>SWCD01003860.1_pt1 | contig 158238 bp, 131 predicted proteins | sample 4693011 | NCBI WGS metagenome assembly SWCD01 (sample SAMN10267278, study PRJNA491770) | bioreactor metagenome | isolation source: DHS bioreactor inoculated with marine | place: Japan: Omine Ridge, Nankai Trough
GGGGGGGGCGTTATTCATTGCCGAAAATATTTATTCGGCAGATTACTGGCTTGGTTTCCCCAATTTTGTTAAGCCATGGATATATTTGGTTCCTGCATTTATTCAAGTTGTAATTTTAGGCTTGGTCGGTGCTTACAAAAAAAACTCAATCTCTGTTCTAAAATGTTTAGCCGCGCTTATAGTTGGTGTTATAGTTCTTTCTGCCAGTACATTTTTCTTAAAGCAGTTTGCGTTTAGTCGGGCAGTAGTTTTAATAACATATTCAATATTATTTGTCGCACTTCCGCTTTGGAGAATTGTTTTTAAGTTATTTAAAAGAGCCGGTCAAACTGTCGAATCAAGAAAACGACGTACACTTGTTGTGGGAAGCGGGGATACGGGATCAGCCTTGGCTCAAAAATTAAAATCGTCGGTTACAAATATTCATCATATTATTGGATTGATTGGCACGACAAGGAAAACTATTGGTGAGCAGAAAAACGGATTTAAAGTTCTTGGCAGTTTAGAAAACATAAAAAAAATTCTTGTTGAACACCGGATCAATAAAGTAATTTTTGTTTCAAGCGAAATTTCATTTGAGCAGCAGTTCAGCGTGGTTTCCGAGTGCCAAGGTACCAATGTGGAATTTGTTGTTGCAGGTAGTGAGCAAGAATTTCTTGTTGGGAAATCAGCGATTACTATGTTGGATGATATTCCGTTACTAAAAGTAAATTATAATATATCTTCACTGCCTCATAAATTAGCTAAAAGTGTGCTCGATTTTGTATTGTCACTGCCTATTTTACTTTTTGTTTTTCCTTTTATATATTTTTTCCGTGTTCTTTCAAAAAAAGACAATCATTTTATAAGATTTATACTTAATGTTCCGCAAGTATTTTTTAGAAAGAAAAGTTTTGTGGGTCCGAACTCTACTTCATATATTGAAAAACTTTATGTTGGAAAGATCGGGTTAACTGGACTTTGGTTTACCGAACACTATGATAAGACTGATATTGAAGAAACCAACAAACTTGATATTTATTATGCTAAGAATCAGAACATCTGGCTCGATTTAGAAATTATCGGTAAAACTTTTGCAAATATGTTTGACTAATAGGAGAGAATATGCCGAACAATATTTTAGAATTTGAAAAACCCGTTGCTGAACTTGAAAAGAAAATAGAAGAAATGAGAAAGTTCGGGGACAATTATGACATTAAAGATGAAATAAATAAACTTGAAGAAAAAGTAATCCAGCTTAAACATAATATTTACGATAACCTTACCCGCTGGCAAAGAGTTCAATTAGCCCGTCACCCCGAAAGACCTTACACTTTAGATTATATTCAAATGATCTTCGCGAATTTTGTTGAGCTACATGGTGATAGACTTTACAAAGATGATAAAGCAATAGTTGGTGGATTTGCAAAAATTGATAATCAGAAAGTAATGATCATTGGGCATCAAAAAGGGAGAGACACAAAAAGCAATCTCTATAGGAATTTTGGAATGCCGAATCCGGAAGGTTACCGTAAAGCACTGAGGCTAATGAAACTTGCAGAAAAATTTAATATTCCGGTTGTGACTTTACTAGATACACCTGGCGCATTTCCCGGATTGGAAGCTGAAGAGAATGGACAAGCGGAAGCTATCGCAAGAAATTTATTGGAAATGAGCAGGCTGAAAGTACCGATTATTGTTACCATTATTGGCGAAGGTGCAAGCGGTGGTGCACTTGGCATTGGTGTTGGAGATAGAATTCTTATGCTGCAGAACACATGGTATTCAGTAATCAGCCCGGAATCATGTTCAAGTATTCTTTGGCGGAGTTGGGATTATAAAGAGCAAGCAGCTGAATCATTAAAACTTACTGCTCCAGATTTACTAGAACAAAAAATTATTGATAGGATAGTTCCGGAACCTTTAGGCGGTGCACATAAAGATCCGCTTTACATGGCTGCAACATTAAAAAAAGTATTGAAGCAAGAATTGGCACAGCTTATAAAAATTAAACCGGATAGACTGATTAGAACACGATTAGAAAAATTCGGAAGTATGGGTGTTTTTGAAGAATAATTTCTTTTAGAACCCAGAATCCAGAATTCAGTAGCCAGAATAAAATACTATAAATCTTAGCGACTTTGCGCCTTCGCGTGCAATGCTTTTTGTTTCACACAGAGCCGCAAAGAAAAAAACTAAAATTCTACCAGCTGAAAACACATGATCTCAAACAAAACAACAATACGAGTTAGATACGCTGATACCGACAAGATGCAGTTTGTTTATAACGGCAAGTATTTAGAATACTTTGAAGTCGGGAGAGCCGAGTTGTTAAGAAGTATTGGTCTGCCATACAGTGAAGTTGAAACACGGGGTTACCAACTTCCACTTATAGAAGCAGGATTAAAATACAAGCAGCCTGCTATGTACGATGAATTATTAGAGGTTGAAGCAATTAACCGTGAATTGTTTTCGGCAAAGGTTCATATAGAATATGTTGTAAGTAAAAAAGAAACCGGAGAAATAGTTGCCGAAGGATTTACAACTCATATGTTTATTAAATCAGATAGCAAAAAGCCGACCCGCCCGCCACAGTTTTATATCGATGCATTAAAAGAATATTTTCCTATAAGATAATATTGGGAACTTATTAAGCAGTTCAACTTAAACCTTCCTTTGCTAAATCATTTCACGTATTTGTTATTTTATTTAATCAATTTTCCCCACGGAATTTTAATTTCAATTGATTAAAAATTCTAAAAAGATTAAGTTATCTTTATTGAAATAGCGTACTTTAAGATTGGAGAAATTACATGGTAAATTTTATTATTAAACCTGCGGTTAGAACAAAGAATATAACTTATGCGGTGAGAGACATTATTGTGTTAGCGAATGAAGTTGCAAAGTCAGGTAAAGAAATGCTTTACTTAAACATTGGCGATCCGAACCTTTATGATTTTGAACCACCGCGCCACATGGTTGAAGCTACTTACAAGGCAATGATCGATAACAAAAACGGTTATTCACCATCATCCGGAATCAAACAAGCGGTTGATGCAATTGAAAGAGAAGCCGATCGAAAGGGCATATCAAATATTCATGATATTTTTGTTACTACAGGTGCAAGTGAAGCAATTGAATTAGCAGTGACTGCTTTAGTAAATGAGGGAGAAAATGTTCTTACGCCTTCGCCGGGGTATCCGCTCTATACTGCTATTGCTAGCAAACTGCAAGCTTTTGAAAACCCATACTACCTAAACGAAGAAAACGGATGGCAGCCTGATATTGAAGATATTAAAAGTAAAATTAATGATAAGACCAAAGGGATTATTATTATCAATCCTAATAATCCAACAGGTTCAAATTGTAATGTTGAAACATTAAAGCAGCTTGTTGAATTGGCGGTAGAAAAGAATCTAGTAATTTTTGCTGATGAAATTTATGACAAACTTTTATTCGATGGTGAGAAGCATACATCCTTGGCATCTATAAATCCCGATGCACCGGTTGTTACTTTTGGCGGCTTATCCAAAAATTATATGGTGCCCGGATTTAGAATCGGTTGGGGAGTTGTGAGCGGACAAAAAGAAATGCTGAAGGATTACATTGAAGCCATAAACAAAATGCTCCGCGCACGTTTATCTGCAAATCATCCTGAACAATATGGTATTCAGCCGGCACTGGAAGGAAGCCAGGAACATTTGACTATAGCAATGGAAAAACTTACGCGCAGAAGAGACATGACATATGAAATGTTAAATGCTGTTCCGGGAATTTCATGCGTAAACCCTGAAGGCGCATTTTATGCTTTTCCCAAATTGGAAATAAATAATAGCGATAACCATTTTGTTGCTGAACTTATTAAAGAAACCGGTGTCGTTGTTGTACCCGGAACCGGATTTGGTCAAGTGCCAGGCACAAAACATTTTAGAGTAGTATTCCTTCCTCAGGATGAAGTGCTTGAAAAAGCGTATAAAAATATTGCATCCTTCTATGAGAAGTATGTTGAACAGTTTGAGAAAGTAGCTGAATAATTTAAAAACCTCCAAGGTCTTGAAGACATTGGAAGTTTAGAACAATGTTTTTCGGTTAAAACCTTTAAGGTTTTTGTTTTCAAACCCGCCAAATTTGTTTAATTGATTCGACCAATCCATTTCTCTATATTTGAAATCCTTTTTAAAAACAAAACGATAAAACTTTGAATAGATTTAACATTACAAAATTAGATAGCGGTATTAAAGTAATAACCGAGCATATTCCTTATGTAGAGTCATTTTCACTCGGCTTTTGGCTGAACGTGGGTTCGCGGGATGAGATAGGGAAGAACAACGGGATTTCACATTTTATTGAACATATGCTTTTTAAGGGTACAAAAAAACGTAATGCGAAAAAGATTGCTGAAGATATAGAATCACTCGGGGGCTACTTAAACGCCTTCACTTCTAAAGAGCATACTTGTTTTTATGGCAGAGGATTGAAAAAGCACTTAGGTAAAACTTTTGAGGTTTTGGCGGACATGCTTCAGAATCCGTTATTTAAATCAAATGATATTAAAAAAGAATCGAGCGTAATAATTGATGAACTAAACGATATTGAAGACTCTCCTGAAGAACTGATTTTCGATAAATTCGAGAACAACATTTACTCAAAAAACAGTTTGGGCAGACCAATAATCGGGAATGAAAAAAACATAAGTTCCTTCAATTCTGATGATCTACTAAAGTTTATTAATGAACAATTTGGATTCAACAAACTTTTTATAGTTGCTTCCGGCAATATCAATCACCTTGATATTATTAAACTGGCGGAAAAGTTTGTTGTTAAAGATTTTGGATTAAAGAAAGTGAATCGGAAGCCGATAAAATTTAACGGCTATACTGACAAATATTTATACAAAGATATTCAGCAATCGCATGTAATATTGGGCTTGCCGACATATGGTGTAAAAGATAAAGAGCGTATTCCAATAAGTTTGATATCACATATTTTAGGGGAAGGAAGCAGCAGCAGGCTGTTCCAATCAGTACGCGAGCGTAATGGTATTGCATATCAAATAAACACTTTTCTAAATTCCTTTTACGATGTTTCTTCATTTGGAATTTTTTATTCAACAAATGATAAAAATGTTCAGCGGGCGCAAAGTTTAATCGAAAAAGAATTTAACAAACTGAGGACAAAACGTATTTCGGACAAGGAGTTGAAGCGAGCAAAGGAATATCTTAAAGGAAATATTATTCTTAGCCTGGAAAGTACAACAAACCGAATGCTCCGAATTGCGCAATCTATGATCTATTTGGACAGAATTAAACTACTTAAAGAAACAATTTTTGAGATCGATTCAATAACTCCTGATAATATTTTGGAGTATTCAAATAGAGCTTTAAATTTTGAAAAATTCAATAAGGTTGTAATAAGCTCAAATAATAAAATTCTTAACTAATTTCTTTTGATTTTAGATTAAAATCAGAGATTTACTCTGTTTTTGAGTCACTGGATTTTAATAAAAACTTTGGGTACATTTATAACGGAATAAGCCAACAAGCAAGTGGTGTATGAAAAAACTTTTACTATTTTTATTCATAATATCTTCAATAGTTTTTGGTCAGGAAAAAGACCTGTACTTTAAAACTTTTAGACCTGAGTTTGTAAGCAAAGGTGTAAAGTTTGAAGTAAGTACGGTTATCAGTTTTCTTGATGAAAAAATTGATGAAGCGGAATTTTATATTCTGGTTGAAGATAATGTTGTGCTCAAGAGCGCAGTTGTAAATAATAATGGCAAAAAGTTTAAACTTCCTATCACCAATAAACGTTTCGGTGAATATTTAGACAAATCTTTCCTTTTGAGTTTGAAAGATTCCTTGATGAAATTCAACTCGCCTTTCCAAATTGTACTTCAGTTTCTCCCCAAAAAGAATGAAACTGCGGAAATATCATTCGGATTGATTTACAAAATGAATAATAGAAGGTCAGCAGTTTACTCATCTTTTGAAACCCTTAATTCAAACTATTATTTACCAAATATAATTGTCGATCCTTATCAAGTCCAACAGATCGCGGGTGACGCACTTCAGTTGAATTCACAAGGCAATCTAAAATTTGAAATTTTAAATGAAGAAGATTCAAAGAATATTTTAATTGAATTTTGGGCAAAGTTTAATTCATCAAATTTTACTTTCCTAAGTTTTGTCAATCCGGAATTTGCCGATACGTTAATAAATTTACGTTTTGATGATTACCAAATGATTTCCACGAATGATTTTTCTAATGTGGAAAATTTTAATGAAAACTTTTTCGGTTTAAATAATTGGAATCATTACTCGATATATATTTCAAAGGAATCTTATAAAGCTCAAGTTTACGGTAATGGTATTAAATTATTCGATGCTCCTCTGTCAATAAATAATTCAACTGAAAAAATTGAAGTGTTATTTAAAAACCCTGTAAAAAATAAAGCTTATAATATAGATCTTTTACGAGTTTGGAATTTTGATAATACTGTTGAAAAATCATTTTCCAACAGGCACTATATTTCATATCAGGCTGACAGTTCAAAGATAGTGTATAATTTGACTTTTGATAAAATTGAAAAACCCGAAGGTTTGGCTGGCTATAATATTGAATCAAAATCTATAAAGTTTGTGAAATCAGATGCTCCAATATTTTCACGTGCACCTGAATTAAGCGTAAAGATTTATGAAAAATTCTTTTCGATTGATTGGGTGAGTAAAGATGTTATTCATGCAAAAGAATTTATTTTAGAAAAATCTGTTGATGGAATTTATTTCAAAACAATTTTTAAAACCGATGCAGAAGAAGACCCAAAGAAAATATATTTCTATTCCGATGAAAAAGATCCTGCCGATGAAATAGTTTATTATAGATTGCGTCAAATTAACAAAGATGAATCTGAAGTATATTCGGCGCCTATTAAAATTGGTCAAGGTTTGAAAGATATTTTTTCTCTCGATCAAAATTATCCAAATCCTTTTAATCCGGTAACCCAAATTTCAGTGGAAATGTTTGAGTCGGCAGAAGTCGAAATTTATGTTTATGATATTGTAGGCAATAAAATTGAAAAACTTCATTCAGGTTCACTAAGTCAGGGCGTTCATTCATTCACTTTTAACGGTGCCGATCTTCCTTCGGGAATTTACTTTTACGAAATTAAATCTGCTCTATCTACATTAGTAAGGAAAATGATATTGGCCAAGTAATTTTTTACCTTCTTAAAAATAAATTGAGGGCTGGTCTTAACAAATGCTTTCCAAAGTCTATTCAAGTTCCACCTATGGTATTGATGCATTCTTAGTTGAAGTTGAAACTCATTGTGAGAAACAAATCCCATCATTTACTATAGTTGGACTGCCCGATAGTGCGGTTAAAGAAAGTAGAGAGCGTGTAACTGCAGCAATTAAAAATTCCGGATTTGAATTTCCCCTAAAAAAAATCACAGTAAACTTAGCTCCCGCAGATATTAAAAAAGAAGGCAGCGCTTTCGACTTACCTATAGCGATCGGTCTACTTGCCTCCAGCGAAAAAATCAGCGATGAGTTTTTATCTGATACTGTATTCATGGGTGAGTTGTCACTCGATGGAACTCTTAGAAAAATAAAAGGCGGATTACCGGTTGCCGTCGAAGCAAAAAAAAGGGGACTGAAAAGAATAATCCTTCCTAAAGATTCTTCACGTGAAGCTTCAATAGTTGAAGGTATAGATATTTACGGAATGGAAAACCTCGTTCAAGTTGTCGAGTTCTTATCCGGCGATTCTCAAATAAAACCAATTTTTACAAATAGAGATGAAATATTTTCTTCAGTAAACAAATATCATCTGGATTTTTCTGATGTTAAAGGTCAGGAAAATGTAAAGCGGGCTTTAGAAATTGCCGCTGCAGGAGGACATAATATTTTGATGATCGGACCTCCTGGATCAGGTAAAACAATGCTGGCTAAAAGATTTCCAACAATATTGCCGCCATTAACATTTGATGAGGCGCTTGAAACAACAAAAATTCACTCAGTTGCGGGTATTCTCTCTTCTAATGAAGCTCTGATCACAGAGAGACCATTCCGCAGTCCGCATCATACAGTTTCGGATGCAGCACTAATCGGCGGTGGTTCATTTCCTCGTCCGGGCGAGGTTTCGTTTGCTCATCACGGAGTTTTATTTTTAGATGAGTTACCGGAGTTCAAAAAAAATGTTTTAGAAGTTATGCGCCAGCCGATGGAAGATTTCAAAGTTACAATCAGCCGCTCAAAGATGTCGCTGGAATTTCCTGCAAACTTTATGCTTGCCGCAGCAATGAATCCATGCCCATGCGGATATTTTACTGATCCGGGAAAAGAATGCACATGTAATTCAGGTCAAATTCAAAAGTATATGTCAAAAATATCCGGACCATTGCTGGATAGAGTTGATATCCATATTGAAGTGCCGGCAGTTAAATATAAAGAGTTATCATCTGATGTAAAAAGTGAAAACTCGGATGTGATTAGAAAAAGAGTAATAAAGGCGCGTGAAGTTCAGTTGGAAAGATACAAAGATATGCCTCATATCTTCAATAATGCAGATATTGGAACAAAAGAAGTAAGAATCTATTGTAAACTGGATAACTCTGGAGCAGAATTATTAAAGATGGCAATGACAAAACTTGGACTTTCTGCAAGGGCATATGATAGAATTCTTAAAGTAAGCAGAACAATTGCAGATCTTGAACTTTCAGAAAACATCCTTCCCCAGCATATCAGCGAGGCAATTCAATATAGAAGTCTGGATAGGGAATTGTGGAATCACTAAAAGTGAAAGGTAAAAAGTCAAATATAAATTGATTTAATGATTTTCTTGATTAGCAATTACTTTTGACCGTTAACGAATAAATGATAACCAGCCACATGAAAATCTAAAAAAAATGATTATTGTTTTTCGATTGCCAGACACCATTTCTTAATTATTCCTCAAAAACATTTTTTCTTAATAACTTTTCTTGCATAAAAATAAAAATCATTCTATATTTGTAGCTCGATTATTTTAGGTCGAAGTTCTTTACGTACTTATGGGCAGGCGCCGAAGCTGGAGAGTCGGGGCGGACTGTAAATCCGTTGGCTAAGCCTGAGGGGGTTCGATTCCCTCCCTGCCCACATTACTCAGACCGATGAAGGAGAGTATGGAGCCTTCTCTATTCGTTTACTTCGTTGGTTTACTCACTAAAATATGATTTTATTTTGAACTTGCTTACGATGTGTAAGCTTGTTGGTTCTTTTAATATTGATAAATTTTTAATACAGCATGCGGGAGTAACTCAGTTGGCTAGAGTCACAGCCTTCCAAGCTGTTGGTCGCGGGTTCGAATCCCGTCTCCCGCTCTAAGTATGTGAACGCTGACGTAGCTCAGTCGGTAGAGCACATCCTTGGTAAGGATGAGGTCACCGGTTCAATCCCGGTCGTCAGCTCAACGTTCATAAAGTAATTAAAATAGTTGATTGGGAATTTTATTTTCAGCAATCAGCAAAACAACTTGATTAAGTTTAATCAAGTACAAAATGAAAAATTAGTTTGAAAAGATAGTATGAATTTAACGGAGTTTTAGAATGGCTAAAGCTAAAAATGCAAGACAGATAATTATTTTGGAAAGTACAGCAGGTACAGGCTACCGTTATACAACAAAAAAGAATAAAAGAAATCATCCTGCAAGGGTTGAATATAAGAAGTATGATCCTGTTGCTAGAAAACATGTGCTTTTTAAGGAGACTAAATAACTACGTCAGTGGCTCAATTGGCAGAGCAGCGGTCTCCAAAACCGCAGGTTGGGGGTTCGAATCCCTCCTGACGTGCAACTCAATCTTCCGGTAAAAATGAAATGAAAGAAAAAATAGTTAATTTTTTTAATGATGTCGTAAAAGAGATGAAGAAGGTCACTTGGCCTACTAAAGATGAACTTAAAGAGTCCACTTTGATTGTAATCGTCGTCTGTCTTTTAATTGCAGCTTTTACTTATGTCATCGACATGGCAATTTCTTACATAATAAAAGGAATCTTCTAACCTTGGAAAACGAAAACTCAAACGCTAACTGGTATGTTGTGCGTGTTTTTTCCGGGCATGAAAATAAGGTTAAAAATCTTATTGAAGCCGAAATTCGCGATGACGAAGCTCTCAGTTCGAGAATTTTTGAAGTATTAGTTCCAACTGAAAAAGTTTTTGAAGTGAAGGACGGTAAGAAGAAAACTAAAATAAAAAACTTTTTCCCCGGCTATATTTTAATCCAAGCTGATTTAGATAATAAGGTGAAAGATTTTATAATAAACTCCGTTTCTGTTATGGGTTTTCTAGGCGAAAAAAATAAACCGAACCCACTTCAGCCAGACGAAGTAAAAAGAATTGTCGGTAGAATTAGTAAAAGTGATGAATCTGAAAGAACAGAAACAATTTTTAGAGCCGGTGATTATGTAAAAATAATCGATGGTCCTTTTAATAATTTTTCAGGGCATGTTCAAGAAGTAAATGAAGAAAAAATGAAAATAAAAGTTATGGTCTCTGTATTCGGCAGAAAAACACCTGTTGAAATAGATTTCGTACAAGCAGAATTAGAAAAGTAATAGGAATTAAAATTTAGGTTAAACTATGGCTAAGAAAATTGCAGGTTACATAAAGCTTCAAATTCCAGCTGGTCAAGCAAATCCTTCACCACCTGTTGGTCCTGCGCTGGGTCAGCGCGGTGTAAATATTATGGAGTTTTGTAAGCAGTTTAATGCAAAAACTGCGGATAAGGGTGGTTTGATTATACCAGTTGTTATAACGGTATTTCAAGATAAATCCTTTACATTTATTACTAAAACTCCGCCCGCGGCAGTATTGCTTAAAAAAGCCGTTAAAATTGAAAAAGGTTCGGCTGAATCTAACAAAACAAAAGTTGCTGAAGTTACTCAAGCGCAATTACAAGAAATTGCCGAATTGAAAATGCCGGATTTAAATGCTAACGATATTGAACACGCTAAGAGCATGATTGCAGGTACTGCCCGAAGCATGGGTATTACAGTAGTTAATTAAGTATTAAACTTTTAAAATGACTGAGCTATGAAAATTACGAAAAGAAAAAAAACGTTAATAGAAAAAGTTGACACTAAGAAAGAATATTCCTTAGAAGACGCTGTTAAAGTTTTAAAAGAAAGTTCAACTACAAAGTTCACTGAATCTTTAGACTGCGCTATAAAATTAGGTGTAGATCCTCGTCATGCTGACCAAATGGTTCGCGGAACAGTATCTTTACCTCACGGAACCGGTAAAGAGGTTCGTGTTTTAGTTATTACTAAAAGCGGTAAAGCCGATGATGCTTTAAAGGCTGGTGCAGAATATGCCGGATTTGAAGAGTATCTCGACAAGATTAAAGGCGGCTGGGCAGACATAGATGTAATAATCGCAACTCCGGATGCAATGCCCGAACTAGGTAAATTAGGTAGAATATTAGGTCCGCGCGGTTTAATGCCGAACCCGAAAAGCGGAACTGTTACCAATGATGTTGAAAATGCAGTTAAAGATGTTAAAGCCGGTAAAATAGAATTTAGAGTTGATAAAACGGGTATAGTTCATACCTCACTTGGCAAATTATCTTTTAACGAAGATCAATTAGTAGATAATGCCAAAGCCTTTTTAAATACTATTATTAAAATGAAACCAGCATCATCCAAAGGTATTTATGTACGCAGTCTGTTTTTGTCAAGTACAATGGGACCCGGGTTAAAAATATCCAAAGATGAAGCTTTAACGTTTTCAAAATAAGTTTACGCACTCATTATAAATAAATGCTTCAATAATTCGTAACTCAATAAATTAGGTTGGGAAAAGAATGAACAAGACTGAAAAAGAAGAATTAGTCGCGCAAATTAGCGAACATCTCAATCAGTCAACAGCCGTATTTTTAGTTGATTATAGCGGTATTAACGTTGCCGATATAAGTCAATTAAGAAGAGAATTTCTTAAAGAAGGATTAACCTATAAGGTTTTTAAGAACACATTGTTCAAAAAATCTATAACTGATCTTGAGAAATTTGATAAGTTTGGAGACCTCCTAGAAGGTATGAACGGATTTATTTTTACAGGTGAAAATTATGTAGCTCCTGCAAAAATAATTAAGAAATACTTTGACAAGGAGAAAAAATTCAAACTGAAAGGTTGTTATATCGAGGATCAATACTTCGATGGCGACAAACTGGATGTTCTGGCTTCAATGCCAACTAAGGATGAAGTGATGGCTAGTATTGTTGGTAGTATTGCAGCTCCGGCTTCAGGAATTGTAGGTGCTATCAGCGCTGTAATTAGAGATGTTGTTGGTGTAATTGACGCCATCAGCAAAAGAGAAGCAGCATAAAAATTAATAAGAAATTGCAAATTAAGATAAACAAGGAGTATTAAATGTCAGAGAAAATAGCTGAAATAGTCGAAAAGATTAAAGGCTTAACACTCGTTGAAGCATCAGAACTTAAAACAGCTTTAGAAGATGAATTTGGTGTAACTGCGGCAGCCCCTGTAATGATGGGCGGACCTGTTGCAGGCGCAGCTGATGCTGAGAAAGAAGAACAGACCGAATTTGATGTTGTGATGACAAGTTTTGGTGACAAGAAAATTAATGTTATCAAAGTTGTTAGAGCTCATACAGGCTTAGGGTTGAAGGAAGCTAAAGATTTAGTTGACGGTGTTCCAAGCACAGTTAAAGAAGCTGCTCCAAAAGATGAAGCTGAAAAACTGAAAAAAGAGCTTGAAGAAGCCGGCGCAAAAATAGAATTAAAGTAAATAAATTTAATAAAATTTTCACTTTGCTGAAGTGGTAGGAAGGTTAAATCCATCTTACCACTTTTGTTTGATATAAATAGCCCAAAAAACTTAAGTGTTAATACTTAACGGAGGTAAGGGTTGGAAAACTATAAGAAGAATAAAGTTACCGACAGAATTACATTTTCACAGATTAATCCGGCAATTGATGTTCCTGATTTACTGAATATTCAGTTAGAATCATTTGAAGATTTTTTACAGTTAAAAGTTAAATCAAGTACAAGAGCCGATAAAGGACTACAAGGAGTTTTTACTTCTAACTTCCCAATCTTAGACAATAAAGAATTTTATCGTCTTGATTTTCTTGAATATAATATTGAAAAACCACGTTTCTCTATCGCAGAATGTGAAGAAAGAGGGTTAACTTATAATGCCCCGTTAAAGGCAAAATTAAGATTATCTACTCGCGATGATGAAACAGGCGAATATGTAAACAGCGTTGAACAAGAGGTTTATTTAGGCAATTTACCGTTCATGACTGAAAGAGGAACTTTTATCATAAACGGTGCCGAAAGAGTTATTGTAAGCCAACTTCACCGGTCTCCCGGTGTTGCTTTTGCGCAAACTGTTCACCCCAACGGAACCCCAATTTATTCGGCGAGGATTATACCTTTCCGCGGTTCATGGGTCGAGTTTGCTACAGATATAAACCACATTATGTATGTTTACATAGATCGTAGGAAAAAATTTCCTGCTACAACGCTTTTAAGAGCTTTAAACTATACGACCGATGATGAAATATTAAATCTCTTTTCATTAATTGAAGAAGTTAAAGTTAAAAATCTTAATGAAAAAGAACATGCAGGCAGAGTTGCGGCAAACGATGTTATTGATACCGCCAGCGGTGAAATTTTTGTTGCAAAGGATGAAGAATTAACTGAAGAAATTGTATTAAATATTAAAGCTTCATCAGTATCGGCAATTCAATTGATCAGTTCAGACACTTCTTACGATCAAGACTTAGTGATAAACACAATTCGAAAAGATACAGCAAAAACAAAAGAGGAAGCTCTTTTTGCAATTTACAGACAGTTAAGATCAGGCGAAGCTCCGGATGTTGATACTGCTCAATCACTAATTGATAAATTATTCTTTAACGAAAAAAGATATGATCTTGGTGATGTTGGCAGATTTAGAATGAATGACAAGTTAGGACTTGATATTCCGATGGAAACAAAAGTCTTAACTATTGAAGATATAATAGCAATTATGAAAAGTATCATCAAACTGAAAAACGGAAACGTTGCGGTTGATGATATTGACCACTTAGGAAATAGAAGAGTTAGAACTGTTGGCGAACAGCTTATGCAGCAATACAATGTTGGATTAGCTAGAATGTCACGTACAATTCGCGAAAGAATGAACATGCGTGACCAAGAAAACATGCAGCCGCAAGATCTTGTAAACGCAAGAACAATAAGCAGTGTTATAAACGCATTCTTTGGTACAAACCAGCTCTCACAGTTTATGGATCAAACAAATCCTTTGGCAGAATTGACTCACAAAAGAAGAGTTTCTGCATTAGGACCTGGCGGTTTAACAAGGGAAAGAGCCGGATTCGAAGTTCGTGACGTTCACCATTCCCACTATGGTCGTTTATGCCCAATTGAAACTCCAGAAGGACCAAACATTGGTCTTATCTCCTCACTTACAATTTTTTCAACCGTAAACCATTTTGGTTTTTTAGAAACACCGTACAGAAAAGTTATTAAGGGAAGAGTTTCTTCAAGCGTGGATTTTTTAAGTGCTGATCAAGAAGATGAATTCACAATTGCTCAGGCAAATGCGCCAATTGACGCAAAAGGTCATTATGAATTAGAAAGAGTAAAATGCCGCCACAAAGGTGAATTTCCTGTTGTTGTTCCTGAAAATGTTCATTACATGGATGTAGCTCCCGCACAAATTGTAAGTGCTGCTGCAGCATTAATCCCATTTTTAGAACACGATGATGCTAACCGAGCATTGATGGGATCAAACATGCAGCGACAAGCAGTTCCGTTAATGGTACCTGAAGCTCCACTTGTTGGTACTGGAATGGAAAGTAAAATTGCGAGAGATTCCCGATCGATAATTATCGCAGAAGAAAATGGATACATTGAATATTCAGATGCTAAAAAGATTGTTGTTAAATATGATCTAGATCCGCAGAGCGCTGAAGCACTCACTAATTTTCAGGATGAAAAACGTGTTACTTATGATCTGATCAAGTTCTCAGGTACAAACCAGGAAACTTGTTTCAATCAGAAACCAATTGTTTTTACCGGAAAGAAAATTAAAAAGGGCGATATTCTAGCAGATGGTCCGTCAATAGATAACGGCGAATTAGCACTTGGTAAAAACGTTTCAGTAGCATTCATGCCTTGGAGAGGTTATAACTTTGAGGATGCGATTGTAATTAGTGAACGAATTGTTGCCGAAGATGTTTATACTTCTCTCCATATTGAAGAGTTTGAATTACAAGTTAGAGAAACTAAACGAGGCGAAGAGGAATTAACAAGAGATATTCCGAACGTAAGTGAAGAAGCTACAAAAAATCTTGATGAAAACGGTATTATTAGAGAAGGTGCTGAAGTAAGAGAAGGCGATATTTTAATTGGTAAAATTACACCAAAGGGTGAAACCGATCCTACGCCGGAAGAAAAATTGCTTAAAGCTATTTTTGGTGATAAAGCCGGTGATGTTAAAGACGCATCGCTTAAAGCGCCTCCTGGATTAAAAGGCATAGTAATAAAAACCAGATTGTTCAGTAGAAAACGAAGAGATACTGAATCTAAAAAAGTTGAAAAGAAAGAGCTAGAAGCCTTAGAACAAGATTTTGACAGAACTAAAGACAAGCATTATAATTTACTTGTTGAAAAGGCTACAAAGATATGTCAAAATAAAAAAACAGTGATCGTTAGAGATTTGGACGGTTCTGTTGTATTCAAAACGGGAACTGTACTAAACGAAAAAGCGTTTGCAAATTTTGATGATATTACAAAATTAGACTATACTCAAAATTGGTTTGAAGACGAGCAAACATCAAAAATGATAATTGATCTTTTCTCAAACTACTTTAGTCTATTAGCTGATTTAAGTGAAGATTATAAGAGAGAAAAATTAAAAATTCAAAGTGGTGATGAACTAGCACCAGGCATTGTTCAGTTGGCTAAAGTTTATGTAGCAAAAAAACGTAAACTTTCTGTTGGTGATAAAATGGCTGGGCGACACGGAAACAAAGGTGTTGTTGCAAAAATAGTTCCAGTTGAAGATATGCCTTATCATGAAGACGGTACTCCTGTTGATATAGTATTGAATCCGCTTGGTGTTCCATCCCGAATGAATTTAGGTCAGATTTATGAAACCGCATTAGGATGGGTTGGAAAAGTTTTAGGATTAAAATTTGAAACCCCGATTTTTGACGGCGCAAAATTATCCGATGTTGAAGGCTGGCTTGAAAAAGCAGGCTTAGCCGAAGGAAGTAAAACTACATTATATGACGGAAGAACGGGTGATAAATTCCACCAGAAAGTTACTTGTGGATATATCTATATGCTTAAGCTCGGTCATATGGTTGATGATAAAATACATGCAAGGTCAATTGGACCATACTCTCTAATTACTCAGCAGCCTCTTGGCGGTAAAGCACAGTTTGGCGGTCAGAGATTTGGAGAAATGGAAGTATGGGCGCTTGAAGGTTACGGCGCAGCAAATATACTTCAAGAAATTCTTACGGTTAAAAGTGACGATGTTACTGGTAGAGCAAAGACTTACGAAGCTATTGTTAAGGGAGAAAATTTGGTTCGTCCAAATATACCTGAATCATTTAACGTTCTTATCAAAGAGCTTCAAGGATTAGGACTAGATATTAAAATTAATTAGTGAAGAAATTATAACATAAAGTTTTTAAAGGGGAAAACTTATGAGACTCAAACAGAGAGAATCAAAAGTTCAGCATATTGATAAACTTACTATTAGTCTTGCAAGTCCGGATGCAATTCTTTCAAGATCGCACGGTGAGGTAACTAAACCTGAAACCATTAACTATAGGTCTTTCCGTCCGGAAAAAGATGGTCTATTTTGTGAGAAAATTTTTGGTCCAGTAAAGGATTGGGAATGTGCCTGCGGTAAATATAAAGGAATTAGATATAAAGGAATTGTCTGCGATAGATGCGGTGTTGAAGTAACTCTTAAAAGTGTTCGGCGTGAAAGAATGGGACACATATATTTAGCTGTTCCTGTAGTGCATATATGGTTCTTCAAAGCACTGCCTTCAAAAATCGGTAACATTATAGGAATGACTACTAAGCAGCTTGAAAAAGTGATCTACTATGAATCTTATGTAGTAATCAATCCCGGACCCACAGGACTTACCCCGAAAGATTTAATATCTGAAGACCAGTATTTTGAAATATTAAACTCCCTTCCTCATGATAATGATTCTTTAGAGAATGATGATCCGAATAAATTTATTGCAAAAATTGGCGGGGATGCTGTTAAGGAATTACTTAAGAGTACTCCGGTCGAAGAAACTTTTAATACACTCAAAGCTCGTCTAAAAGTTGAAACATCTCAACAGAAGAGAAATGATCTTCTTAAAAGATTACGAGTTTTGGAAGCATTTAGAGAACATGAAGGCAAATTAGCTAACAAACCTGAATGGATGGTAATTAGTGTTGTTCCGGTTATTCCACCAGAATTACGCCCGTTAGTTCCATTGGAAGGTGGTCGTTTTGCAACAAGTGATTTGAATGATCTTTACAGAAGAGTGATAATTAGAAATAATAGACTTAGAAGACTTATTGATATTAAAGCTCCCGAAGTTATTCTTCGAAATGAAAAAAGAATGCTTCAGGAAGCTGTTGATGCATTGTTTGATAATTCACGCCGCGCTAGTGCGGTTAGAAGTGACGGCAACAGACCGCTTAAATCTTTAAGTGATATGCTTAAAGGTAAGCAAGGAAGATTTCGTCAGAACCTTTTAGGAAAACGAGTTGATTATTCAGGTCGTTCTGTAATTGTAGTTGGTCCGGAGCTTAAACTCCATCAATGCGGCTTACCGAAAGATATGGCTGTGGAATTATTTAAACCATTTATTATTAGAAAATTAATTGAACGCGGATATTACAAAACTGTTAAAAGTGCCCGCAAGGCGGTTGATAGAAAGGATCCTGTAATTTGGGATATTCTAACAAGACTTATTCAGGGTCATCCAGTAATGTTAAACCGTGCGCCTACTCTTCACAGATTAGGTATTCAGGCATTTCAGCCCGTACTTATTGACGGAAAAGCTATTCAGCTTCATCCAATGGTTTGTACAGCATTTAATGCTGACTTTGACGGTGACCAGATGGCAGTTCACGTACCACTTTCATACGAAGCTCAATTAGAGGCTTCACTGCTGATGCTTTCAAGTCATAATATATTATCACCTCAAAACGGTACGCCGATTGTAGTTCCAACTCAAGATATAGTTTTAGGATGCTACTATTTAACTAAAGTATTAACAGGCGCTCGAGGCGCTGGGCTAAGATTTAACAACACTGATGAAGTAATTATTGCTTATGATAACGGTGTTATTGATCTGCACGCCAAAATAAAGGTTAAGATTGGTGACAAACTAATTGAAACAACAACCGGTAGAATAATATTTAATAAAATTGTTCCTGCAGAAATGGGATTTTTCAATGAGCTGCTCATTAAAAAAATCTTCAGCGGGTTCATCTATAAAATGTTTATCAAATTGGGTAATGCAAGAACCGCTCAATTCCTTGATGACTTAAAAACATTAGGTTATACATATGCTACTGCTGCTGGTATTTCAATTAGCTTTAGTGATATGTTAATCCCCGATGAAAAAGTTGAATTGATTAAAACATCAAATGAAAAAGTTGCTCAGATATTAAACGAGCATGAGCAAGGGTTAATTACTGATGCGGAAAGATATAACAAAATTATTGACGTTTGGACACATACAACAAACAACGTCAGTAAGACTTTGATGGATAAAATTAAAACTGATAAAGGCGGATTCAATTCACTTCATATGATGGTTGACTCAGGTGCGAGAGGTTCTCAGGAACAGGTTCGTCAGTTAGCCGGTATGCGTGGATTGATGATGAAACCTCAAAAAAGTCTTAGCGGTCAATCCGGTGAAATTATTGAGAACCCGATTGTAGCTAACTTTAAGGAAGGTCTTTCAGTGCTTGAGTATTTTATCTCTACTCACGGTGCACGTAAAGGTCTTGCTGATACTGCTCTTAAGACTGCTGATGCGGGATATCTTACAAGAAGATTATGTGATGTTGCTCAAGACGTGATAGTATCCGAACCGGATTGCGGAACTATTAGAGGTGTTTATATTTCTGCACTTAAGGATATTGAACTTGAAAGAGAGCCTTTGGCTGAACGTATTACTGGTAGAGTAGCTCAAGAAGATGTTTATGATCCTAGAAATGATGAATTGATTATTGAAGCAGGTGAAATTATCAGCGAAGAAATTGCTGACATGATTGATGAAGTTAGTATTGATTCTGTTTACATTAGAACAGTTTTAACTTGTGAATCAAAACGCGGCGTTTGTGCTAAATGTTACGGAAGAAATCTTACAACCGGAAAAATTGTTGAGGGCGGTGAAGCAATTGGAATTATCGCAGCTCAATCAATTGGTGAACCCGGTACCCAGCTTACTCTTCGTACATTTCACCTTGGCGGTACCTCATCTCGTATTGCAAGTCAATCCCAAGTTGAAGCAGCAGTTCCTGGAAAAGTTAAGTATGATAAGATAAACTTTGTTGAAAAAACAGATTGGCTCGGTACGGTAAAAGTCGTTATCGGCAGAAGAGGTTCATTAGGAATTTACGATGATGATGATAGACAAATTAAAAAATATGATATTCCTTACGGTGCAGAATTGCTGATCGGTGATGAAACTGAAATTAAAAAAGGACAGCCGCTTTACAATCATGACCCTTACAACGCAGTGATTCTAACTGACATTGAAGGTAAAGTATCATTCATCGATCTTATTGATAGAGTAACAATGGAACAGATAGCAGATGAACAAACAGGTCACGTTCAAAAAGTTGTTATTGAATCAAAAGAAAAATCATTAACACCAAGTATTGTAATAAAAGATAAAGACGGAAAAGAAAAAATATTCAATATTCCAACCCGATCATATCTATCAGTTGAAGAAGGCGAAACTGTTCAAGCTGGTACTATATTGGCAAAAATTTCTAAGTCGGCTTCAAAATCGAAAGATATTACTGGCGGTCTGCCTCGAGTAACTGAATTGTTCGAAGCAAGAAGCCCACAGAATCCGGCAATTGTTTCTGAAATTGAAGGTGTTGTGAAGTTTGGTGTTAGGAAAAAAGGTTCAAGGGAAATTATTGTTGAGTCATTTGATCAATCAGTACAGAAAGTATACAATGTATCCTACGGTAAGCATATTTTAGTTCATGAAAATGATGAAATACCGGCAGGTGAAAAAATTACGGACGGACCAATTGATCCTCATGATATCTTGAAGATAATGGGTACTAACGCTGTTCAGGAATATCTTGTAAATGAAATTCAGGATGTTTACAGATTACAAGGTGTTAAAATAAATGATAAACATATTGAAGCGATAGTTAAGCAAATGCTTCAAAAACTTAGAGTTATTTCAGCAGGAGATACAATATTTATTGAAGAAGATTTAGTAAATAGAACCAAGTTTATTGCTGAAAATGAAAAAATTAGAAACCTAGTTTACATCGAAGACGCAGGTCAATCTAAGTATAAAGAAGGTCAGCTGGTTACACGTGCAAAATACAGAGAAATTAATGCTGATTTAGCAAGAAAAGAAAAAACTCAAATGCAAGTTAGGGATGCGGAACCGGCAACATTTGAAAACATTCTACTTGGAATAACACAAGCTGCGCTTTCAACAGAAAGCTTTATCTCAGCTGCGTCTTTCCAGGAAACAACGAAAGTATTAACAAATGCTGCAACTCAGGCAAAGGTTGATAACCTAGTTGGTTTGAAAGAAAATGTTGTTATGGGTCATTTAATTCCTGCTGGAACAGGTGTTAAGAAGTATAAAACTTTAGCAATTGAAATGCCTGAACCTGAGGAAGAAGAAGTCGCGGAAGAAATTGTTGAAGAAACAAAAGAAAGTGTATAAAATATACGTTATTTCTTGATAACGTTTCTTGACAATAATTTTAAATATGAGTACATTTTGAGTCTGAATTTTTTGAAATGATAAATTTTGTGGAGATAGTAAATGCCAACAATAAGCCAGTTGGTCAGAAAAGGTCGTAAAGTAATAAAATCGAAAAGCAAAGCTCGAGCAATGCAGAACTGCCCTCAGAAACGTGGGGTCTGCACTAGAGTTTATACTACCACACCTAAAAAGCCTAACTCAGCTTTAAGAAAAGTTGCGAGAGTTAGACTAACAAATGGGATTGAGGTGACAGCGTATATTCCTGGAGAAGGACACAACCTTCAGGAACACTCAATCGTTTTAATTAGAGGTGGAAGAGTTAAAGATTTGCCGGGAGTTAGATACCATATTATCAGAGGAACTTTAGATACTAGTGGTGTTGAAGAAAGACAGCAAGGCAGATCAAAATACGGCACAAAAAAACCTAAAAAGAAATAAAGCGATATGAGAAAGAGAAGAGCAGAAAAAAGATTTATAAAACCTGATCCAAAATTTAATGACATTCAGGTATCAAAATTTATCAATTACATAATGATTGGCGGAAAAAAGACTGCTGCAAGAAAAGCATTGTATGATAGTTTTGAATTAATAGAAAAAAGAACAAAAACGCCTGCACTGGAAGTATTTAAAAAAGCAGTCAGTAATGTTCAGCCAATTGTTGAAGTTAAGAGTCGAAGAGTCGGTGGAGCAACTTATCAAGTGCCCGTAGAAGTTAGAACTGACAGAAGGTTTGCTCTTGCATTCCGATGGATTAGAACTTATGCCCGTTCAAGAGGTGATAAGTCGATGGCTGAAAAATTAGCTGCTGAATTAATAGCTGCTTCAAAAGGTGAAGGGTCTTCAGTTAAAAAGAAAGATGATACACATAGAATGGCGGAAGCTAATAAAGCATTTGCACATTTTAAGTGGTAATTACGTTAGGATAATGAATGGCTAAGAAGCTGACAAATATAGATATACATATAGATAAGATTAGAAACATAGGTATCATGGCGCACATTGATGCCGGTAAAACTACTACTACAGAAAGAATACTTTTTTATACTGGAAAGGTTCATAGGCTGGGCGAAGTTCATGATGGCGCAGCTACAATGGATTGGATGGAGCAGGAGAAAGAACGCGGTATTACAATTACCAGTGCTGCCACTACTGCTTATTGGAATGATCACCAGATTAATATTATTGATACTCCAGGACACGTTGACTTCACTGTTGAAGTTGAAAGATCACTAAGAGTGCTTGATGGAGCAGTTGCTTTGTTTTGTGCTGTTGGAGGTGTTGAACCACAGTCTGAAACAGTTTGGAGACAAGCTGACAAATATAAAGTTCCTAGAATTGCTTTCGTAAATAAAATGGATAGAGTTGGCGCTGACTTTTATCATGCAATTGAAATGATGAAAGAAAGATTAGGCGCTAACGCCATTCCAATTACTTTGCCAATTGGTGAAGGTGATTTATTTACAGGCGTTATTGACTTGATGACAATGAAAGCTAGAATGTATCATGATGAAAGTTTAGGTGCTACATTCGAAGACGTTGATATACCAACTGATTTAGTCCCGATAGCAAATAAATATAGAACTATTATGCTTGAAGCTGTATCGGATGTTGATGATTCTTTGCTTGAAAAATATTTGGATGGTGAGGAAATTACAGAAGCTGAAGTAAAAAATGTTTTAAGAAAAGCTACAGTTCAGCTTAAAATAACCCCGGTGCTTTGCGGTTCATCCTTTAAGAACAAAGGTGTGCAAAAATTATTGGACACAATTGTTGAAATTTTACCAGCGCCTTCTGATGTTGGTGATTTAGAAGTTCATCATATTCATCAAAATGATAAAGTATTAAGAAAAATTTCTGCAGATGAAAAAATTACAGCGCTTGCATTCAAAATTATGACCGACCCTTATGTTGGTAAATTGACTTTCATGAGAGTTTATTCAGGTACTATCAAGGCGGGTTCATACATATTCAACTCGGTATCAGGTAAAAAAGAGAGAGTTGGACGACTATTAAGAATGCACGCTAACCATCGAGAAGATTTAGATGAAATTAAAGCAGGAGAAATTGTTGGTGTAGTCGGTTTGAAGTTTACAAAAACCGGAGATACGCTTTGTTCTCAAGACGATCAAATTCTACTTGAGAAGATGGCGTTCCCGGAACCTGTTATTCAAATTGCAATCGAACCTAAAACAAAAGCCGATGATGATAAGTTATCCGAAGCTTTGGTTAAATTAGCAGAAGAAGACCCAACTTTTAAAATTAACGTAAATGATGAAACAGGTCAAACTCTTATTAGCGGAATGGGTGAACTTCACCTTGAGATATTAGTTGACCGAATGAAAAGAGAATTTAATGTTGAGGCAAATGTCGGTAAACCTCAAGTAGCTTACCGTGAAACAATTACTAAAAAAGTTGAAATTGAAGGTAAATTTGTTAAGCAATCCGGCGGACGTGGTAAGTACGGACATGTGTGGTTAGAGCTTGAGCCGAATGAACCAGGTAAAGGATTTGAGTTTGAGAATGCGATTGTAGGCGGAACCGTTCCTAAGGAATATATTACACCGGTATCTCGCGGTGTTCAAGATGCAATGCGAAACGGTGTTATTGCAGGTTTCCCTGTTGTTGATGTTAAAGTAAAATTATATGACGGATCTTACCATGATGTAGATTCTGATGAATTGTCATTTAAGGTTGCTGGTTCCATGGCTTTTAGGGCTGGTGCTGCAAAGGCTGCCCCGGTTTTATTAGAACCCATGATGAGTATTGAAGTAATTACACCCGAAGAATACCTCGGTGATGTAATGGGACATATAAATTCAAGAAGAGGAAAAATTGAAGGCTTCACGGCACGCAAAGATGCTCAAGTAATTAGAGCTTTAGTACCTCTCGCTGAAATGTTCGGTTATGCAACTGTGCTTCGCTCAATGACGCAAGGAAGAGCGATATATTCAATGCAGTTCCATCATTATTCAGCAGTACCCAAAAATGTTTCTGAAGAAATTACAGAAAAATCACAGTTTAAGAAAACCGCAGTAACAGTTTAGAATAAAGTTAAATATTAAGTAAATATAGGAGTTATCGATGGCCAAAGAAAAATTTGATAGGAGTAAGCCCCACGTTAACATAGGTACAATTGGACACGTGGATCATGGTAAGACAACACTTACAGCTGCTATCACTATGGCGTTGAGCAAAAAAGGATTATCTGCACAAAGAAGTTTTGATAGTATTGACAATGCACCCGAAGAAAGAGAGCGTGGTATTACAATTGCAACAGCTCACGTTGAGTATTCTACTGCTAATAGACATTATGCTCATGTTGACTGTCCTGGTCACGCTGACTACGTAAAAAATATGATTACCGGTGCTGCTCAGATGGACGGCGCAATCTTAGTTGTTGCTGCTTCTGATGGTCCAATGCCTCAAACAAGAGAACACATTCTTTTAGCTCGCCAGGTTGGTGTACCTAAAATGGTTGTTTTTATGAACAAAGTTGATATGGTTGATGACCCTGAATTATTAGAATTAGTTGAAATGGAATTGAGAGAGTTGTTAACAGAATATGAATTCCCTGGCGATGACATTCCAATAATTAAAGGCTCTGCTCTTCATGCACTAGAAGCTTCATCTGCAGAAGATGTTCCTGCTGAAGATGAAAGACTAAATTGCATTTGGGAACTTATGGATGCTGTAGATGAATATATTCCAATTCCAGAAAGAGAAGTTGATAAACCATTTTTAATGCCTGTTGAGGACGTATTTTCAATAACCGGTAGAGGAACTGTTGCTACTGGCAGAGTTGAAAGAGGATCAGTAAAAATTTCAGATGAAGTTGAATTGATTGGTCTTGGCCTTCATAAAAAGACAGTTATTACTGGTGTTGAAATGTTTAGAAAAGAATTAGACTCAGCAATGGCAGGAGACAACGCAGGTATTTTGTTACGTGGTGTTGACAAAAATGAAATTCAGAGAGGAATGGTACTTGCAAAAACAGGTTCTATTACTCCTCACACTGGTTTTGAAGGTGAAGTTTACATCCTTTCAAAATCTGAAGGTGGACGTCATACTCCATTCTTTAATGGTTACAGACCGCAGTTTTATTTCAGAACAACTGATGTTACTGGTATTTCTACACTTCCTGAAGGAACTGAAATGGTAATGCCTGGTGATAATGTTAAATTATCAGTTAAGCTTATCTCCGAAATTGCAATGGAAGAAGGTTTGCGATTCGCTATCCGTGAAGGTGGAAGAACTGTTGGTGCTGGTGTAGTAACTAAAATATTTGAATAAAATAATTATGGGATGGTTTTTATAACCATCCCAATTTGAGTTATCGAGGAGAATTTAAATTGCCTGGTCAAAAGATAAGAATAAAATTAAAGTCATACGATCATATTTTGATTGACAAGTCAACCGAGAAGATTATTAAAACAGTCAAAAGTACAGGTGCAGTTGTTTCGGGACCAATACCTTTGCCGACAAAAAGATCAGTCTTTACAGTATTAAGATCACCTCATGTTGATAAAAAATCACGCGAGCAATTTGAAATTAGAGCTCATAAAAGAATTATTGATATTCATAACACAAATAATAAAACCGTCGATTCGTTAAGTAAATTAGAAATACCGGCGGGCGTAGATATTGAGATTAAGTTATAAGGATTTATAAGATGCCAGGACTTCTAGGTAAAAAAATAGGAATGACAAGCATATTTACAGAAGACGGATTGAATATTCCGGTTACTGCAGTAAAAGCAGGTCCATGCGTTGTTTTAGAAGTTAAAACCAAGGAAAAAAATGGTTATAACTCCGTAAAATTAGGCTTTGGTGAAAAGAAAGAAAAGCAGCTTAATAAACCCGAACTTGGATTCTACAAAAAAGCCGGATTAGCGCCTGTTGAAAAAGTGAAAGAGTTTAAAAATTTTGAAGATGAGTTGAAAGTAGGCGATAAAATTGACTTGAGTATTTTTACTGTTGGAGAAAAAGTTAGTGTAACAGGAAAAAGTATTGGTAAAGGATTTCAAGGAGTAATGAGACGACATGGTTTTAGCGGAGTCGGCGGCACTACTCACGGTCAAGGTGATAGATTACGAGCGCCTGGTTCAATTGGACAAAGTTCATGGCCGTCAAGAGTTTTCAAAGGAACTCGTATGGCTGGTAGAACCGGAAATGATAAAGTAACTACTAAAAATTTAAGAGTAGTTATGATTGATGCTGAAAAGAATATCATATTTATTAAAGGCGCAGTTCCGGGTTCCATTAATTCAATTATTGAAATAAATAAGTAACGGTTTGATGATGAAGTTAGATGTTTATAAAATAGACGGATCCAAATCTGGTGATTCAGTAGAATTATCAGAAGAAATATTTGGGATAGAACCGAATGATCATGTAATCTATTTGGCAGTGAAAGCTTACCTTGCTAATCAGAGACAAGGAACTCACAAGTCGAAAGAGAGAAATGAAGTAAGGGGCGGCGGTAGAAAACCTTGGCGTCAAAAGGGCAGAGGCGTTGCCCGTGCCGGAACTATACGATCTCCATTATGGGTTGGCGGCGGAAGGATTTTTGGTCCGAAACCTAGAAACTATAGAGAAAAATTAAATAAAAAAGTTAAAGATCTTGCAAGAAAATCAGCGCTAACTTATAAAGCAAAATCTGAACAAATAGTTGTGGTTGAAGATTTTAATTTTGAATTACCAAAGTCGAAAGAATTGTATTCAATATTAAATGCCTTAAACGTTGTTGGAAAAAAGACACTGATTTTAACAAACGGTGCTGATGATAATGTTTATAAATCCGGAAGAAATATTGAGAAGATCAATGTATTAGAAGCTAATAAAGCATCTACTTACGAGATATTAAATTCTCAAGTTTTACTTGTTCAAAAAAGCGCTGTTGAAAAACTTGTAAGTACATTAAACTAAAATTTTAGGCTTGAAATGAGAAACGTATTAATTAGACCATTAGTAACCGAAAAAATGACTGACTTAAATGAAAATAAAGGTCAGTATGGTTTTGTTGTAAGTGTTAGTTCAAATAAAATTCAAATAAAACAAGCATTAAAAGAAAAATTTAATGTTGACGCGGTTACTGTTAATACAATGAAATATAAAGGCAAAACTAAAACTCAATTGACTAGAAAAGGTAGATTCTCCGGCAAGACTGCTCAATTTAAGAAAGCCGTAGTTACTCTTAAGGAAGGTCAAACAATAGACATATTTGGAGAAGTTTAGCAGCACTAGGAACTGGAGCAATTAACAATGGCAATTAGAAAATTTAAACCAAATACACCAGGTACCCGTTATATGTCAGTTTCATCTTTTGATGAAATCACAAAAACAGAACCTGAAAAATCTCTTACTGTTAAGCTATCTAAATCAGGTGGACGAAACAATCACGGTAGAATAACTACACGTCATAGAGGTGGTGGACATAAGCGCAGATACAGAATTATTGATTTTAAAAGAAACAAGCATGGTATTCCTGCTAAAGTTCATTCAATTGAATATGATCCGAATAGATCTGCAAGAATAGCTTTGCTGCATTATGTTGATGGTGAAAAACGATATATATTGGCACCTGACGGACTTAAAGTTGGTGAATCAGTAATGTCTGGTCCTGATGTAGAAATTAAAATTGGAAACGCATTAAAATTAAAAGATATACCATTAGGAAGTTTTATACACAACGTTGAAATGAAGCCTGGTAAAGGCGGTCAAATTGGTCGTTCAGCTGGAGCAGCAATTCAATTAGTTGCGAGAGAAGGACAAAACGCTCAATTAAAATTACCTTCTGGGGAAGTAAGAATAATAAAAACAGAGTGTATGGCAACTTACGGAACAGTTGGAAACTCCGATCATGAAAATATTAGTCTCGGTAAAGCCGGCAGAACTAGATGGATGGGATTCCGACCAAAAGTAAGAGGTGTTGTTATGAACCCTGTAGATCACCCAATGGGAGGCGGCGAGGGAAGAACCTCCGGCGGCGGTCACCCGGTATCACCATGGGGTCAAAAAGCTAAAGGTTTAAAAACACGTAAAAAGAAAAATCCTTCAAATAAGGATATAATTAGAAGAAGAAAAAGCTAGAGTGAATTATGCCAAGATCAGTTAAAAAAGGTCCATTTATTGATTACAAACTTTTAGCTAAAATAGATAAGCTAAATGAAACTAGTCAGAAAAAAATTATTAAAACTTGGTCACGAGCCAGTACAATATCTCCGGATTTTGTTGGTCATACCATTGCTGTTCATAACGGAAATAAAATGATTCCCGTTTATGTTTCAGAAAATATGGTAGGACATAAATTAGGTGAATTTGCACCAACAAGAATATTCAGAGGTCATCCAGGAACTAAAGCAGAAAAAGCTGCTAGAAGCAAGTAAAGATTGAGGTATTTATAAATGGAAGCTGTAGCAAAACATAGGTATTTAGGAACATCGCCTCGCAAAATGCGATTGGTAATAGACTTGATAAGAGGAAAAAATGTTGATAAAGCAATGCACATTCTACATTTTAGTCCAAAGCATGCCGCCCGCGATGCAGAAAAAGTTTTAAGATCAGCAATCTCTAACATTTATAATAAAGATGAAGAAACAAAAGTTGAAACATCTGATATGTATGTTAAAGAAGCTTATGTTAATCAAGGTCCATCCGTTAAAAGGTTATTACCTGCTCCAATGGGAAGGGCTTTTAGAATAAGAAAAAGATCTAATCATTTAACAATTGTTGTTGCAACAAAAAGTAAAAATTAGGAGGATACTTGGGTCAGAAAACACATCCAATAGGTTTTAGAGTTGGTATCATCCGAGGCTGGGAATCGAATTGGTATGAAAGTAAAAGCTACGCTACTAAGTTGCTTGAAGATAAGAAATTAAGGATGTATGTAAGGAATAGGTTAAAGAAAGCTGGTATTTCAAGAATTATTATTGATAGAACTTCTAAGAATATTATTCTTACTATTCACACTTCAAGACCTGGAGTTGTTATTGGCAAAAGCGGTAAAGAGATATCGCAACTAGAAGAAGAATTGAAAAAAGTAACTTCGAAAGAAGTTAAAGTACAGATTACTGAAATTAAAAGACCAGAACTTGATTCATTTTTGGTAGCTGAAAATATTGCTCAGCAGCTTAAAGGCAGAATGTCATTTAGAAGAGCTATGAAATCTGCAATAACATCTGCAATGAGAATGGGTGCTGAAGGTGTGAAGGTTATGTGTTCGGGAAGATTAGGCGGAGCAGAAATGGCTCGTACCGAACAATATAGAGATGGAAGAATTCCACTGCATACAATTAGAGCTGATATTGATTATGCAACTGCAACATCACAAACAATTTACGGCTCAATCGGCATTAAGGTATGGATTTGCCGTGGTGAGATTTTAGGAAAAAGATTATCAGAATAAGTTTTAAGGGAGTTTTCGAAAATGTTAATGCCAAAAAGAGTAAAGTTTAGAAAATCGCAACGGGGAAGACGACGTGGTAAAGCCCAACGCGGAAGTACAGTTGCATTTGGCGATTTTGGAATAAAGACTTTAGATGCTGCATGGATTACAAGTAGACAAATTGAAGCATGCAGAATTGCAATTACTAGAACAATGAAAAGAGACGGTCAAGTTTGGATTAGAATTTTTCCTGATAAACCGGTTTCGAAAAAACCGCTTGAAACGAGAATGGGTAAAGGTAAAGGCGCACCGGAATTTTGGGTGGCTGTTGTTAAGCCTGGCAGAATTTTATTTGAAGTTTCCGGAGTGTCAAAAGAAATTGCAATGGAAGCATTAAGACTCGCTTCTCATAAATTACCAGTTAAAACAAAAGTAACAGTTCGCCCTGATTACGAATAAGACAGGATCAATGAAATGAAGATTTACGAAATTAGAGAAATGAGTACGGAAGAAATCGTAAAAAGAATTAACGAAGAAGAAACAAATTTAGTCGATTTAAGATTTCAGCATGAATTGAAGAATTTAACAAACACTGCAAAGCTCAAAATAGCACGAAAAGATATTGCGAAGATGAGAACTATACTTCATGAGCGTGAAGCGGAATCTGTAAATCAAACTGAAGATAATAAATAAGGAGCAATGCGCGCGAAATGGAAAAACGTGCTTTAAGAAAAACTAGAACCGGTGTTATTGTAAGTGATAAAATGGACAGAAGCATTTTAGTTGCTATCGAACGTAAAGTCGCTCATCCTATTTATAGAAAATATTTTAAGAAGACGACCAAACTTATGGCGCACGATGAAAACAACGAGTGCAAAGTAGGTGATATAGTTAAAATTATGGAAACCAGACCTTTAAGTAAACGCAAAAAATGGCGTTTACTTGAAATAGTTGAAAAAGCCAAGTAATATAGATAGCGTCGATAAGGAGTAGTGATAAATGGTTCAAGAAGAAACAAATTTAGTAGTCGCTGATAATTCCGGTGCAAAAAAAATTAGATGCATTAGAGTATTAGGCGGTAGTAACAAAAGATATGCTAGTATTGGTGACTTAATAGTAGTTACAGTTAAGGCTGCGATGCCCGGCGGTGGTGTAAAAAAAGGTGAGGTTTCTAGAGCTGTTGTTGTTAGAACAAAAAAAGAAATTAGAAGAAATGATGGTTCATACATTAGATTTGATGAAAACGCTGCCGTGTTATTAAATCCTCAAAACGAACCAAGAGGTACTAGAATTTTTGGGCCGGTTGCCCGTGAACTTAGAGATAAAAAGTTTATGAAAATTATTTCTCTTGCACCTGAAGTGCTTTAAGAAGGATTTGTATTTATGAAAATTAAAAAAGAAGATTCAGTAATTGTAATAGCTGGTAACTTTCGTGGTAAAACCGGTAAAGTTCTGAAGGTTTTTCCTAAGGAAAACAGAGTTATTGTTGAAGGTGTTAATATCAGAAAAAGACATTCAAAACCTACTCAACAAAACCCTCAAGGCGGTATAATTGAAAAAGAAGCTCCGATTAATGTTTCTAATGTTATGCTGCTTGATCCCAAAACTAATGAACCTACAAGATTAGGATCAAAAATATTAATAGATGATAAAACCGGTAAAAAGAAACACGCACGAGTTAGCAAAGTTAGCGGCGAAATGATTCAATAAAATTATTATTAAGGATTGACTTAAATAATGGCAAAGCAAGAAAATAAAGAAAAAGCAGTTAAAAAACCGAAAGCTGCAAAGGTTAAAAAAGAAGAGTCTGCTAAACAAGCAGTTAAAATTAAATCAAGACTCATTGATAAGTATGCTAAAGAAGTTGCTCCTAAACTTCAGGAAAAATTTGCTTATACGAATGTGATGCAGGTTCCCAAACTTTCCAAAATAGTAATTAATATGGGTATCGGCGGTGCTGTTCAGGATTCAAAACTTATTGATGAAGCTGTTCGAGAGCTTGAGTTGATTTCCGGACAGAAAGCAAGTGTTCAAATCGCTAAAAAATCCATATCTAACTTTAAGCTTAGAGAAGGAATGAAGATTGGCGCTAAGGTTACTTTAAGACGAGATAGAATGTTTGAGTTCCTTGATAGACTTATTTCAGTTGCACTCCCAAGAGTGAGAGACTTTAGAGGAGTTCCTGATAAATCTTTTGACGGAAGAGGAAATTATACTCTCGGAATTAAAGAGCAATTTATTTTTCCTGAGATAGATGTAGATAAAGTAAGTAAAGTGCTTGGTATGGATATTACTTTTGTAACTACGGCTCAAACAGATAATGAAGCATTCGAATTATTATCTGCATTTGGTGTACCATTTAGAAAAAAAGAAATAAACTAAGGTAAATTATGGCTAGAAAATGTTTAATAGCAAGACAGGATAAAAGAAAAGAACTGGTTGAAAAATATGCCGAGCTTAGAAAAGAATTAAAAGAAAACGGTGATTATGAAGCTTTGCAGAAACTTCCTAAAAATTCATCAAAAGTAAGGTTGAACAATAGATGCTTGATGACCGGAAGAGTTCGATCATATTATAGAAAATTTGGTGTGTCGCGTCTTGTATTTAGAGAAATGGCGTTAAAGGGTGAAATACCCGGAATTAAAAAAGCTAGCTGGTAAAAGTTTAAGGAGATAGTAAATGTCATTAGTTGATCCGATTGCAGATTATTTAACAAGAGTAAGGAACGCATTTCGCGCAAAGAAAAAATATGTGGAGATGCCGTCTTCGAACATGAAAGTTAGGATCTCGGAATTATTGAAAGAAAATAACTTCATAAAAGATTTTAATGTTATTGAAGATGATAAACAAAATATACTCAGAATACATTTGCAATATGTTGAAGGACAATCTTCAATATCAGGTATAGAAAGAATTAGTAAAGAAGGATTGCGTAGGTTTGTTGGTAAAGATGAAATGCCGAGAGTATTAAATGGATTAGGAATTGCAATTATTTCTACTTCAAAAGGATTATTAACAAATCATCAAGCTAAAAAAGAACAAGTAGGCGGCGAAGTTATTTGCCATATTTGGTAACATTTGAATGGAGTTTGTAAGTGTCACGAGTCGGTAAAAAACCTATAAACGTTAAGGACGTTACGATAACACATAAGGATAATTCGCTCAAGGTTAAAGGTAAACTTGGTGAATTAGAAGTTGAAATTCATCCTAACATAACAGTTGCGGTTGAAGGTGACGAAATTGTTGTAACCAGACCGAATGATCAAAAAGAAAATAGAGCTTTGCATGGTTTAACTAGAGCTTTAATTCAAAATATGGTTACCGGTGTTACAGAAGGTTATTCTAAAGTACTTGATATAGTTGGAGTTGGATACAGAGCTGAATTGAAAGGCAAAAATATGTTAATAAATATAGGTTATTCACACCCAATTTATTTTGCACCGCCTGATGAAATAACTCTTGAAGTTCCTTCACCTACACAAATTAAAGTTAGCGGTATCGATAAAGAATTAGTTGGTTTAGTTTCAGCAAAAATCAGATCTTTTAGAAAACCTGAACCTTACAAAGGTAAAGGTATAAGATATTCGGACGAAACAATTATTAAAAAGGCTGGTAAGACAGCAGGTTAATTAAGTTTGGAGTATTAATAAGCATGTTTAAGAAAGATTATAATAAGAGAGCCAAGAAAAAATTTAGAATACGAAAAAAAATTTCCGGTACTGCTCAAAGACCAAGGATATCAGTATTTCGTAGTGCGAACCAAATTTATGCTCAATTAATTGATGATGCTAATGGTAAAACATTAGTTTCCGCTTCAACAAAATCTGAAGAGATCTTGTCCGAAATAAAAGATGCTAAAGGAAAGATTGAGAAAAGTAAAATTGTTGGAAAACTGCTGGGTAAAAGAGCTATTGATAGCGGAATTACAGAAGCGGTTTTTGATAAAAGCGGTTATGATTTCCATGGCAGAATAAAAGCATTAGCCGATGGAGCGAGAGAAAGTGGAGTTAAATTTTAACAATTGCCGGGTCGTCTAATGGCAGGACTACGCCCTTTGGAGGCGTCTGTAGAGGTTCGAATCCTCTCCCGGCAACAATAAGTTGCAGTCTAAATTCCGTAAACATAGGAGAAGAAATTGAAGAGTAAGAAAGTATCAGGACTCGAGAATTTAAAAGAAAAAGTTGTTCATATAAATCGAGTTGCTAAAGTTGTTAAAGGCGGTAGAAGATTTAGTTTTAATGCTATTGTTGTTGTTGGCGACGGTGCTGGACACGTTGGTGTAGGTTTAGGAAAAGCTAATGAAGTTACTGATGCAATTTCTAAAGGTATTGATGACGCTAAGAAAAGTGTTTACAAGGTATCTTTAGTTAAAGGAACTATTCCTCATAAAACCATTGGTAAATATGGTGCGGGAAGAGTTTTGTTAAAACCAGCTTCTCCAGGTACCGGACTAATTGCTGGCGGCGGAGTTAGAGCAGTTTTAGAATCTGCTGGTGTGCAGGATATATTAACTAAATCGTTAGGATCTAGTAACCCGCACAACCAAGTTAAAGCAACTCTACAAGGTTTACTTGGATTAATTGATGCGCAAAAAATGGCAGCTAAGAGAAAGATGTCAACAAGTGAATTGTTTAATGCCTAAACGAGGATACAATGGCTAAGAAATTAAAAATTACGCAAACAAAAAGTATTATTGATAGACCTAAAAAACAAAAGCTGACAATAAAAGCTCTTAAATTAGGAAGACCTAATTATAATGTAGTGCACACTGATACACCACAGATAAGGGGAATGATAAATGTTGTTTCCCATTTAGTGAAAGTTGAAGAAATTGAAGAATAAGGTGATTAAATGGATATATTAAGCAATCTTACATACGCAAAAGGTTCACGCAAAAACAGAAAAAGAATTGCTCGTGGTGAAGGATCAGGGCATGGCGGAACTGCTACTAAAGGTAATAACGGTCAAAAGCAACGTTCCGGTGCTAAGCGAAGAGCGTGGTTTGAAGGCGGTCAAATGCCTTTACAAAGACGTGTACCTAAAAAAGGTTTTACAAATATATTTAAAGTGAAATATCAAGTAGTTAATGTTGCTGATTTACAAAAACTAGTTGATGATAAAAAAGTTGAAGACGGGATTATTAACACGGTAGTTCTTTATAAAAGTGGAGTGATTTCCAAAGCTGCTGCTCCTTACAAAATATTAGGTAATGGTGAATTAAAAGCAAAGCTTGAAGTTGAAGCCAATTCATTTAGCGAATCTGCCAAAAATAAAATTGAATCTGCTAAAGGAACCATAAAAGAGATTAATACGTAATGGGTAAAGTACAAGACACATTCAGAAATATTTTTAAGATTCACGAATTAAGACAAAGAATTCTTTATACTTTAGCTTTATTGGTGATTGTTAGGCTTGGTGCTCACATAACTTTACCCGGAATTGATGCCCGGTTATTGGCAGAAGCAATGTCAAGCAAAACATCGGACAACTTGTTCGGACTTTATGATTTATTTGTAGGCGGTGCTTTTTCTAACGCTGCTATTTTTGCATTAGGAATTATGCCTTACATCAGTGCTTCCATTATTATTCAGTTGGGTGGCGCAGTAATTCCTTACTTCCAAAAACTTCAGCGCGAAGGTGAAGAAGGCAGAAAAAAAATTACTCAGCTTACCCGTTATGGTACAGTTGCAATATCTGCATTTCAGGCTACTGGTATTGTTACCGGTTATATTATGAATTTAACTGTCAGCGGCGGAGTTTCAGTTGTACCTCCGGAAGTTAGAGGAATTGGGTTCATTGTTTCATCCGTTGTTTTACTTGTCGCAGGTACTGTTTTTATGATGTGGATGGGTGAACAGATTACTGATAAAGGAATTGGAAACGGTATATCGTTGATAATCTTTATTGGAATTATTAACAGATTCCCATTCGCACTTTTAGATGAATACCAATTGATAGCTGCCGGAACAAGAAATATTGTAATTGAAATTGTTATACTATCCTTCATGGTTATGGTAATTGCAGGCATTGTACTGGTTACACAAGGAACTCGACGAATTCCTGTTCAATATGCTAAACGAGTTGTCGGAAGAAAAGTTTACGGCGGTGTTACTCAGTATATTCCTTTAAGAGTAAATACAGCTGGGGTAATGCCTATTATATTTGCTCAGTCAATTATGTTTATTCCAAATACAGTGTTATCATTTTTCCCTGACAGTGAATTTATGCAGTCAATGTCTGGATACTTTCAATATACATCGTTCACGTATTCATTTATTTATGGTTTGATGATTGTATTCTTTACATATTTTTATACTGCTATTGCTTTCAATCCGCAGGATGTTGCTGAGAATATGAAAAAGCAAGGCGGATTTGTTCCCGGAATTAGACCTGGAAAACAGACATCAGAATTTATAGATAATATACTAACAAAAATTACGTTGCCCGGATCTATCTTTTTGGCAATTGTAGCAATATTGCCGGCATTTGTGAGCAGATTTGGAGTATCGGGAAGTTTCGCACAATTTTTTGGCGGCACAAGTTTATTGATTATGGTCGGTGTTGCTTTAGATACTCTACAGCAAATTGAATCACATCTTTTGATGCGACACTATGATGGTTTTATGAAAGCAGGCAAGATGAAAGGAAGAAGGTTTTAATAAATATTTTAATAATATTTTACTGAGATATGGCTAAACAAGGACCAATAAAAGTAGACGGAGTAGTTACAGAAACATTACCCAACGCGAATTTTAAAGTACAGTTGGATAATGGACATATTATATTGGCGCATATATCCGGCAAAATGAGAATGCATTTTATAAAAATTTTGGTCGGTGATAAAGTTGCAATAGAGTTATCACCTTATGATCTCAACAAAGGTAGAATTACCTACAGATACAAATAGCGGAGATATTAAAATGAAGGTTCGTGCTTCAGTTAAAAAGATTTGTGAGAATTGCAAAATAATTAAAAGAAAAGGCGTTGTTAGAGTTATCTGTAAAAACCCTAAACATAAACAACGACAAGGTTAAACCTAAAATTAGGAGGCTACTAGTTTGGCTCGTATAGCTGGAATCGATTTACCAAAACAAAAAAAAGCTTATATCGGATTAACCTACATATATGGTATTGGTCAAACCTCTGCTGTTATGATTTTGGAAAAATCTGGAATTGATCCGAATAAAAAAGTTCAGGAATTAACTGAAGAAGAAGTTGCTAAAATTAGATCTGTAATGACGGCTGAATTTAAAGTTGAAGGTTCGTTACGAAGTGAAGTTCAGCAAAATATTAAAAGATTAATGGATATTGGTTGTTATCGTGGATTAAGACATAGACGAGGATTACCGGTTAGAGGTCAGAGAACTCGTACAAATTCTAGAACCAGAAAAGGTAAAAAACGTACAGTTGCTGGAAAGAAAAAAGCACCCGGTAAGAAATAAGAGAAGTTAATTTAACAGGAGTAAAACTTTGGCTAAAGCAGTAAAAAAAACAAAAAAGAAAGTACATGTTGATGCGGTTGGTGTTGCTCACGTAAAAGCATCTTTTAACAATATTATTGTTACTATAACAGATGTTTACGGCAATACAATTTCTTGGTCTTCTGCCGGTAAAAACGGATTTAAAGGATCAAGAAAAAATACTCCCTTTGCATCTCAAGTTTCTGCAGAAGCAGCAGCTAAGGAAGCATATTCATTGGGTTTACGACGTGTTGAGGTATATGTTAAAGGACCTGGTTCAGGTAGAGAAGCAGCAATTAGAGCTTTAAATACTGCCGGTTTATTAATTACTTCAATCAAAGACATAACACCAATTCCACATAATGGATGCAGACCACCGAAACGAAGAAGAGTTTAATTAGGAGAAAACTATAAGATGGCAAGATATATTGGCCCAAATTGTAAATTGTGTAGACGAGAAAAACAAAAATTATTTCTTAAAGGAAGTAAATGTCATTCTGAAAAATGCCCTATTGAAAAGAAAAATTATCCTCCAGGTGAGCATGGTCTTAGCAGACGTCAGAAGTTTTCTGAATACGGTGTGCAGTTAAGAGAAAAACAAAAAGTAAAAAGAATGTATGGATTGCTGGAATCCCAGTTCCATTCTTACTTTGTTAAAGCAAACAGCCAAAAAGGCGTTACCGGCGAAAACCTTATAAAAATTCTTGAAAGAAGATTAGACAATACTATTTTTAGATTAGGATTTTCTTCTTCAAGAAAAGAAGCTCGTCAGTTGTTATTACACAGACACTTTTTAGTAAATGGAAAAATTGTAAATATTCCATCCTATTTATTAAAACCTGGTGATGTAATTAGTATTAGAGATAAAAGTAAAAAATTAGATGTGGTTCACAATTCATTAAGAAAAACAAAAGACAGCCTTTACAGTTGGCTGCAGGTTGACAAGGCTGCTCTATCAGGCACATTTTTGCAAGTTCCTGAAAGATCTGAAGTTCCTGTTACCGCAAATGAACAATTAATTGTCGAATTATATTCTAAGTAATTATAAAAAATTAAACGAAGAGGATTCTGAATGAGCTATCCTTTCATTAAGATGCCGGAAGGCGTTGTATTAGATGAGTCAACAGCAACAGATACTTACGGAAAATTTACAGTTCAGCCGTTAGAGAGAGGATTTGGTGTAACCCTTGGTAATTCTTTCAGACGAGTTTTACTTTCATCCCTTACCGGTGCTGCTATTACTGCTATTAAAGTTGATGGAATTCTGCATGAATTTACAACCGTTCCCGGTATCGTTGAAGACGCTACTGAGATTATTCTTAATCTCAAAAAAATACGAATGAAAATTATTAATAATAAGACCAGCAAAGCTGAGGTTAACCTAACAGGACCATGCAATTTTACTGCTGAAGATCTGCAAAAAGTGTGTCCGGATATTGAAATACTAAATCCAGACGTACACATTGCAACTTTGAATGAAGATGCAAAATTAACCATGGAATTAAGGTTCGGTTTTGGCAAAGGTTATGTGCCGGCAAATGAGCAAAAAATTGTAGATCAAACAATTGGAATAATTCCGATCGACTCAATTTTTACTCCAATTAAAAATGTTCACTATGACGTTGAAAATGTTAGAATTGGTGAAAGCAATGATTTCGAAAAACTGACTTTAGAAGTTACTACGGATGGCTCTTTAACACCGGAAGAAGCTTTATCAAGCTCAGGTAAAATTATGAAAGATCATGTTAATCTATTCATCAACTTTGATGTTGAACCGGAAGTTGAAAAAGTAGAAAGTGAAAAAGATGCCGAAACTGAAAGGATAAGAAATATTCTTATCACTAATGTTGATGATCTTGAACTTAGTGTGAGATCACACAATTGCTTGAAAGCTGCAAATATTAAAACATTAGGTGATTTGGTTAGAAAAGATGAAAGCGAAATGCTTCGATTCCGTAACTTCGGAAGAAAATCATTAGCCGAATTACTTGAGATTGTTGAAAATTACGGATTGGATTTCGGTATGGACGTTGACAAATATGTTAACGAAAAACCTGAAAACAACTAATCTACTGACTAAGGAATTATCATGAGACACAGAGTAAAAGGAAGAAAATTAAGCAGAACAAGAAGTCACAGAGTTTCAACTTTAAGATCATTGGCTACTGCTTTAATCCGACATAAAAAGATTACTACTACTTTAGCAAAAGCTAAAGAAGCTAAGAGATTTATTGAACCGCTTATTACAAAAGCTAAAGATGATACTGTTCATGCGAAAAGATTAGTTTCAAGACACATTAAAGACAGAGAAGTTTTAACTGAACTGTTTACTGAAGTGTTTGGTAAAGTTGGCGATAGACCGGGTGGATACACAAGAGTTGTAAAACTAGGTACCCGTTTAGGTGATGCAGCCGAAATGGCAATACTTGAATTAGTTGACTTTAATGAATTAGTTGAAAAGAAGAAAAAGAAAACTAAGCCAGCTGCTAAAAAAGCTAAATCAGATAAATCTGCAGATGCGGCACCTGCGGAAATTGAAGATGCTGAAGTTTTAGAAGAAACTGAATTAAGCGGCGATCCTGATGAAAAAGCAAAAGATGCTGTTGAAGAAGTTAAAGATGAAAAGAAAAAAGCCGTTAAAGTAAAAGCTGAAAAGCCAAAAACAGCTAAGCCTGAAACTGAAAAACCTAAAGCTGAAAAAGTCAAAGCTGAAAAACCGGCTAAAGAAAGTAAAAAATCAGAGAAAAAAGAAGATAAATAAAAGTCTTTTATTTTTATAATAAGAGTAATCGTTTTCCGGTTACTCTTTTTTTTTAAATGCGATGAATGTTCAATTTCTTAAATCAGTGTTTCATCTAAAAGATTTACCCAAATTGAAAAATCCTGAAATTATTTTATGCGGTCGTTCAAATGTTGGAAAATCTTCCTTCTTGAACACCATTTTCAACAGAAAAAACATCGCTAAAACAAGTTCATCGCCCGGGAAAACCCGTTCTTTAAATTATTATGTAGTTGATGAAAAAAATTATTTTGTCGATTTACCAGGTTTTGGATATGCAAAAGTATCAAAAAAGGAAAGAGATGCCTGGCAAAGATTAGTTGACGGCTATCTTCAATCGGATAGAAATTTTGTTCATGCTTTTCATTTTATTGACAGCAGGCATGATCCAACCAATCTTGATTTGATGCTAAATGAATTTATTGTTGAACTCAAAATTCCATACACAATTATTCTAAGCAAAATCGATAAACTTAATCAATCGGAGATAGCGAAAGCGGAAAGATCTATTAAAAATAATTTTCCCAGTATCTCTTTTACAAAATCAGTTATCAAATTTTCATCTACAAAGGGAACTGGTAAAAAAGCTGTCTTAAATAAACTTGATGAGATTCTTAATTGATGCAAATTAAAATTAGTTTTAGTATTATTTGGTTCGATCTTTCTTTTAATACTAATTATTTTTTATTCTTTTCGGTTAATGGCTGATGGGATTTAGTTTGAGAAATAGAAAACGAGTATTGATTTTTGTACTAGTACCTATCCTATCGCTCATTCCTGTTTTCACGGATATTTTCCTTTTAAAATTAATCTCTTCGATACTTTTAATTGCCTACGTGGGTGTAATTATTTTTTTGCGCGATTCTGTAAAATCACCTCGCTTTGATGATGATGAGGATGATACTATAATTGATGAACCGGCGAAAAAAGAATCTGATGATAAAGCATACGATACTGATGCCGGCGAGGGTTTCGAAATTGTTTCAGGCAATAAATCAATAGAAGTAATAACTGCTGATAATATTGGCTCAACTCATAGGGAGGGGCATAAAAACTTATTTAAGCCGCCTGACTTAAAAGAAAATTTTGAAAAGATTGCTACAGAAAAATTGCCTTCAGAACTAGGGCACGATGCACAATTTGAATTTGTTCTTGAAAAAGTCTTGAACGTAGTTAAGGAAGCTTATCTCGGTCATTCAGCAGTGTTTTTCTGGTATAGTCATAAAAATAATAGACTCACTCTCGATAAGTTTGTTTCAAGTTCTTCAGAAATTACAAAGCAGAAATTTGAAATTGAAGATGACATACTTAGCAAAATTGTAATGAATGAAGAGCCGGAATTATTGACTGATATTTCACCAACCGCCGAAGCTGATGTTATAAGATATTACAACAAGCCGCAGGGTATAAAAAGTTTTGTTGGCGTTCCACTTTACTACGGCAAAAAACTTTCTGGAATTTTAGCTCTTGATTCAAAGGCCTCGGATGCATTTGGTATTGAAACTATTTATTCGCTTGGAAGAATTGTACGTGTTATTTCAGTTATAATTTCAATGTTCGAAGATAAATATTCCGAAAGTTTATCGGACCAAAGGTTGAAGGGATTGCTTAGTATTTTAAGCACCGATAAAAAATTTGAGACAGAAGAAGAACTTCACAATTCACTTGTTAATGCTATAAAAAACTTGCTTCCATGGGATGCATTCACGTTCGTTTATTTTAATCCCCAGGAACAGGCATTTAAAACTTCTAGAATTGTGAATAAAACTTCGCTTAAATATGTTGGCGAGCATTTAGAAGTTGAGCTAAATAATACCTTAGTTGGTAAAGCAATATTAAGCGGATTGCCTGTAAAAATTGATGATACATCACAATCGGACTTCGTGCGATATTCAAAATCGGAAGATATAAGTTTTGACGGATCTTTTTTTGCCGTACCTCTAGTTTATGATAATCAAAACTACGGCGTTTTATGTATGGAGAACTTGAAGAAGAATGTTTACTCCAACGAGGACGTTAATTTTATAAAACAGGCAACGAAAATATTTTCATTTATAGTTTATTCATATTCATCACAAAGTGTTTTGCGAGGACTTCTCTCGGTTGATGTTGAGACAAAGACTTTAAATAAAGCCTCCTTTATTGATAGAGTAAGTGTGGATCTAATTAAAGCGAAAGAGTTAAAAGTACCAAATGCATTAGCTTTAATAAAGATTGATGAATTTCTTGAACAGAATTCATTATTTGAAGGGGATCCATTCCCGAAAGTTTTGGAATCAATGATCGCTGTTATTAAAGATGAAATAACACCGCTTGGATTATTGGGAAGAGTATCAAGTAAAATTTTTGCTGTTTACTTTTTTAATGCCGGAACAAAAGATGTCTATCTTTGGGCGGAAAAGTTAAGAATAAAAATTGCTCGTAACCCGATTGCTGTTCTTTCAAAACAAACGACTTTTACTGTATCAATTGGTGTTGCTTCCGCAAATGAAAAAACTGATTTTAAAGAAGTTTACCATAACGCCGAACTAGCTTTAGAAAAAGCAATCGAAACCGGCGGCAATTCTGTTAAAAATATAAACTAGAGAAGCTTTGAATAATTTTAATATAATAGTATTGGATGGCGTGGGTATTGGTGAATTGCCTGATGCTTCTCTCTACGGAGATGCCGGCAGCAATACTATTGTAAATATTTCTAAAACAGTTAAAAACTTTAGTTTACCAAATTTAGAAAAAATGGGTTTTGGAAATATTGCTGATATTATTGGAATTAAAAAAGTAGAGAAACCTTTAGCCTCATTTGGTAAAATGGCGGAGTTATCCAAAGGGAAAGATTCAACAAGCGGTCATTGGGAACTGGGAGGCATAAATGTTCAGTTTAATTTCCCTTATTTTCCTGATGGCTTTACAGATGAAATAATTACATCGTTCATTGATAAAACCGGCGTTAAAGGTGTGCTTGGAAACAAAGCTGCATCCGGAACGGAAATTATTAAAGAACTTGGCGATGAACACGTTGAAACCGGTTTCCCAATTGTTTACACAAGTGCTGATTCCGTATTCCAAATAGCGGCTCATGAAGAAATTATTCCAATTGAAAAGCTTTATGAGATTTGCAGAATTACACGTGAAGAAATCTTAACGGATGCAATTCCAATGGGAAGAGTAATTGCGCGCCCGTTTGTTGGAACCAGCGGAAATTATAGCAGGACTACAAATAGAAAAGATTATTCACTCGATCCGATCTCAGATACAATTTTAGATGTGTTAAGCGAAAATGGTATTAAAACTATTGCTATAGGAAAAGTTAATGACCTCTTTAATCATAAAGGAATTAACGTTTCTGAAAAATCAAAATCGAATGAAGAAGGAATTGAAAAAATAATTGAGTGCAATAAGCAAAATGAGAATAGCTTAATTTTTACTAACCTTGTCGATTTTGATGTCTATTACGGACATAGAAACGATCCCGAAGGTTTTGCAAAAGCATTAAAATATTTTGACGAAAATTTGCCCCGGATATTAGATCAGTTGGATGAAACCGACGCACTTGTCATAACGGCTGATCATGGTAATGACCCGACTTCTACAAGTACCGATCACAGCAGGGAGTATGTACCGGTTTTATTCTATCAAAAAAATAAATCGGGTAAAAATTTAGGATCAAGAAAAACTTTTTCAGACGCGGCACAAACCGCGGCTCACTTTTTCAAAGTAAATAATGCTTTGGAAGGAGAAAGTTTTTTAAATAATTGATTTTTGGAATTATCTAGTAACAGAATTTGTTTTTAAAGCGTCTAAGAATTTATAAAGACAAAAAACGAACCTGTTGAATTTTATAAGCATCTAATATCATTGAAAAGATGTATATTCATTTAGTTTGAAAATGAACGTGAATTAGATCAGAATTACTAATAATAAATAGAATTTAAGAGGAACAATTTGAATTTAGGAAAAGTGATCGGCACAGTTTGGTCAACCCGAAAGGATGAAAATTTAGTAGGTGCAAAATTCCTAATTGTAAAAGAGCTTGATTTGGATTATAATCCTCAAGACAAGTTTGTTGTTGCGGTAGATTCTGTTGGTGCCGGAGTTGGCGAGGTAGTATTATTTGCTTCGGGAAGTTCAGCTCGGCAAACATCTTTAACACAAAACAAACCTGTTGATGCCGTTATTATGGCAATTGTTGATAAATTGGATGTTAGTGTTAAAGAGAAGATAAAAGAGCTTGAGACTAATAAATGATATTAGGCGAAGTAATTGGAACTATATGGGCTACACGAAAGTATGAAACCTTAAAAGGTTACAAATTACAATTTGTGCAGCCATTAAATTCGAATATGAAAAAAATAGGTGAGCCGATAGTTGCGGTTGACACAATTGGAGCCGGACCCGGTGAATTGATATTTTACATAACAGCAAGTGAAGCTGTTATTCCGTTAGATGTTGATATGGCACCGGTTGATGCATCAATCGTTGGAATTGTTGACTCTATTAATTCGGTAATTAATTAGGAGGAATCGAATTGAAAATAACAAAGCAGTATACTAATCGCGAAAGTCAATCACTTGATAAGTATTTACAAGAGATAGGAAAGGTTGATCTTTTAACGCCCGATGAAGAGATTGATTTAGCGATTAAGATCAAAAAAGGAGACCAGCTTGCGTTAGAGCGTTTGGTAAAAGCTAATTTAAGATTTGTTGTTAGCGTCGCTAAGCAGTATCAAAATCAAGGCTTATCTCTTGGCGATTTAATTAACGAAGGAAATCTTGGTCTCATTAAAGCTGCAAAAAGGTTCGATGAAACTCGTGGATTTAAGTTTATTTCTTATGCCGTTTGGTGGATTCGTCAATCCATACTTCAAGCGCTGGCAGAACAATCAAGAATTGTTAGATTGCCCTTAAATAGGGTAGGAGCGCTCAACAAAATAGGAAAAGCTTACAGTAACCTTGAACAAGAGTTTGAAAGAGAACCAAATGCTAATGAGCTGGCGATTGAGCTCGAGATGGATATTAATGAAGTTTCCGATACATTAAAAATTTCAGGCCGTCACGTATCAATGGATGCACCATTCGCCCAGGGCGAGGATAATAGATTATTAGATGTGCTATCCAATGATTCACAGCCGACACCGGACTTCACGTTAATGTCAGAATCTCTTAAAAATGAAATTGAACGCGCCCTTTCGACTTTGACCGATAGGGAAGCTGAAGTAATTAAACTTTACTTCGGATTAAATAAAGAACATTCTTTAACTCTTGAAGAAATAGGTGAAAAATTTAACCTAACAAGAGAACGAGTACGCCAAATAAAAGAAAAGGCAATAAGAAGATTACGCCATGCGTCCCGTAGTAAAAACTTAAGGGCTTATCTTGGCTAATCATATATTCTAATGTTAAGTAGAATAATTACAAATCTTTTTAGATGGGGAATTGCCGCTATCATTTTGATAGCCGGTTGTTCCCCTTCTTCTTATACAGAAAGATATAATAAACCGAAAACAAAGGAAGCAGAACAGAGGGATAATTCAACACGTTTTACGGCAAAGGATGATAAAGAAAAAGCTGCTGGCGAAAATAGTAAAACTTCAAAACCTGCTACAAATTATAATAATATTCCTCCATCGCAAAACAGCGAATTTGATGAACCGCCTGTAGAAGAATATCCTGTTGATACAAAAGAATTTGTTTCAAACTACAATAAATTAAAAGGACTAGGTGTATCACTCACTCCGCGAGAAAAAGTACTCTTTGAAATAGTTAAATACCTTGAGACCCCTTACCAGTATGGTGGAGAAACACTTACCGGAATTGACTGCTCTTCCTTCATTCAGCAAGTATTTAAAAATTCAATCAATCAGGATTTACCAAGAACCGCAAGCGAACAATTTTTAATTGGCAGCAATATTTTTAGCGAGAACCAATTGAAGTTCGGTGACTTAATATTTTTTGATACACAAAAATTAAAATATCCGGGACATGTTGGAATATATTTAGGAGATAATCTATTCGCGCATTCCAGCAGTTCGCGCGGCGTAACTGTTTCATCGCTTAAAAGTTCTTATTACACAGACCGCTACGTTGGGGCAAAAAGGTTACAGAATATTTTTAGTGAATAAACCTGAATACTTTTATCCCTAATAAATTAATTCATATTTTTATTAAAATTATTTTTTATTAAAGGAAATAGAAATATGGGTCTTAAATTATTTTTTGCTTTTATATCAGCCTCCTTTGGTCTAACTGCATGTTCGACAAATCATCCCAACGTAGTTCTCCAAACTGAGTATGGAAAAATTATTATCGAAATATATGAGCAAGCCGCTCCAATCACTGCTGCTAACTTTTTACGCTACGTTGATGAAAATAGATTTGACGGTGCTCATTTCTATCGCGTTGTACGGATGAATAACCAGCCGAATAACAAAATTAAAATTGAAGTAATACAAGGCGGACTTTATGAAGATGGACACCCGCAATCATTGACACCAATTAAACATGAAACTACTGCCGAGACCGGAATACTTCACACGGATGGAACAATCTCAATGGCAAGAGCAGAACCGGGAACTGCAAGCTCGGAATTTTTTATTTGTATTGGTGATCAGCCGGAACTGGATTTTGGCGGAATACGAAACCCTGACGGGCGAGGTTTTGCAGCATTTGGAAAAGTTATCAAAGGAATGGATGTGGTTAAGAAAATTCAAAGTTTGGAAGATATTGGGCAGATGCTAAATGAAAACGTAATGATTAAGGGTTTTAAAAGAATAGAATAGGATCATAAACATTTGAATTGAAATATTGGTTAGTAAGTTTTTAATCGATATGGGCTAAATTATTTATGATAGTAAATAGAAATATCATTATTTTAACAGATATAAAACTCTCTTTAGTCGAAAATACTAACACTAGAGCTAAAAAATAAATTATTAATACTTACTAATATTGCAAATAATTTTAAGGAGGGGATAATGGGTAATTATCAAATCAGTTTACGAATACTTTTCACAGCGCTTCTGTTTTTTATTTTTTCATCATCAAGCTATGCACAGTTTTATACACTAAAAAAAACACCACTCAGTTTTCCTTCATTTGATTTTAAATTCATTCATGCTGTACAAGATGATAATATGTTTACTTCAAAATATACTCAGGCTGTTTATTCTGGTGTTTATGATTTAGATTTTAATATACCGGTAAGCAAATCGATTAATTTAAATTTTGTATTGCCAGTCAGTGTATTCAAATATACTGATGTTGATGGTGACACCGACATTGGAAATATTGGAATTGGAATTCAAACTAAAAAACAAATCTCTGAAATTCGCAAATTAAACTTTACGCTAACTTTGTTTTTGCCTACATCACCTACTGAATTTGCAACTGCAAATTTCTCAAGTATTTTTGTCAACTATTATGATATTCAAAAGTACATGCCAAATTCGGTGGGTCTTTACTTTAACAGTGAAAACAGATGGGATTTTTCAGACGGACATATTTTAAAGGTCGATGCTGGTACCCAGTTTTTAATTCCAACAGCAAAAAATGGAGAAATGGAATTGCTTCTGCATTATGGTGTTGGCGGAGGTGCTGCGATTGGTGATTTCACTGCTTTGCTTGAATTTTCGGGTATCGCAATTTTAACGGCAAACATAGATTCATTTTCTGACAGACTATTTAACACTTTTTCTTTTGGTCTTAATTACAGAGGCTTCAGTGTAAAACCGGGCGTTTTTTATAAAATATATTTTAATGAAATGATCCCGTTCAACAGCGCTTTCGGATTTAACATTCAATTTGATTTTCCTTAATGTTGGCAATAGATAATATTTTAATTCATTTGAAACTAAGCCCTATTTAATTTAATTTTAATGATATAGAATCATACAAAAGGAGCAGCAAAATGGAATTTAGAATTGAAAGTGATACCATGGGAGAAATTAAAGTGCCATCCGACAAATATTACGGTGCGCAGACAGCAAGATCATTGATGAATTTTAAGATAGGCGGAGAAAGATTTCCGCGCGAAATGATTAGAGCATTAGGCATATTAAAAAAAGCGGCAGCATTAACTAACAAAGAACTTGGGACGCTTCCGGCAGAAAAAGCAGACCTGATCGTTAAAGCTGCAGATGAAGTTATTGAAGGGAAACTTGATGAGCATTTTCCATTAGTAGTTTGGCAAACCGGAAGCGGCACGCAGACCAACATGAACTCAAATGAAGTGATTTCAAACAGAGCAATTGAAATTGCAGGTGGAGTGATTGGAAGTAAAAAACCTATACACCCGAATGATGATGTGAACAAAGCTCAATCTTCAAACGATACTTTCCCAACAGCAATGCATATTTCAGCAGTTGAAGAAATTCATAGAAGATTAATTCCGATGATTACAAAGTTGCGTGATGCACTTAAAGTAAAGCAAGATGAATTCAAAGAAATAATTAAAATCGGAAGGACACACTTAATGGATGCAGTTCCATTAACATTGGGACAAGAATTTTCAGGTTACGTTCAGCAGTTGACTTATGGATTAGATAGAATTAATGGGTGTTTGCCAAGATTGTATGAATTAGCACTTGGCGGAACCGCAGTAGGCACAGGCTTAAACACACATCCCGATTTCGCGGTTAAGTCGGCAGCAGCAATTGCAAAAATTACGGGTAAGCCTTTTGTAACAGCGCCAAACAAGTTTGAGGCACTCGCCGCGCATGATGCAATTGTTGAAGCAAGCGGAGTTATGAAAACATTAGCTGCGTCATTAATGAAAATTTCAAATGATATTCGACTACTCGGTTCAGGACCACGGTGCGGAATAGGGGAGATCGCTCTCCCTGCTAATGAGCCAGGCAGTTCCATAATGCCAGGTAAAGTTAATCCAACACAGCCCGAAGCAATGACAATGGTTTGCACGCAAGTATTCGGTAACGATGTTGCTGTTAATATCGGCGGGGCAACAGGTCATTTCGACTTAAACGTTTTCAAACCTGTTATGATCTACAATCTGCTTCAATCAATAAGATTAATTTCCGATGCATGCGAAAGCTTTACCGATAATTGCGTAGTTGGAATTGAAGCAAATAAAGAGAATATCAAAAAACATTTAACCAATTCCTTAATGCTGGTAACGGCTCTCAATCCGTCTATCGGTTATGATAATGCGGCGAAGGTTGCCAAGAAAGCATTTAATGACAATTCAACTCTTAAAGAAGCAGCAGTTGAATTGGGATTGTTAACAGCAGAAGAGTTTGATAAAGCTGTTCGTCCTGAAAATATGGTTGGACCTAAAATATAAAAGTTCAAAACCCTCAGTAATATATTATTAAACTTTTTTATGCCCCGTAAATGTTACGGGGCGTTTCATATTTACTAATAAATTTAAAAAAATATATGGAAAACTTTGACGGAATATTTTCGCTATTCATTGCTTGTGTTGAAATTGTACTCTTAATAAATTTATTAATCTTCGCAGAGAAAAATTCTGTCAATAAATTATTTATTATTACAATATTTACACTTTTTCTTTATCAGCAATTTGAATTTTTGATTTGCTTTGTAGGATTAGATAGTAACGTTTTTATTTATGCCGCAATTTCAACAATTACTTTTCTGCCGCCGTTAGTTTTATTTTCGGTACTAAACTTTTATGAGTATAAAAGTAAATTTAATAAACTGATTTTTATCCCAGCCTTATTTTTTGTTGCTTATTATTTCATTCACATGAATGAATTAGCAGCGACAAAATGTGCCGTTATGTACGCGGCATATTATTATCCGTTGGGAGATTTGTATGGTGTGTTTTATTATTTGCCGGTTCTGATCGCCATAATAATTCTGATTAAAAAAATCACATCTCTCACCGACTCTCCTAAAAGGGAACAATCAATAATTTTACTTACCGGCTTTCTTCTTACATTTGTCCCATCAACAATATTATATTTTGTTTATCCTGATTACACAGAAATAGTGGAAAGTGTACTTTGTAAATTTGCTTTTATACTTGCCCTAACATTTTTCTATTTTGTTTTAAAAAATAAGCTAGAATTAACTAAAGAATAAAGCAAGAATTTAATCAATTTAAGTAACCAAATATTTGTAGTCCCTCCCAAAAAATAATTGTTCAATTAGGCGCATTAAATGATTTTTATTAATACAGATGTGTCTTAAATAAGTACAATTAATCAAAATAATACATAATTTATTCCTCAAATCGTTAAAAAAGCAAAAAAAACTAACGGCATAAATGATGATATCGATGTATTGATGAATATTTAATAATTCTTTAAAACATAAAAGGTAATTGTAATCTTAATTATTCTTTGTTTTTAAAAGAGGAATATATATTTTTGCTGAGCACTATTATGAATCAAATACCGGATAAAAGAGACCTGAGGTCATTGTTATTTATTAATAATACAATGAGGTTCTACTATTGTGTAGAAGTTATTTATCCGCAATTAATTTTTAGTTAATCCAGATAGAGAAAGTTGAATACAAGTTATTCAACTAAATCATTCTAATATAAAATATACTCATGGCTATTAGAATTAATTCTAAAAATTAATTATCGGAGGGGTATTATGAAAATAAATTCACAGACTCTAAAAAATATTTTCCAATCTTATTTATTACTTTTAATCCTAATTGTTTTTTTTGCAAAATAATTTAACTGCACAAAGTACAGTTTATACAGAGGATTTATAATTTTTTTTAATAAACTTTACTAATTATTATTTTTTTTTGAGGACAATATGAAAAAGTTTTTACTATTATTTTTCTTGCAGGCAGTTTTCAGCCTCACTTTTTCACAGACGATTACAATTTATAATCCCTATGAAACAGTAGATTTTCAGACAGCAAATCACTATAAAGCAAATTTACATACCCATACTACGGAGAGTGATGGTTCAAGCATTCCGGCAGTGGTAATCAATCAGTATCATGCTGTTGGAGAGTATGATATCCTCGCAATAACAGATCATAGTCATAATACTTGGGCTTGGTCAGATTACATAGCAGAGAGCCCAGCAGCTCCTTCAAGCACTTCAGAGTTATATTATAGTGCTAGTATGTTGGCTATTTCTGGTAATGAAATGTCATCCGTTGATCATACAGGTAGTTTGTTTAATGACTACAATGGAGATGGCGTTCCTCTCGACCAATCATTAGAATATATCCGTTCACAGGGCGGTTTAGCTATTTTTTATCATCCCGGAAGGTATGGACATCCAGCAAGTTGGTATACTCCTTATTTTGATAATTACGGTGATGTTGTTATGGGCTTGGAAGTTTATAATCAAGGCGACAGATACCCAAATGATAGATTATTGTGGGATGATGTAAACCAACTTCGTGATCCTGATGACTTAGTCTGGGGATTCTCTGATGACGATATGCATACTATCTCAAGTCATGCGTTTAGAAATTATCAGCATCTTTTAATGAATAATTTAACTGAAGCTGAAACAAAAGATGCAATAAGAAATGGTGCCTTTTACTTTTCATATGAGCCTGGTGGAAATAATAGCTCTAGTCTAACTTATGGGCAAGCTGATACTCCTGTACTAACAAATGTTGTAATCAGCGGAAGCACAATAACCATAAGTGGAACTAACTATACAAGTATTGCATGGTATGATGAAAATACATCTGTTGTTGGTACTTCAGCAACGATTGATGTTTCATCAATAAATTCAAATTTTGTTAGAGCAGTATTAACTAATTCAGATGGAGTAACCTATACTCAGCCATTTGGAATAGGCACCAGTACTGTTCAAGAAAATCAGTTTTGTGAATCCTTCGATACCTTTACAACCGGTAATGTAGTTGGAAGTGATGGTGAATGGTTTGATAATGGAAGCGGACCCATAGTTGAGGCAACAAATGGAGTGGACGGTTCGCAAGGATTAGCTCCTGGCTCTAGTATTTTTACATGGACAAACTATCCTTTCGATTGGACTGCAGCTGACTTTACAGGCTTTAAAGTTCAATTGGATTTTCAAGCAAGTGCAAGCGGCGAATTTGATGATGACCGTGTTGGTTGGATGATTGATAATACTACAACAGATTCAGATTTTATTTTTGGAGTTCAAGTTGATAATGCCTCCGGTCATTTAAGAATGGAAGGATATTGGGACAATACTTTTGGCGATGATGCCGGCAGAGTAGAAATGGCAGATTTAGATGTGGTTACAATAGCAAATAATGGCTGGTACCGTTTAATTGCTGATATTACTAAACTTGGTGCAACTTCAGCAAGTATTGATGGAGAATTATGGTCATTGGATGCATCCGGAAATCCTGTGAGCTTAGTTGCAAGCGGCACAATTCCTAATACAGCCTCAGTGGGATCTGGTATTACACCTAACGTTGCATATTTTACAGGACCAATATGGCCTGCTTATAAAAACCATACCGGTGCTGTCGGTGCAGCAGATAATGCTTGCTTTGAAGTTTTTTCAAATTTACCAACTATTACAATTACAGGAACACCATTAGCTCCATTTACAAGCACACCTGGTAACCCTTCGTTAGAGCAAAGCTATACTGTTGCCGGTAGTGATTTAACTGGAAATATTACGATTACAGCACCCTCAGACTTTGAAGTTTCCACAACAAGTGGAAGCGGATTTGGTTCATCTGTTGTGTTAACAGAAACTGGTGGTTCCGTATCATCGACTCCAATATATACTCGCTTTACCAGAGCAACAGAAGGAATATCTAGCGGAAATATTACACATTCCAGTACTGGCGTTACAACTCAAAATGTAGCTGTTAGCGGCACTGCATCACTACCGTCAGTAGCATCTAACTGCGAAGATTTCAATGCATTTACCATTGGCAATGAAGTTGGTGACGATGCAGATTGGTATGATAACAATGACGGTCCAGTAGTTGAAGCGACGAGTGGAGTTGCCGGCTCACAAGGATTGGCAGCAGGAAATGCTATTTTTACTTGGACAGCAAATACATTCGACTGGAATGCAGCAGATTTTGAAGCAGTAAGTATGCAAATGGATTTTAAGACTGATGGCAGTGCTCATTTTGATGACGACAGGATAGGATGGATGATTGGTAATCCAACTGTAAGTTCTTCCAATATCATGAGTGTCCAACTCGATCCTGGTGGAAGTGGATATAATATAGAAGGTTACTGGGATGGAGCTACAGCTGACAGAAGACCAAGTATTGTTGACTTAACATCACTTACAGCAAATACTTGGTATCGCTTTTGGGTAAAATTCACAAAATTAACAGCAACATCATGCGGTATTGATGTATCACTTACGGAACTTGACGGCAGTGGAAATCCAACGGGAACACCGGTAACAGGTTCAATTGCTAATACTGCAGCACTAGGTGCTGATGCACCTAATGCCAAATATTTTACTTCCGGACTTTCTCCCGCATATAAGAATTATACTGCAGCAGCAGCTCCGGCAGATAATGCATGCTTTGAAGTATTTTCAACTTCTAGCGGGGGAGCCATATCAATAACCGGAACACCATTATCACCATTTACAAGTACACCTGGCACACCATCGGTAGAGCAAAGTTATACTGTTGCAGGTAGTAATTTAACAGGTGATATTACAATCAATGCCCCAACCGATTTTGAAATTGCAACAACTTTAGGTACAGAAAATATCGAAGCAGTTAACTTAGTCAGTAATGGAGATTTTGAGGTTGGAAACACAACTAGTTGGAATACAAGTAATTCCTTTGGCGGAGCAGTCTTTAGCTTTAATGTTAATAGCACAAATCCGATCAATGGAAATTACGATGCTATTTTAGCATTAACTACTGCAGGCACGAGTAACAGCAGACCCTTGCTAGAATGTTATATGGAGGAAGCAATGGTAATTGGTTCTGCATATACTTTTAAATTTAAAACAAAAGTTATTAGCGGTTCACCCAGAATTTCCTTTATTAATTATGGTAATGGATTAGATGCTTTGGGAGCCCTTTCGGGAGAGCAAAATTGGGAATTTAGTGTTGAGTCTGCTTTAACAGGAAATAATTTTGTTCTATTCTATGTGGATGGTACAAGCGTCGGTTCATTTGCAATTGATGATGTAGTGTTTGAATCAACATCGAGCACTGGCGGTGGATTTGGACCGCAAGTTATACTAGCTCAATCCGGCGGCTCAGTATCTCCAACAACAATTTATGCTCGATTAAACAGAGCAACAGCGGGAGCCACAAGTGGAAATATTACACATAGCTGTCCCGGAACAATAACTCAAAATGTTGCCGTCAGCGGAACAGCCGGTGAACCATCCGTTTCATCAAACTGTGAAGATTTTGAAGCATTCACAAACGGTAATACAGTTGGTTCAGATAGTGATTGGTTCGATGGCGGAAGCGGTCCTGTAATTGGTGCTTCAAATGGAGTTGCCGGTTCACAAGGATTAGCGGCTGCATCTGCTATATTTACTTGGACAGCAAATCCATTCGATTGGAACGCAACTGATTTTATTGGCTTCAAAGTTCAAATGGATTTTCAAGCAAGTGGAAGTGGAGAATTTGATGATGACCGCGTTGGCTGGATGATAGATAATACCACAACAAATTCAGATTTTATTTTTGGAATTCAATTAGATAATGCCGGCAGTCATTTACGCATGGAAAGTTATTGGGACAATACATTTGGTGATAATGCAGGCAGAGTAGAAATGGCAGATCTGGATGCTGTTACAATATCAGCAAACGGCTGGTACCGTTTAATTGCAGATATAACTAAACTAAGTGCAACTTCAGCAAGTATTGATGGAGAGTTATGGTCTTTAGATGGATCAGGAAATCCGGTTAGCATGGTTGCTAGCGGAACAATTTCAAATACAGGCTCTGTAGGATCTGGTATTACGCCAAATGTTGGATACTTTACAGGACCAATATGGCCCGCATATAAAAATTATACTGGTGTGGCTGGTTCGGCGGATAATGCATGCTTTGAGGTGATAAGTTCAGTGTCAACTCCAGTCATCACAATAAGTGGAGATTCATTTGATAACTATCCGTTTAGTGCCCCGCTTGGAAGTATTTCATCGGAACTAAGTTACTCAGTAGAAGGTTCCGGTTTAACAGATGATATAACAATTACAGCCCCTGCTGACTTTGAAGTATCAACAACTAGCGGCAGTGGTTTTGGATCATCACTTGTATTAACTGAATCAAGCGGCTCAGTATCTCAAACAACCATTTATGTTAGATTAAATCGATCAACAATTGGTACATCGACCGGAGATATAGCACACACAAGCACAAATGCTGCAACTGAGAATGTTTCAGTAAAGGGAACGGTTTACGAAGGACAAGAAAACTGGGTAGCATATAATGATTGCGTTTACGACCCATCACTCGACGGAACAGGAACAGATCCAAACGGACAATCAGTTCACTACTTAGGTACAAATGTTACCACTTACGGAATTGGAAATACTTTTACAGGTTCAAGTTCAGGTGCGCTAACTAACCAATTGACCGGCGGACCTTTGAGTGCCTCTGTGACTTTTACTGAAAGCGGCGGAGTAGTTTGGCAGCCTGATGTAAGTAGTAACTGGTATGGCGGTTATGATTGTGCAACTGGAACAGATGCACGAAATACATTCGGCGGAAAAGCTGATATGACCGGAGTAATTTATTACGGAAGCAGCGGCTGGTACGTCGATGTAACTTTCACAGGTCTTGATCCATCATTGTGGTACACATTCGCAACTTCAGCATCGCGAGCAAACGCATCATACGGTGATCGAAATACTAGATATACACTGCTAGGCGTAGATGCTGCAATCAACGTGAGCAGTACCGGCGTTTATGAAATTAATAACGAGTCGGTTTGGTTTAACACAGGCGATAATCATGATGAAGGTTATGTTGCAAGATGGACAGATATACAGCCTGGAGCGGACGGCAGTTTTACAGTACGTGCTGAAGAAAATGGAGATAATGCTGAAGGAAAAGCATATGCATTTGATGTCTTTATGCTGAAAGAAGTAAACGATCCTCTTCCTGTTGAATTAACCTCGTTCAGCGGCTCGGTTTCAGAAAACATTGTTACTCTAAACTGGCAGACAGAAACAGAGATAAATAACTATGGATTTGAAATTGAAAGAAGAGCGGAAGAATCCGAATGGCAGAAAATGGGCTTTGTTGAAGGACACGGAAATAGTAATTCGCCGAAGCACTACAGCTATGTTGATGGAGGATTCCTATCAGGTAAATATCAATACAGACTAAAGCAAATAGATAATAATGGAATATTTGAGTATTCAAATATTATCGAGGTTGACCTAACGCCTAGTGAATTTACTCTGTACCAAAATTATCCAAATCCTTTTAATCCGAGCACAACAATAAAATACGCTCTGCCAGAAGCAGGCGAAGTAAAGTTAGTTCTCTTCAATATGCTTGGAGAAGAGGTAGCAGTACTGGTTAATGAACTAAAAGAAGCTGGTGTTCACGATGTAGATTTTAACGCTAGTGATTTAGGAAGTGGTATCTACTTCTATAAGTTGGAATCATCTAGCTTTGTAAGCGTTAAAAAGATGATGCTAGTTAAATAGAATCTTAAAGTAAGTTTGATTTAAAAACTCCGGTTAATGTATTAAATTGACCGGAGTTTTTTATTCGAAGAATAATTAAAAGATTACTTAAGTGCCTTCTTCATCAACATTAACTGACCTAAATGATAAGAGTTATGACTTGCTAGGACTAAAACTTCTCTAAAAATAGTGTATTGCGGTGCGTGGGGAATTTCGGCAAACAAATCAATTTTATCATCCTTAATAAATTTTTCCATCCGGTCTAATCCATTGTAGAATTCTTCTGCGGTAGTTTTCCATACTACTTCATCTGCATGAGTTTCATCAGTCCAAAAACCAATTGGCCAATCGGGTGATTTATAATTTTTATCTTCAATAAAATTTATTATATCCAACTGTGCTCTTCGCAAATGATCCAATAATTGAAATGGGGTGTGATCAAATTCAGGCAGCTTAGAATTTATATGCTTAAGAGGGAAATTAGTTATCGCCCGCTTAATAGGAACATGTGCATTTCCGCCTCGTAATGCAAACAGGATTTGTTTTCTAATAATCGCTTTTTGATTCATTCAATTACCTTACCAATAAGGCTATTTAATTTTATCATAAATATTTTGTTGTTTTTAATGATGTTGTTTTAAGAATTATTGAATATAAAAATATTTTTTATTGAAATTAAAACAAAAAATATATATAAATAGATAACACTCAGTAAAATTTTCCCTTCCAGGTTTTTTGAGCAAATAAATTATTTTTAATAGATGCTGAATAAAGTAGAACTTTAAAATAAGATATTTTGTTCTATTAGGTGACCACAAACCTTACATAATAATTTGGAGGAAAAATGAAAAAAATATTGGCACTAACAATTTTGTTGTTTGGATTTTCAACAATTTTTGCACAAACTGCTCGAATTCAAATAATTCACAATGCATCTGACCCTGCAGCCCAAGAGGTTGATATATACATAAATGGAGACCTTGCACTTGATGATTTTGCATTCCGAGCCGCAACCCCATTTATTGATTTGCCGGCAGAAACACAATTAAATATTGGTGTAGCTGCTGGAAATAGCACTTCAGTTGCAGACACTTTGAAAAATTTTATTGTAACTCTTTCAGAGGACAAGACTTACATAGCAGTTGCAAACGGTGTTTTAGATCCATCTTCCTTTTCTGCAAATCCAAATGGACGTGATATCTCTTTTACACTATTTGCGAAGGATAATATTAGAGAAGAAGGAAGAAGAAACTGGGGTGTAGATTTCGTTGTCCTCCATGGAGCAACCGATGCACCAGCCGTCGATATTATTGCTAAAAGAATTTATCCGCAAATTTCTGCCGATTTTACAGAGTCAGCTGAGACAAATTTACCTGAAGAAACTGAAGGCTTTTTATCTTGGTGGGGGGGTAAGGTTGTAAATAATGCCTCCTATGGAGATATAACAAATTATAAAAGATTATTGGCAAGGGAATATGCGCTCAAAGTAACACCCGGAAACGACAATAATACGGTAGTAGCTAAATTTAAAGCAGACTTGACTGGTTTAGGCGGTGGCGCTGCAGTAGTTTTTGCCTCTGGATTTTTAAATCCGGCAGCAAATCAAAATGGATCTGCTTTTGGAATTTTCGCTGCTTTACCTGATGGTAATGTTGTGGAATTTCCACAAATTATTCCGATGGCAAAATTGCAAGTTGTTCATAATGCAGCTGATCCGGCCGCAAATTTAGTAGATGTGTACATAAATGGTGATCTTGCTTTAGATAATTTTGCTTTCCGAAGCGCTACTCCATTTATAGATTTACCCGCCGGAGTTTTACTTAATATTGGGATTGCTCCGGGTACCAGTTTAACAGTAAGTGATACTTTAAAGAATTTCCCTGTTCAATTAGAGGAAGGTAAAACTTATGTTGCAGTGGCAAATGGAGTATTAGATCCATCAGGATTTGCAAGCAACCCTGATGGGCGTGAAATTTCATTCACTATTTTTGCAAAAGATGGAATTCGAACCCGAGGTTACTATAATAGTAAAGTTGAGTTTGTTGTGCTTCACGGTGCAACCGATGCACCTGGTGTTGATGTTATTGCGAGAAATGTTGCCAAAATAGTTGACAATGCGGCTTACGGAGATATTACTGATTACATAAGAGTTTGGGCAAACAGTTATATTTTAGATATAACTCCTGCTGAAGATAACAATACAATAGTAGCTTCGTTTGAAGCTGATCTCTCAGGTTTAGGTGGAGGTGCAGCAGTGGTATTCGCTTCAGGATTTTTGAATCCTGCAGCTAATCAAAATGGAGCACCTTTTGGTTTGTTCGCAGCTTTACCTGATGGAAATGTAGTAGAATTTCCGGCAATTGTTCCAAGTACAAATGCTAGGCTGCAGGTAATTCATAATGCTGCAGATCCAGCAGCCGAAGAAGTTGATGTTTACTTAAATGGTGAATTAGCATTAGATAATTTTGCATTTAGAACAGCAACACCATATATCGATGTTCCTGCAGGAGTTACAATAAATATTGGTATTGCGGGAGGCAACAGTACATCGGCAGATGATACATTGAAAAACTTTGCTGCTCAGTTTGAAGCAGGGAAAACTTATGTTGCAATTGCAAATGGCGTTCTAGATCCTAACAGTTTTGCTGTTAATCCCGATGGCAGAGAAATAGGTTTTATATTATTTGCAAAGGGTGATGCTAGAGAAGTAAGTGAAAATCAAAATAGAGTTGATTTGTTTGCAGTCCATGGCTCAACTGATGCACCAACTATTGATATTTACGGTGTAGGCATTCAATTAAAAGGCGTTGGTTATGGTGATATAAGCGGATATCTATCAGTGCCGGCATGGAGAAATTGGATTGTGCTTACAACTCCGCATCCTAATTTTAGTATTGTTGGAGTTTGGAAGGCTGATCTAAGAGGATTAGGTGGTAACTCAGCAGTTGTTTTAGCGTCCGGATTCCTAAACCCTTCTGCAAATCAAGATGGAAGCGGATTTGGTTTACTTGCAGTTTTACCTGATGGAACCGTTGTTGAGCTTCCAAAATTATTTGGCGATGCAGCAAAACAATCAATGGCAAAAGTTTTTAATGAGACAGATATTAATTTAGTAGTTAGTGATTATGGCTTAGAACAGAATTATCCTAATCCATTTAATCCATCTACAAAAATTAAATTTTCAATTCCTCAAAATGAATTTGTTTCACTAAAAGTGTATGATATTTTAGGAAATGAAGTTGCTAATTTAGTAGATGAGCAAATTTCGGCAGGCACTTATGAAGTGACATTCAACGCCGGTAAATTGGCTAGCGGTGTTTATGTTTATTCACTAAAAGCTGGTGAGTTTTCTCAGACGAGAAAACTGATGCTAATGAAATAAATATTAGCGCATAATCTTTTATGAATGCCTCCTAATGGGAGGCATTTTTTATTTCAATAGTATCATCTTTTTGATATCAACAAAACTATTTTTACCATTTAAAGAATTAGCCTCAATTTTATAAAAGTAGATTCCACTAGAATAATTATGGGCTTGAAAATTAACTGTATAATTTCCGGGAGTTTTTTCTGCATTAACTAATGTAATTATCTCGTTACCCAGAACATCAAATACTTTTAAAGTAACATAGGATTTCATTGCTAATGAGTAATCTACTGTTGTTGAAGGATTAAATGGGTTAGGGTAGTTTTGCATAAGTTTAAAATTATTGGGTGCCATTTTGTCGTTCACTGAAACCACAGGCGTTGGAGTCGTAAACTGAAATTTATCATTTTCAGTAATTGGTGTTCTATATTTAATTTCGACGATGTCTCCCTGCTGCCAAGGGGAAATCCACCAAACATGATTCCAAGTATAAAAATCCCCAATAACATTTGTGTCGGCAACTTCTTCAGTATAAGGTGTATTTATTACTTCACCGTACATTCGGTTATCATCATTCCATACTTTGAAGGCATTTGAATTTGGGATGATATTTATTCGATCGTAAATTTGGTAATTGACTTGAATGTTGTCATCTATGTTCCAAACTTCGAACGGAACGCGAACCAAAAAGGCTTCGTTATTGCCTTGATTAGGATTTAAGGGGTGATCTCCTAATTCGTAGTACCTAGCTCCATATAAAGTTGCCATAGAACCACTTGCATCTTTGGTGATAATTACAGTCTGTCCATTAACGTCAATGGTATCTAATTGACCCGTAAAAATAAATTTATAGTCCTTTCCTAATATTATAGGGTCAAGTGTTCCGAATCCAATTACTTCCTTTGCTCTTCCTGTTTCTGATCCAAAATCGGTATAATCTCCTATTTCCCAACCCCAACCAGAGAATGGCCCAGTACTGCCTGGAAACAGCATTCCATTAAATGTAATTTTATCAATAGTCACCGCAGTATCATAATCTGCTTCAACTGAAATTTGAAATCCATCGATAATTGGATCGCCTACAAATTCCCCTGTATATAAATCGTAACCCATGATTACAGTTTGATCTTCAAGAATAACTTGATTGTCAGTTACATTTTTGAGATTCCAATGATTTTCCGTTTTGGTCTCAAATAAAATTTCGTTAATACTAGTTTGACCAACAACGTTTACCGGCTGACCTTGCCACCCGTCATCATATATTGTCCAATCAATTATTTGAGGACATACAAATGTCGAAACTAGAAGTTTCCATTCTTCATTTCCGTGAAAAATTCCATCTTGAGTTAACTGGCCGTCCACCAATCCCATATTAATCGTCTGCCCATCTAGAATAGGAGTAATAGTTCCGCCGCCAGCTTCAAATTCGGGTGCATCAATTATATTTATGCCAGACGGAATTGTGATAGATAATCCATCAATCCATGCACCGTTAGGAGAATTATTTGTAAGTAGAAAACTTAGTTCTACCACGCCGGTTGTATCACCATATATTGCAGATATATCTATTGTGGACCCTGTAAGATCATTTGGATCAGCTACTTTTCCCATTGAGGCAGGAACCCAAATCCCATCCGTATTTCGAATAAAAAGCTGTTTATCAAAGTATACTTCATAATCATCGCCTTGAAGATGCAGAGAATCAACAATTGTGACATATACATTTCCCTCACCGGAGCCTTGCGTATGTGATACAGTTAAGGAATCGTTGCCAGTATTATTTTTTGAAATGTCGTTGCCGAAAACTGAAATGGAGATTAAATTTGTTATTCCAATAAAAATTAAAATGTTCAAAAAGTTTTTCATATACCCTCTACTGGATTAATAAGAATTTTATTATTAAAAAATTAATAAAGTCAGATATAGATATCAATAAAAATCAAATTGGATGTGACCTCTTTAGTTACTGCATTGGTAATAATTCAATAAACTACATAAATTCCTTTTACATCGAATAAAATTATTCAACTTTGCAATAGTTGTTGCAGTTACTTTTTTTTATTTTATAATCTTAAAATAAAATCATGAAAGATTGTAAATAGAATTTGCTCGAAATAATTTTAAACATATACCTAATAATAGAAAACGGTTTGGTAACAAGTTTCAAAGTTAAATCGTACGAAATTGAGGGCGGCGACGATAGTAAAATTGAATTTTTAAAAAGCCGGGCAGAGGAAGATTATTCAAGTGCTTATAAATTTGATGCACCGCGAAATAAGCGCGGAGAGTATATGAAATATAGCAGATTTGCAAAATTCGAAAAACAGGGTATGCACTTTCAACTTTTTGAAGAAATATTCTCAAATTTTAAAGTTGCTCAAAATCCTCTTATTTGTGTAACACCGGTAGTTGATGGAAAAATTTTAACTAATTAAAAATTAAGGAAACTTACTAAGATGAGTAAAGTTAGCAAGGACATTCAAGAAAAATGTATAAACACAATTAGATTTTTATCGGTAGATGCAATACAAAAAGCAAATTCCGGTCATCCCGGAATTACCATGGGATGCGCTCCTATTGCATTTCTGCTTTACTCAAAAATAATGAAGCACAATCCCAATAATCCTAAATGGATTAATCGCGATAGGTTTATTCTTTCGGCAGGACATGGAAGCATGCTTCTCTATTCGGCTTTACATTTGTCTGGTTACGATGTAACAATAGACGACATAAAAAACTTTAGGCAATGGGGAAGCAAAACCCCAGGTCATCCGGAGGTTGGTTTAACAGCGGGTGTTGAAACTACAACTGGTCCATTAGGACAAGGGTTTGCAAATGCTATTGGAATGGCAGTTGCACAAGAATTTATTGCGGCTAAGTTTAATAAACCTGATATGAAAATTATTGATCACAATATTTTTGCAATTGTTAGTGACGGCGATATGATGGAAGGAATTTCACACGAAGCGGCTTCTTTTGCTGGTCATCATAAACTAGGCAGTTTAGTTTTCTTTTATGATAGTAATAAAATTACTATTGACGGCTCGACAGATATTACTTTTACTGATGATACGCAAAAAAGATTTGAATCATACGGCTGGCATGTTCAATATATTAAAGATGTAAATGATTTGGATAAACTTGAGGCTGCGGTTAACAATGCAAAAAATGAAAAATCAAGACCATCATTAATTATTACTGATACCCACATCGGTTTCGGAAGTCCTAACAAGCAAGACACATCGGGTGTTCATGGTTCTCCATTAGGCGATGAAGAAATAAAACTTACTAAGAAAAATCTAAACTGGGATGAAGAAAAAACATTTTATGTGCCGGATGAAGTAAAGCAGCATTTCACCGAACACTCTAAGGAAGGAAAGAAGCTAGAAGAAAACTGGAACACGGTGTTTGAGAATTATAAAATAAGATATAAAGAAGATGCAGAACTGCTTGAGAAAATATTTAATTCAGATTTTGGGGAGGCATGGAAGGAGAAGCTTCCAGTATTTGAACCTTCCTCTTCAGGAATTGCAACTAGAGCAGTCTCCGGTAAAACAATTAATGCTATCGCAGAAGAACTGCCCACTTTAATTGGCGGCTCGGCTGATTTGGATGCATCAAATAATACTTCAATTAAAAGCTCAGTAGATTTTGCACATGGAAGTTATGATGGAAGAAAAATTAATTTTGGAATTCGTGAACATGCAATGGGCAGCATACTTAATGGTATGGCATTGTATGGCGGTGTAATTCCCTATGGTGGAACATTTTTGATTTTCTCTGATTATATGCGCCCCGCAATCCGCCTTGCCGCTTTATGTGAACTGCAGACAATTTATGTTTTTACTCATGACAGTATTGGCTTGGGTGAGGACGGCCCAACTCATCAGCCGGTTGAACAGCTTGCTGCATTGAGGGCAATTCCAAACTTAACTGTAATTAGGCCTGCAGATGCAAATGAAACAGTTGCGGCCTGGAAATATGCTGTTGAACATAAGGATGGACCAGTTGCATTATTATTAACAAGGCAGAAACTTCCAATATTTGATAGAAGCAAATATGCTCCCGCTGATGGTTTAGCCAATGGGGCTTACACAATTAAGGATACTGTTGGTGAGCCAGATTTAATTTTATTAGGAACCGGTTCTGAAGTTTATCTTGCGTTAGATGCCGCGGAAAAATTAGAAATTGATGGAATAAAAACCAGAGTAGTAAGTTTTCCAAGCTGGGAAATTTTTAACAAGCAAAGTAATGATTACAAAGAGAAAGTATTACCTGGTAGTTGCAAAGCAAGGCTTTCTGTTGAGGCAGGAATTAGCCAGGGCTGGGAAAAATTTGTAGGTGAAGAAGGAAAGTCAATCAGCATTGAAACTTTCGGCTCATCAGCACCTTATGAGATTCTATTTGAAAAATATGGATTGACTGTTGAGAATATAATTAGAGAAGCAAAAAAGATAATAAATTAAAATTCAAATGGAATAATAAACATTTGTCATTTCTATCCCGATGTTTTTTATCGGGAAAGAGAACTCCTACTCAGGCAATTATATTTTAATTCATTAAAACAAATATTTTATAGCAACAAATCCGCCAACGAGCAGTACTGTAAATGCAATCGCTAACCAGTTAAAATATTTATCAATAAATAATTTTATCTGCGGACCAAATTTCCAAATTAAAAATGCAACCAAAAAGAAACGAGCTGAACGGCTAATTATTGAAGCAATAATAAACATGGGCAAACTAATTTTAAAAGCCCCGCTAGAGATAGTAAACACTTTGTAGGGAATTGGAGTAAAGCCGGCAGTAAATATAATCCAGAAATCCCACTCCTCATAAAGACCTTGTACCTTATAAAAAATTCCTTCAGTAAATCCGGGCACATTATTAAAAAAGAAAGATGCAAATGATGAGAATTGATCCGTCCCGCTCCACCATACAAAGTAACCGATTGCATAACCGAGCAAAGCCCCGGCAACTGATCCTATTGAACAATTAAGCGCAAACTTAAATGCCTTAACTTGCGAACCCAGAACGAGTGCAATTAAAAGTGCATCAGGCGGAATAGGGAAAAATGATGCCTCAGCAAAAGCCAATACAAACAATGCCATTGGTCCATAAGGTGTATCTGCCCAATGTAAAACCCAATCATATATTTTTCTAACCCAAGTCATTTCTATCCAGTATTTATGAAAACAGTTTTCAATTATAAACAAAAAATTTTTGTTTGAGGAATAAAAAATTTGTTAGCATACTCTTTTTGTTTTAAATTTTAACATTGTTCTTCTTTTACTATGTGGAATTAAAATGACTACTCAAAAATCAGAACGACTTTTATCTTTAGATGTGTTTAGAGGAATTACAATTGCCGGAATGATCTTAGTAAATAATCCCGGTTCATGGAGTACAATTTATCCGCCATTAAAACATGCTGCTTGGAATGGCTGCACGCCAACCGATTTAATTTTTCCATTCTTTCTTTTTATAGTGGGTGTTGCTATAACTTACTCTCTTACAAAACGAAAAGAGAGAGGTGATGATAAAAAAAAGCTAATCATAAATATTGTAAGAAGGGGAGCAATATTATTTTTATTGGGATTGTTTATGGCAGCCTTCCCGTTTTTCAAATTTGAAACATTGAGGATTCCCGGAGTGCTGCAGCGCATTGGCGTTGTGTACATTGCCGCATCTGTAATATTTTTATATGCCGATAAAAAAACTATAATTTATATAATGTCAGCTTTACTGATATTTTATTGGACGGTGATGTCATTCATTCCTGTGCCAGGCGTAGGCTATCCAAATTTAGAACCAACAACAAACTTTGCTGCTTGGTTAGATAATTTATTGCTCAACGGACATTTATGGTCAAGCACAAAAGTTTGGGACCCAGAAGGTATTCTCAGCACTATTCCTGCAATAGGTTCAACTTTATTGGGAATTATTACCGGCTACTGGTTAAGGAGCAATAACGACCAACTAAATAAAACACTCAAGCTATTTATCTGGGGAAATGCTCTTATGCTTGCGGGTTATGTTTGGGATGGATGGTTCCCTTTAAATAAAAGTCTGTGGACAAGTTCCTATGTTTTGTATACAGGCGGACTCGCAATGATCTTCCTCGCTTTTTGTTATTGGATAATTGATGTTAAAGGAATTAAGTGGTGGATAAAACCATTTCAAGTTTATGGAATGAATGCAATTACTGTTTTCTTTTTATCGGGACTAATGGCTAAAGGTTTATATTTAATAAAAGTATCAAACGCTGCTGGTGAGCAAGTTTCTCTTAAAACATATTTGTTTACTAATCTATTTCTTTCATGGCTGCCGCCAATCAACGCCTCGCTACTATGGGCTTTAACTTACATTGCAATTTGGCTTGGTTTGATGTGGATATTATATGCAAAAAAGATATTCATCAAAGTTTAAATACTTATAATTACTCTATCTTAAATAATTGATTTTCTAACTTCACCGACTTATATTTTTAAGTTGCTAATTAAAACGGAGTAGAGAATGGCTATTCTCGGAAATTTTAAAACCATCCCCGAACTTTTTCAATATTTAACAGGCGAGTTCAAAAAAACAGGCAAGAAAACTGTTTTAAAACATAAAGTTGACGGCACTTATGTAGATATTAGCTATGACCAACTTTATACTGAAACTGAACTTCTTGCTCTTGGTTTAACCTCGTTAGGTGTAAAGAGGAATGATAAAATTGCGATCATCTCCGAAAATAGACCGGAGTGGGTTTATGCAGATATGGCAATTTTAGGACTCGGCTGCATTGATGTTCCACTCTATCCAATATTAACATCCGACACAATTGAGTTTACTTTAAATGATTGTGAAGCCGTTGGTATTATAGTTTCAACTCAATTTCAGTTAAACAAAGTTTTAAAGATTAGAGACAAATGCCGCAAACTTAAGTTCATCATTGTTATGAATGATCTAAGTGATAATCAGCGAAAAGATGTGTTTACACTTAAACAGATTCAGGAGAATGGGAGCGCTTATAAAAAAGAAAATCCGAAGGTTTTTACAGAAAGTTTAGGCATAGCTAATAAAGATGACCTTTGTACAATTATTTATACTTCAGGGACGACGGGCGAACCAAAAGGTGTGATGCTGACACATGAAAATATTTTATCTAACGTAAGAGACGCGCTTGATATTTATGATATTGATCCTTCCGATACTTTTTTATCATTCCTTCCACTCTGTCACATCTTTGAAAGGATGGCAGGTTACTATACAGCTCTTGCTGCGGGTTCAACCATTGCTTATGCCGAAAGTGTTGAAAAAGTTGCAACTAATTTAGGTGAAATAAAACCAACGCTTATGACAGCTGTGCCTCGACTGTTTGAAAGGATGTACAGTAAAATAAAACGTAATGTTGAATCGCAGCCGGAGAAAAAACAAAAAATATTTAACTGGGCAATTGAGGTAGGTAAAAATTACGCCGAAGCAAAAAAGACCGAGGACGGTGTACCAATTTCCTTAAAAGTTAAACATAAACTTGCGGATAAACTTGTTTTTGGAAAACTTAGAGAAAGAACAGGAGGCAGATTAAGGTTTTTCATTTCGGGAGGTGCCGCACTTGCGCGAGAGTTAGGACTGTTTTTTGAAGCTGCAGGCATTTTGGTTATTGAAGGATACGGCTTAACAGAATCATCACCCGTAATTGCCGCCAACAGGTTAAACGATTATAAATTTGGTTCAGTTGGCAAAGCTTTCCCGAGTGTTGAAGTTAAAATTGCAAGCGACGGCGAAATACTTGCGTACGGTCCAACTATAATGAAAGGTTACTATAATAACAAAAAGGAAACGGATGCAGTATTGAAGAACGGTTGGCTCCATACGGGCGATATTGGTGTTTTTGATGCAGAAGGATTTTTAATAATAACCGATAGAAAAAAACATTTGTTTAAAACATCTGGCGGAAAATATGTGGCGCCCACACCAATCGAAAATTTATTTTTGGCAAGCAAATATATAGATCAGTTTGTGTTGATCGGTGATAGAAGAATGTTTATCTCCGCACTCATTGTACCCGATTTTGAGGCACTAAAAGAATACGCAGATGCGCATAGAATTGCCTATACTGATCCAATGGAATTGACCGGTAAAAAACAAATTTATGATTTGCTGGAAAAAGATTTAGCACAATTCCAAAAACAGCTTGCAAACTACGAACGGGTCAGAAAGTTTACTATTCTTGAAAAACCATTTTCAATTGAGAGCGGTGAGATGACTCCTTCACTAAAACTTAAACGAAAAGTAATTGAGGAAAGATACAAAGAGTTAATTGATGATATGTATGAAGGACTTGAGTAGAAATAAAGATATTAATTACTCAGAGAGCCCTGTTAAAATTAGCAGGGCTTTTTTATTTTATCGAATCAACTGAAGCATTATTATCTTAATGTATTTCTAAGAATATCATTACCACCTATGTTCGTCATCAGTTAATTTTTAAATTTCTATTCTGCAGAGGATCTCATTTCTCCATTATTATTAAAAATCACATTCCGTTATTATTTTTGTTGACATTTGTAACAATAAGATATACTTTCGTAAAGTTGTCTATACAACTATACATTTAGACGTACATTTTTATTTATATAATTCATTGATTTTCAAATTTTGACAAAACTTTACTTGGAGAATGGATGATTAAAAAGACTACGATTCTATTGCTTTTTCTCCTCATTACATCATTTCAAATCTTTGCAGGTGTTACCGGAAAACTTAAAGGAACTATAAAAGATGCTGATTCAGGCGAATTACTGATTGGTGCTAATATAATGCTGGAAGGCACCTCTATGGGAGCTGCATCTGATGAAAACGGTGAGTATTTTATTATTAACATTCCTCCCGGTAAATACAATATTATAGTCTCTTACATCAGTTATCAAAAACAAAAAATCACGGATGTGGAGATATCAACAGACCGAACCACACAGCAGGATATTTTATTAAGCAGTGTAGCTATCACAACTGCTGAAGTTATTATATCTGGTAAACGGGAAGCAATTGAAACCGACAGAACTAATACTGCTGCATATATTTCTTCAGAACAGATTAGTAATCTTCCTGTACAGGAAGTTTCAGATATTATTCAACTACAGTCGGGTGTTGTAAAAGGAGCAAATGGTGCGCTGCATATTCGCGGCGGCAGGAGTGGTGAAATCAATTATATGATCGATGGCGTTTCTGTTACTGATCAATATAGAGGCGGCAGTTCAATAGGGCTTGAAAATAATTGGGTACAAGAACTTCAAGTAATAAGCGGAACGTTTAATGCTGAATACGGACAAGCTCAATCAGGCGTTATTAACATTGTAACTAAGGAAGGGAGCAAAAAGTTTAACGGAAGCGCTTCAATTGCGGTAGGAGATTATGTTAGTTCGCGGAATGATGTATTTATGAATATCGACGACATCAATTTGAATGAGATAGATGCTTCAATAAATCTAAACGGACCGATTCCATTTATTCCAAACTCGTCTTACTATACCTCATTTCGTTATAATGATAAGGAGGGATGGTTATACGGTCAAAGGAGAACAAGGATTGAAGACACTGTTCCTATTCAGGCGTATATAAGTGAGGCTGAAAGAAACCAATCAGATCAGGAAAGATTGGCAGGCATCAAGGTTCCAGACTCTCTTCAAACAGGCGATAATTCCTATATTCCACTTAACTTTAATGAAAAGTATTCCGTTTACGGTAAGTTTTCAAATAAACTAACCACAGATATCAGTCTTCGTTATTCTATTTTTTATAATCATAGTAAATACAAATCTTATAGTGATTATAGAAGGTATTCGCCGGACGGAGTTAAGCCGATAACAAATAATAATTATAATCACATTATAAATCTTAATCATGTACTTTCAGCTAGTACTTTCTATACAATAAACTTCTCTCTTTACAGTCAAAATATTCAAAACAAATTGTTTGATGACATGCTCGATCCTCAATATCAAGGGACACCACATGATGATCAGGGATTTGCATTTGGTGGGACGAACAATTCCCGCTCGGATATTACAAATTCTGCCCTAACCGTAAAAGTTGATTTTACAAGTCAAGTTGATAAAGTAAATCAAATTAAAATCGGTGCTTCGTTCAAAAAACATAAACTGGACTACTTTACAATGTCAACAATATCAGATAGTCCGGTTGATCAAGCACCAAGATTGAGAATACCAGCAGCGAATACAGAAAATTATGATGTATATATAAATGAACCTTATGAAGCAGTTTTTTATGCGCAGGATAAAATCGAACTTGATGAGTTAATCGTAAATGTTGGTGCTCGGCTGGATTATTGGAATCCGAATGCAAAAATTCCTGTTGATCCAAGAGCAATTACAGACCAGAGCAACGGCATTAGATTGAATACTGAGTTTGAAGATGCAGGCGATAGATTTAATGTAAGCCCAAGGTTTGGATTAGCTTATCCACTTTCAGCAAATGGTGTCGTCCATGTTTCATACGGGCATTTCTTTCAGCTTCCTAGATTTAACGCAATATTTTCAAATTCGGAATTCGAAGTTAGTTTGGGCGGCTTAAATACAATTATGGGAAATGCTAATTTAAAACCCGAACAAACTGTGAATTATGAATTAGGTCTCCAGCAAGTTATCTCCAACATTCTCAGTGTCGATTTTACATTGTACTATAAAGACATTAAGAATTTATTAAGTCAGGAAATTATTAATACTGCCGATAAAAAAGTTTATGCAAGGTATATTAATAGAGACTACGGAAACGTAAAAGGATTTACAGTCGCTGTTAAAACTCTCAACTTTACAAAATTCTTTGCTACTTTAGATTACACATACCAGGTAGGAAAAGGAAATGCTTCCGATCCGAACACAGTTTTTACAAATTTTCAATCTAATCCCCCAAAGGAAAGTGAAAAGCAAGTAATTCCGTTGGATTGGGATCAGGCACACACACTTAACGCATCATTATATGTAGGCAATACTGTGGAATGGTCACTTGGTTTAATAGGAAGATATTCAACTGGACAGCCTTACACTCCATCAAATCCAAGCAGTGAGCTTACAGAACAATTTGAAAATAGTGAAAGGAAACCTGATCTGTTTAATATTGATCTTAACTTTTATAAAAATTTTGATCTGTCAGGATATAAGCTTCAAGTGTTCTGCAAAGTCTTCAATTTGCTTGACGGCTTAAACGCACGTTATGTTTATGCTAGTACAGGCAACCCGGAGGAGCCTTATCGCTCATCTGTTTCAAATGAAATTGTAAATCTAAATCCGAATTTTACTAAACAGGAAATTGATAACAGACCTGACTTTTATTTAGAACCGAGAAAAGTTCTATTTGGTGTTAAGTTTGAATTTTAATTAAGGGAAATTTTATGATTAAAAAATTATTCGCACTTTTTATTTTAATCACTATTGTTCTGCCGCATTTGAATTTTGGGCAGGAAAGCACAACCAAAAATACAGATCTGCAAAAAATTATGGGTGCTTCAGAAAGAAGAACTGGTATTCATGATGGAAATCTTGTTTACACCAGATTCTCAAACTTTGGTAATCTAGGCAGCCGTTTTGAACCCCCTAAAATGGAATGGCCGAAGGGTTCAGGCACATGGTATGGTTATGAATTTATAATGATCGCAGGTGCTGAAGTTACTGATGCAAATGGAAATACAATTCATATCATGTCGGAAAACTATACCAACCCTGGTTCATTCGATATTTCTCCTGATGGCACACACACCTTTGGATGGGAACCTTTGCCAGGCTACTTTAATGAAGGACCGGAAAATATTAATAACTATCCGGCCATGAGTAATAAACCGGAAACATGGCCAAACTCATGGATTCATGATTACCCGGGGGTTCAAGGTTCAAGAGATGGTTTGTGGAATGGTGAATTTGGTGCATACACAAGAGCAGATCAAGAAAGCTATTATGTAATGGATGATAGAAATAATGATGAGTTTGACTACTACCCTTATGTAGGAAGTGCAGTTGATTCTGCAGGTTATCCAAACGGAAGAAAAGGGCTTGGGCTTGAAGTTAAAGTACGTGGTTACCAGTGGGTGCAGGTTGAAGCGGAGGATATTCTAATTACAAGATATGACATACAAAATGTTAGCGATAAAGATTTAAATAAAGTTGTTTTTGGAATGTACGTTGACCCTGCCGTTGGCGGAGAAGGTGACTCGCAAGATGATGATGCATTCTTTGAACAATTGGATGACATTACTTATTGCTGGGATCTAGATGGCATTGATAATAAAGGAAGACCCGGAGTAGGATATTTTGGATTTGCTTTTCTCGAAAGTCCGGGTGATCCATTAAATGGTATGGATGATGATGATGACGGACTTATTGATGAAGTGCAATCAAATGATGCAGGAAGTTATATTTTTGGTCCGGTGGGAAATTTTGGCGAAGATAAATATCATTGGAGCGGCGATGAAGATGGTGACTGGATAGGCTATGAAGATATAAATGAAAATAGTGTATGGGATGGAAATGAACCAATAAATGATGATGTCGGATCTGATGGAATTGGTCCGAATGATCAAGATTATGCAGGCCCTGATTTTGACGGAACTGAAGCTAACGGTATGCCCGATCAAGGGGAACCCAATTTTGGCAGCACAGATAACGATGAATCAGATCAAATTGGTTTAACAAGTTTTACATTGAGACCAGCCGGCAATATTAGTGCGGATGAAACAACCTGGAATGAAATGTTTCCTACTTATTTTGGCGGAGTACTTCCGGGAAATTTAGCTTTCATTTATGGCTCGGGCTATTTTTCATTACCGATGCAAGCAACAAGAAAATTTGCCGTTGCGTGCCTTTTTGGTAACGACTTTGATGATATAATCAGAAACAAACGTACCATGCAGAGAATCTATGATGCGGACTACAATTTTACAAAGCCGCCGCTTCTTCCAACCGTAAAAGCAACTGCCCAGGATAAACGAGTAATTTTAACTTGGGATGATAGAGCTGAGCAATCCATAGATCCAATCTATAAAAAAGATTTTGAAGGGTACTTGATTTATCGGTCAACCGACCCTTCTTTCAATAGCATAAAGATTATTTCAGATACTTACGGTAACCCGATATTTTGGGAACCTATTGCACAGTTTGATTATGAAAACGGATTAAGCGGACCTCATCCAATTCCAATAGGAGAAACAGGTGCAAATTTTAATATGGGTACGGACAACGGATTAGTTTACAGCTTCATCGATAATGATGTTGAGAACGGAAGGACTTATTACTATGCGGTCGTTTCATACGATAAAGGTTATGATGTGGATTTTTATTCAAGAGGTTTAACTACTCAGGAAAGCCTTGCACCGGCAGCGCCTAGTGAGTGCAGTAAAATTATTCAAACAAATTTAGTTGGCGATGTTATATCACTGGGAAAAAACTGTGCAGTTGTTGTTCCCAACGCACCGTCTGCCGGCTATACAGAACCGCACTTAAAGGATGGTATAATACACTCAATTGGTGTGGCTACAGGAAGCATAAGTGTTGATGCAGTTGTTGCTGATGAAATTTTGAATGAGCATGTTTATCAAATTATATTTACGGATACTACTTTTGCTAGAGCTACTAACAGTATAACTTTAAAGGACGCTACAGAAAATAGAATAGTTTATCATAGTGATGTATATGACCCAACATATTTGGAAAGCATTATTGTTGAAGGATTAAAATTTCAATTAGATAATGATACTGTTGCTGTTATTGATCAAGGGTGGACTGTTGGAGGCGGCGGACTGACTGTTTCGATCGGTTTATTAGAATCACCAAAACAAGTTAAACTGCCGCAGGATTTTGAGATTAGAGTCGGTGAACCCGAAGTTGATACATCATTTGCGCCATTGGCTTTTCAAAGAAGCCCAGTTAATTTCGAGGTCTGGAGTACAACAACAAATCAAAAATTCGATTTCCTATTTGATGAAACAATTTATAAGGACAGTTTATTAAACACAGGTGATGAAATTGTAATTGCTATTGATGCAAGGGGATTTCAATATAAAACTGCAATGAGATTAAAATTCAATAACGGCGGTGATTCTACAAAAATTTCTCCTGCAGTTGGCGATGTTTTTTACTTTAACGTTAGTAAGCCTTTTAATGCTGATGACATCTATGAATTTGTTACAATCGGTGCTGAGGTAGATAAGGATAAAGCTAAGAATAATTTGGATAATATTTATGTAGTGCCTGATCCTTATGTGTCAAACGCTTCATGGGAAAAACCTCTCTTCTATTCTGCAGGAAGAGGCGAAAGAAGAATTGATTTTGTAAACCTTCCGACAAAATGTACAATCCGCATTTATACGATGAGTGGTGTATTAGTAAAAACAATTGAACGAAATGCAACTGAAGATAATGGTGCTGAGTCATGGGATTTGACTACTGAAGATGGTTTAACCGTTGCATTCGGAATGTACATCTTTCATGTGGATGCGCTTGAGCTTGGTGAAAAAATTGGAAAGTTCGCTTTAATAAAATAATAGTTTAGAACTCAGGAGTTTTGAATGCTAAAATATCTACTGCAATTTACTGCAATTATAATTTTGCTAAGTGCCGGATCGCTTTTTGCACAAGCTGGGGAGGATGACTTTGCAAACCTCAACTATTCAAGTGATGTAACAAAAACCGGAACATCTGCTGCCAGCTTTTTAGAAATAGGAGTTGGAGCTAAAGCTAAAGGGCTGGGTGGTGCATTTACGGCTTTGGCTTCCGATGTTTCTGCACTTTATTGGAATCCCGGGGGATTAGTAAATACTGAAAATGTTTCTTTCTCCGTTAACCATTCTGAATGGCTGGCAGATACTAAATCTCAATTTTTTGGATTAGTATTTCCATTCTCTAATAGTATTGCGCTTGGCTTTAGTTTTAATACACTTAACTACGGTGATAAGCGCCCGGTAAGAACGATCGCTCAACCCGAAGGAACAGGCGAGTTTTATGATGCGCTGGATTTAGCTGTCGGGGCTACATTTGCAATGCGAGTAACTGATAGATTCTCATTTGGTATAACAGGAAAATATATTTCACAAAAAATTTGGCATGAAACTGCAAGCGCACTTGCTCTTGATGTTGGTGTACTTTACAAAACCCAATTGGAAGGGTTTAATATCGGTACCAGTATCTCAAATTTCGGTTCTGATATGAAGATGGAAGGGCGGGATTTGGTTAGAGCGTATGATGCTGATGATAATAATTATTCAAATGATAAATTGAATGTTTTGTTAAAGACTGATGAATTTCCACTGCCGCTAATTTTCCGCTTCGGGCTCTCGTATGAATTTGAATTTATTGAAGACAATGGACTTACTATCGCAGCTGATTTGGTTCATCCAAGCAATAATAATATTTATGCTAATACAGGTATTGAATATAATTTTCAAGATCTATTAAAGCTGCGAGCCGGTTATGAAACATTGTTCCATGAAAATAGCGAACAGGGATTAACACTTGGTGTTGGTATCGATAATCCCTTTGCAAACACATTAGATTTTTCACTCAATTATGCTTATGTCGATTGGGGACGACTTGGATACATCCAGCAGTTTTCAATTGATTTAGGTTTTTGACATGTAAATTAAGGAAAGAAAATGAGTAAGGATTTACACAAAGATTTAAAACCTTTATATGATATTTTAGTTATTGGCGGCGGTATTAACGGTGCAGGTATTGCTTTAGATGCCGCGATGCGAGGATACTCTGTTTTATTAGTGGAGAAAAATGATTTTGGAGGAAGTACAACAAGTAATTCAACAAAATTAATTCACGGCGGATTAAGATATTTAGAATACATGGAGTTTCCTCTAGTCCGCGAATCACTTAGAGAAAGAGAACACATACTGCAAAATGCACCTCATTTAATAAAACCTATAAAAATAAATTTTCCGTTTTATGGCCATAGCAAAAGAGGTCCTTATTTATTAAAACTCGGAATGATACTTTACGATTTATTATCATACGACAAGAGCATGCCCAATCATTCCTTCATGTTTAATTTCAATAAGAAAAAATTGCATGACTTTATTCCTACCTTAAGAAAAGAAGGGTTGAGGGGAATAGCCACTTACTATGATTGCCAGGCATTATATCCCGAAAGATTAAATCTGGAGATTATACTTTCTGCTCATAACGAAGGTGCGGATACAATGAATCATTTCGCTTTTAATTCAATGGAATGGGATGGCGAAAAGTATTCAACAATTTTTACAGATACAATTAATGATCATCAAATTTCAGTTGGAGCTAAATTTGTTGTAAATGCAACAGGTCCTTTTGTTGATAATATTAATAAACTTGTAGCCCCGAATATTCCAAGACTAATGGGAGGAACTAAGGGAAGTCACATACTAATTGATAAATTTGAAAATGGGCCGGAAGACGGTTTATATATTGAAGCAATTCAAGACGGCAGACCATTTTTTATTTTACCTTGGGATGAATATTATTTAGTAGGGACAACCGATATATTTTATAACGGCGATTTAGACAACATAGTTGCTACCGAAGATGAGGTAGAATATTTATTGCATGAACTAAACTATTTTACAGATTCAAAAGAATTTACAAGGGATGATGTTCTCTACACATATTCCGGAATTAGACCGCTACCGTATGAACCAGAAAAATCCGAAAGCCAGGTAACAAGAAATCATATAATATATGATCATGAGAAAAAGGAAAATATTAAAAACTATATTTCAATTGTTGGCGGTAAGTTAACAACTTATAGAAACCTTGCTGAAGAGACAATTGATGTGATTGAAAAGAAAATTGGCAACAAACATAAATGTTTAACGAAAGAATACAAGCTGTTTGGAGCAAAAGGGATTGGAGAACTTGAGAATTTCAAAAGGGAAAACGCAGCACACTATTCTGAGAGATATCAAATAGATGAAATTATTATCAATTATTTAATTGAATTTTATGGAATTAGATTTATTGAAGTACTTAAATACATTGATTCAGATTCTAAGCTCAAAGAAAGAATTGACCCTGAAAGAAATGATATAAAGGCACAAATTTTTTATGCTGTTGAAGTTGAAAAAGCTAAAACGCTGGAAGATATAATTATAAGAAGAACCTCGCTAGGGACTCACGGTACATTAGGATACCACACGGTTGAAGATATTGCCGAGATAGCCGCACCACTATTGAACATGAATGAAAATGAAAAAGTTCAAGCAATTGAAGATTATAAAGAAAAAGTAAAAAATCATTATAAACTCAATGAAAAATTCATAGAAAAGGGAACAGAGAATTATGTTACCCATTGAAAATAGGACACCACGTTATTATCAAATATTCCAGGATATTTATAATAAAATCGACGAAGGTGAATTTAAAAACGGTGATAAACTGCCAAGCGAATCTGAACTATGCAAAACCTACAATGTTAGTAGAGGGACATTACGAGAAGCTTTAAAATTACTTTTTCAATATGGATTATTAGTCCGCGAGCAAGGGCGTGGAACTTTTGTAACCATTAACAAAATTGGTCAGGATGTAAATCAGTTGATGGGCTTTACTAGTTTAATGCAAAGCAATAATAAAAAAGCATCGGGAAAAATCTTAGAAACTCACACAAAATTGCCCAACCCGATAGTAAAGCAGCTAATGAAACTTGATGATACTGATAAAGTAGTTAGAATTATTCGATTGCGTTATGGTGATGATAGACCGATGATCATAGAAAGATCATACTTTACTGAAAGATTATTTAAGCCATTATTGGAATATGATCTTGAAAAAGAATCTATTTATGAGTTGCTGTATAAGCATACTAACCAAAGATTGGGCAAAGCGAGACAATCAATTGAGGCCGCCCTAGCAACTCCAACCGAAGCAGAACTTTTTAATATTAATGTAGGCTCGCCGCTATTGTTAATGACTAGATTAATTTTATTGAGAGATGGAACACCGTTCGAATATTCAAAAGATTTATACAGAGCTGATAAATTAAAATTTACTATCGAAACAAAGCCTTACGAGGAAAGTTCTAATAACATTTTACTTGAGCTTGTTAATTTTCAATAAATAGTATTTAGTGAATAAATTAATCACAAAATAGGAGATGGAATGAAAAAGAATTACAAAAAAACAAGTTGGACAATATTTATCATAGCTTTGTTTATGATAAGTTCTAATTTAGTAAATGCACAATGGGGGAAAGCTCTCCACTATAAGTGGTGGGAACATGATAGGGTAATTGTTCCACAAGCAGCAGACTATTGGCCGTTTGTAGTTAATGAAGGTACAGTTGAAATGTGGTTTAAACCCGATTCAGTTTTAAAAGCTGATACTCACGATCCTGATTTCACTTATCTAATCTCCAAAAATATTTCCGGAAATAACGAAGGAGATATGGGGATATCTTGGGGTAGAGGTTTAGGAACATTACAAAATTTTATTCAAGATGGTTCAGCCACAACAAGTGTTTATCCAACTATTACGGTATGGGAGCCTCGTTGGTATCACTTAGCTTTTCAGTGGGATGTAAATGACAGCATGAGAGTATTTATTGATGGTGTTCAGCATGATGCTGTCGCTCCATGCCCACCTGTCCATGGAGGAATACAGGCTATAGTTATCGGTTCAGGATCGGTTGATTTACTTGATACACGCTATGAAACTTTTAGAGGCGTTATTGATGAAGTAAGAATTTCTGCAATAGCCCGGCATACCGAAAACTTTTCGCCCCCCTCTGCTCCTTATCAGAATGATCAATTTACATTAGCACTTTGGCATTTTGATGACGGTACCGGGCTGGTTGCAACTGATGCAACCGGAAATGGATTTGACGGAATACTTGGGGATACATTAGTTGCCGGAAATAATGCACCTGATTGGGTTACTGTAGAAAGAGATATGCTGATTGTTGTGAATGAATTTTTAGCAGATCCGGAAGCTTCAGTTGAATTTGGAGATGCAAATGGTGACGGAGTTAGAGAGCCGCAAGACGACGAATATGTTGAATTATTAAATGTAAGCGGAAGAGATATTGATCTAACAGGGTGGACCTTAGGTGATGATGAAAAAGTTAATTTCCAATTTCCTGATGGATATATAATTCGACCTTATGAATTTGTTTCAATTTTTGGCGGTGGAGATGTTTCCAATGTCCCCGGTTACGATGCTGATCCTTTAATGACAAGAGTATTTGCTACCGGTGATAGTGTTGGTAATGGCTTAGCAAACGGCGGTGATTATTTTGTTATGCTTTCACCGGATGGTAGTCATGATATGTATTTAGCTTATGGAAGTAAATTTGGCGCCGGACCCCCAGTTGCCCCTTTTTTAAGTGGAATAACATGGAGTTTTGAAGTTGAAACTGCAGCAAATGGAAGTAACAATAATTCTTTAACTATGAACCCAGATGGTGTAATGTCGGGAGAAGACTACTACTTTGAAATTCTATCAGTAACCGATAGTGCTCGCTATCATTCCGCAAATAGAACAGTTGACGGAAATGAAACTATATCATTTGCACTAAACGTTATTGTTGAAGGACAAGGAACTGTTGAGCAAGATACCACAATGGTAACATACCCATTAGGGACACAGGTTAATTTAACTGCTACCCCAACGGATACATGGGTTTTGGATGGGTGGTATATCGATGGTGAAAAAAGTGCCGGCAATCCTTTCGCTGTTTTGATGAATAATAATGTTGACTTAACAGTAAAATTTGTTGAGCAATTTCAGGTAACACCAAAATTGATCTTTAATGAAGTGTTGGCTGATCCTGCTTCAGACCCAATAAATGGAGATGCTAATGGTGATGGAGTTCGTGAAAGCGCGCAGGATGAATTTGTCGAATTAGTTAATATTTCAAGCCAGCCATTTGATTTAACTGGCTTTAAACTTGGGGATGATGAAGACCTTAGTTTTACTTTCCCGGATGGTTACATGGTACAACCCGGCAACTTTGTTGTAGTATTCGGCGGCGGTGATGTTTCAAATGTTCCAGGTTATAATTCAGATCCATTACAGACAAAAGTATTTATCTCCGATAGTATTGGAGTTGGAAACGGTTTAGCCAACGGCGGTGATTTTGCATTACTAATTTCACCTGACGGTTCCTATGATATGTATATGGGCTATAGCAGCAAATATAATATTGCAGGTCCCACTTCCGGAGTAGTTGATGGAATTGATTTTGATTTGAGAACTGAGACAGCACAGATTGGCGGAAATAATAATGCACTTGTTAGAAATCCTGATGCAAATATTTCTGTCGGTGATCCTTTCGTTGAAATGTTAACAATCATTGATACAGTTTACTGGACACCCGGACAAACAATTGACGGCAATAATATGATAGTTGTTGGGGTTAATGATGAAGAATTACAATTGCCTTCTAACTTTCAACTATTTAATAACTATCCAAATCCATTTAACCCATCAACAATAATTAAAGCGGCTTTGCCTGCTTCACAGCACGTTAGTCTAAAAGTATTTAATATTAATGGTGAATTGGTAACTACATTAGTTAATGAAACATTGAACGCAGGTTATCATCAATTTGAATGGAATGGAACAAACAACGAAGGACAAAGAGTTTCTTCAGGAATTTATTTTTATCAAATTAGCGCAGGTGAATTATACCAAGTTAAAAAGATGATGCTCCTTAAATAGTAATTATGCCGGCAGGTATTTAACTTGCCGGCTATTTTTTCATTCGGAAATAAATATGAACAACATGACTAAAATTATTAATATTTCCTTTATAGGAATTTTTCTGTTTTTAACCGGAATTGTTTCGGGTCAAGCAAATACAGTCTTGTTCCGTTTCAATGCCAATCATGATTTTTCTCAAAGTACCTCATCAACTGTAGAAGTTTTTAATACTACTTTTTCAGAGGATGTCGATCCATTAGAATTTCCTGCAAGAGGAATGAATGGCTGGGGATATTATGCCCCAATTAGAACAGTATTTTCAGGTGTCAATTCATACATGAGAAGCACTGAAAAAGTTAGAGTATCATTTGCCGGTGATCATTATTTATCCGGTGAGGTTTGGTTCAATCCCGAGGCAGAGGAGATGTCAATATTTTCATGGAACGATCCTGCTTTATCTCATGGTATTGATCTTTATTTGGACGGTGGAAAAGTGATTCTGGAAAGACGTTTTTTTGATACAACTATCGTTGCTGAATCTAATTCAACTTTATCATTAAATGAATGGCACTATGTAAATTGGACATTATCTGTTACCGGTCAAAATGTGGAAATATCATTTTACATTGATGGAAGTTTGGATAATGCTAACTTTTACACTCTTTCTTCCCCGGTTGGTTTTGCAATAATAAACGCCGAAGTTCAAATCGGGAAATCAGATTTTAATACTGCCCTGCCGTACTTTAAAGGAAGACTTTCGGCTGTTAATTTTAAAAGCTACATACCGCAGACAGAATATTTGAATGCACACATTCCGTTTGACGGAGCAGAGTATTTTGGAATTCCTACATACCATAATTATAACCTCGGCACTGCAAATAGCGAGGCTGATCAAAGGATTTCTGAAAACCCAACACCAATTATGGAAAGTGTAGTGGTGCCATATATGGATGATGACTTTATTCCACAAGGGTTAACTAATTCAGAAGAAGATGATGACAATATTTATCCCAATCCAATGGTTTACAGCTCCTTATATAATAAAACGGTTGATGGTCAAACTGGTCTTAAAAGATCAATTGTTGTAGAGATGGACCCAAACAACAATCATAAAATTAGAAGATGTTTTCAACTGGCGGGCGAACTAAAATATAGTCATGTTGGCGGAATAGCCTTTTTCAACAAACGAATTTATGTAGCTTCAGGCTATAAAATTGAAGCATATACTATTCCCGACTTTGATACAACCGCTGGTTATGAAAAGTATATTAATCTTAATCCAGCTGGCAATATGCTTTTTAGTGTTGCTTCACAAGCATCCTTTGTTACATACTTTAGAGACACAATTTGGGTGGGAGATTATAGAACCTCAACGGATGCTTATTTGTTTGGATATCCTTTAAATGAAGATGGAAGTCTTGTTGTACAATCATCGCCCCTAATATATTTACTGCCGCTCGAAACGCAAGGAGCAGCTTGGACAAATGTAGGAGGTACAGATTATCTAATGATCAGTGCAAGCGGAGGTGACGGCAATAGTTATATTTATCGCGTACCCAGATCAAACCTTAGTTTAAACCAAGCCCCGATTGAGGATAGAACCTTAACGTTTCCTGCAGGCGGCGAAGACTTATCATTTGATAAAGATCAAAATTTATACGGTCAATCTGAATCAGGTGCTAAACATTTTCAAAAACGAAGTTCGCCTTGGGCAACATTTTATCCATTCTTATTCAAGATAAGTTACGACACAATGTTTGGTGACATTACATCAGTTGAGGAAAATAATAATTTCAATGGTGTAGAACAGAGCGAAATTAGAATAGCCTCATATCCTAATCCAGCAAACGGACAAGTTCAAATTAAATTAAAAGTGAACAGCAGTTCAGAATCGGAATTAAGAATTGTTGATGTGCTGGGACAAGTTGTAAAAAAATGGCTTCCCATTCAGCCCGGTAAACGAGAACAAAGATTTACATGGAGTGATTCAAGTGCGGCATCGGGAATATATTTTTTACAATTGATCTCAAACGGTAATATTTATTCCCATAAAATGATTTTGATGAAATAAACTCACAAACTTTATGCTTAATGAATAATAAATATTTTACAGTGTTAATATTTTTATTGATAGCAATTTGTACAATTCTATTTAGTTGTTCATCAGAAAATAAAAATACTGTTTTAGAGATTGATGATTTCAAATTATCGGCTCATGCATTTAATTTAAGCTTCAAAATAGCTCCGGCAATATTAAAGTTTGGCGATACCCCTCAGCTTAACTACCTAAACACGATCAAAAATGAATATTTAGTAACACAGTATTTGTTGCGGCAAGGTTTAGGAAAAGATTCATCACTTAGTAAAATTTTACGATTGCTAAGACAAGAATTAATTGTTGAAAAAATGTTCTATGAAGATGTTGATTCAAAAATTAAAATTACCGATGAAGAAATTCGTAGTGAAATATTAAAAGGCAATAAACAGGTAAAAGTTAAATATATTTTTACGAAAGAATTAAGTGAAGCAGAGGAAATAAAAAATTGCATAGGTATAGAAAAAAGTTTTGAAGAACTGCAGGAAGAAAAGCTATTCAGCATTGGATTAAATTCAGAAGCCGGCGAAACAGAATTTATTAATTACGGTGAAGTTGATCCGAAAATAAACGCGGTAATGTTTGCATTAGAACCAGGAAAAGTTTCCGAGATAATTAAAACTGATGCGGGATATTTTTTATTAAAGGTTGCTGATATTAGAAAATTAATTCTATCTGAATCTGATATTAAACGACTTACGCCTACCTACAAAAAAATACTGCTGAACAAAAGTATGAACTCGGAAGCAAGAATGTTTGTTAAAAATTTTATGGACCCGATGAACATTGTGGTAGACGGGAAAGTATTTCAAGACTTAGTCAATTCTCTATATCAAACATATAAAAAGAATACAAATTCAGTCAGTTTACAATCGAATCAAGAATTTTTGAAATATGAAGATTACAAAGAAAAATTTGATAAGGAGTTGCTGGATAAGGCCTTGGTAAGTTTTAATGGCGGCAATATTTCAACAGCCGAAATGTTGTACCACTTTTCATACTATCCGGTCAGTTTCCCAACTACATCTATAGATGATTTTGCGGCTGAGCTTAAAAAAAAAATCGGTTTACGATTACTTGATATATTTATGGAAAGAGAAGGTATTAAGAGGGGCTATGGTGAAATCAAAATTATTAATGAAGAATTACAATTATGGAAAAATCAGATAGTTTCTTACAGATATTTACAAAAACTATCCGATGAAATAAATGTTGATACAACTGAACTGAAAAAGATTTATAAGGAAAATATCAAAAGTTTAGTGCCATTCAGTACTGTTGAACATAAATTAGTTAATAGCTATAAAGATTATTTGATTTATAAAAAACTGGTTTCAATCGTAGAAATCGAATCATTGAATCATGAAATTGAAACCGATGCTGAGCTATTGAGAATCGAAAATGAATATCCGGCAAATAAGCTAAATGCCGCAGATATTTTTACCTACAAAATGGGATTACCTTATTCGAGACTTGCGTTCTCAGTTCCAAATAGAATATGGGCTGCAGAATATGTTTGGAAGTCTATTATGAAAAATTAAAATCTTAATGAGGAAAAAATGAAACAGCTAATATTATTAATGACAATTTTATTCACATTATTTGCGTGCGAAATGAAAAAAGAAACTATTGTAGTAGCTCACCGCGGTGCGTCCGGTTATGCGCCTGAGAACACCTTATCCGCGATGAAGAAAGCCATTGATATGAATGCTGAATTCAGTGAACTGGACGTGCAGGAAACGAAGGATGGCAAAATAATTCTTCTTCATGATAATACTTTAGAAAGAACCGGAAAAAAGAATTTAAATATTTGGGAAGTGAATTATGATGAGTTGAAAGATATTGAGGTAGGTGAGTGGTATGCAGAAGAATTTAAAGGCGAACCTATTCCAACCCTTGAAGAGGTGATTGAATTAGTAAGAGGCAAAATGAAATTGAACATTGAGTTGAAAACTAATAAGCATGAAAAAATGTTAGCTGAACGCGCGCTTCAGGTTGTTATTGATAATAATTTTTTAGATCAGGTGGTTTTTACTTCATTCAAGTTTGATGAGGTTAGAAAGATTCGCGAAATAAATAAAGAAGCAAAGGTTGGTTATATATTTTCGAAAATGCCAAAGGATATTGATGTTTTTGCGGAAGATGTGGACATATTGAGTGTTAAGAAGAAATTGGTAGATGAAGAATTTATGAGTAAAGCAAAAGCTGCAGGCAAGGAGGTTGCAGTTTGGACAGTTAATGAACCGGAAGAAATGAAAAAATTAATTGCACTTGGTGTTGATGCAATCATTACAAATTATCCTGATGTTTTACGAAAAGTTCTTGATGGTAATGAATAAATTCAAATGAAAAAAATAATTTCAATATTGCTTATTCTACTAAGCTCGCAATTATTTGCGCAGCAAACTCCTTACTGGAATCATAAAGTAAGCATGTTCAAACTAATGCCTAACACAGAAGGTGAAATAATATTTTTAGGTGATAGTATTACTGATAGATGCGAATGGTTTGAATTGTTTTCTAATCCATCAATAAAGAATCGTGGACTTAGCGGTGATAAGACCTCCGGCGTGCTCGATAGACTTTCTGAGATCACTGAATCAAGACCGGATAAAATATTTATTATGATTGGAGTAAACGATTTACGTCATGATGTTAGTATTGAAGAAATCATGAAAAACTATCAAAGCATATTAGAAAATATAAATTCAGATTCACCGCAGACAAAAATTTTTATACAGAGTGTAATTCCCGTAAATGAATTAATTGGTAAGCCGAAAACCACAAGCGAAGAAATACTAAAGTTGAATATTCAAATTGAAAATCTTGCAAGCCAATTTAAAATTCCATTTGTAAATATTTTTGCAAGTCTTATCGATGAAGATGGCTACTTAAATAAAAAATATTCTGAAGACGGATTGCATATAAATGGTGATGGATACTCAGTTTGGAAATCCATAATTGAAAAATACGTTAACAATTAATTTAGGATGTAATTGAAAAAAATATTACTGCCACTATTTATAATTCTGTTTTTGAATAATATTTCTGCACAACAGATTATAAATACGATAGAATTAATTAGAACGATTAAAGTTGAAGGCAGGCAAGGCATTGCAGTAGATAGTAATTTTTATTACGTAAGCGGAAGTAAGGCAATGTACAAATATTCCAAAGAGGGTAAGCTTTTGCTTACTAATGACGACCCTTTTTCAAAACTTACAAAAGAAGCAAATCACCTGGGCGACATAGATTTTTATAATGGGAAAATATATGCAGGTGCTGAATATTTTAACGATGGGAGTGCTTCAAATATTCAAATAGTTATTTATGATGCGGAGACCTTAGAGTTCGATAGTTTTATTAATTGGAATCCGGAATCCGGGCAGCAGGAAGTTTGCGCAATTACAGTTGATCCGAAAAATAATTTAGTTTGGATGGCTGATTGGATTAATGGCTCCTATTTTTACAAGTATGATCTAATAAGCGGAACATACAATGGTAAACTGCACATCTATCCTGTTCCTGAAAAACAACAAGGAATAAAAGTTTATAAAGATCAAATACTGATAACAGCGGATGATGGCGATGCCGAGTATGAGGAGTTAGATCATCTTTACACTGTTTCAATTCCAGAAAGTGAAAGTTCATCTAAAGTATCACTTATAATAACTTTTGATGATGTAAAGCGGCAGGGAGAAATTGAAGGATTAACAATTGACGAATTCGAAAATACATTGATCGTTCATTTTAACCGTGGCACCAGAGTTATTAATGGAATGCTGGTAGGATTTTATCCAGGTTATGAAAAAGAAATTCATGAATTATATATTTATAAAATAGTTGACTGAGGATATTTATGTTGAAAACTAATCTATTAAAATCTTTGCTGTTGTATTTATTCATTCTTGCAGGAATGACTGCTTGCTGTAATGAAAACAATCAGTCCGTCGAGTTTAAACCAATAGCCGGATTTAGCGATGAGGTAAACAAACAGTTAAGCACATTTCTGGAAGCTACGCGAGATGAAGCAGGAAGAAAAATTGCAGTGTTTGATGGTGATGGTACAGTGCTGGGTCAAACACCGCATTATTTAGCTGATGAAGCAATGTATCAATATGCTGTTGAGCATCCTGAAAAGAATAAAGAGATTTTTGACGAAATGATAACACAATCCAATGTTTCAATTCCTTATGTGCAGAACAGAGTTAAATACATTGCAGGTGAATCTCTTCAGTATTATAGGGATATGGGAGAAAAATATTTTAAGAAATATTACTCCAATAAAATTTATGAACCTATGAGAAATATGATCAACCAGCTTAAAGCAAACGGTTTTGAAATTTGGATTATTACCGCATCACCTGAAGGAATGTATCAGCAATTTTTAAGTAAGGAACTGCAAATACCAATCACAAATATTGTTGGAATAAAATCCACGATCCGGAATGGAATTATCACTGATGAAATAGTTCACCCGATTCCGCAAGACCATGGGAAAAAAGAAGCCATTGAAACTTTTGTACAAGATGTGCCCTTACTTGTTGCCGGTAATAGCCGGGGAGACAAAGAAATGATTGAGCACAGCAGCATGTTAAAAATGATTATAAATCCTGATGAACATATTGCTCCGGACCAATCGGAGAGTATTGCCGACTACGCAAAAAAGAACGACTGGCTAATAGTTAAAATTAATGATTTACCTGCTGAAGATTTTCCGGCTATATCTTCAAAGAAGTTTGGTATAAGACTGAATAAAACTCATAAAGTTGATAAATAAATTTCTGACCTAGGAGTAGCTTATGTTTTTGTTTTCAAAATTTATTAATTGGTTTAAGCCAGACTCGCCAATTGAGAGAGTACCAAAAGAAAAAATAAAGAAGCTATATAAAATTAATCGTTGGCGGGTACTTGAATCAACTTTTATGGGTTACGCAATATTCTACCTTGTTAGAAATAACCTAGCCACAGTTGCTAAAGATATTGAAGGTGCCCTCGGTTATGACTACAACATGATCGGAAATATTTTGGCGGTCTCTGCCATTGCTTACGGTATTGGTAAGTTCTTAAATGGTTCGTTATCCGATCGAAGCAATCCGCGAAAATTTATGGCATTCGGATTATTACTTACCGCAATTATTAACTTCGCGTTCGGTAGTGTACAAAGTTATTACATGCATTTGTTTTTATGGACACTCAACGGGTTCGTTCAAGGAATGGGCTGGCCTCCATGTGGTCGTTCAATCGGACACTGGTTTAGTTTAAAAGAACGCGGCTCTGTTTTTGCTATTTGGAATATTGCTCACAACATTGGTGGCGGTATTGCAGGTATAATTGCTGCTTATGCAACAATTCATTTCGGCGGATGGCATGCAGCGTTTTATGTGCCGGGTGCAATTGCTTTAATCGGTTCAATCTACTTATTTAAAAGATTGCGTGATACACCGCAGTCCGTTGGTTTACCGCCAATTGAGGAATACACTAATTCATATTCTGAACATGAAGAAAACCGAGAGGATAGAGAAAAAGAATTAACAACTAAAGAATTATTCGTTGACAACATTCTTAAAAATAAATATCTCTGGCTTTTCGCAATTGCTAATTTGTTCGTTTACATTGTGCGATATAGTATGCTTGATTGGGGACCAACATACTTGCGCGAGGTTAAGGAATCAACACTTGAAGGAGGCGGAATTGCGGTACTTGTACTTGAATTCGGAGGAATACCATCTACATTGTTAATGGGATGGCTTTCCGATAAAGTAGGCGGAAGACGGGGAATGGTCAGTCTGCTCTGCATGATTCCAATTCTATTTGCGTTTCTCGGCATTTACTTAAATCCCGCCGGATATATTTGGATTGATTTTACATTACTCGCAATTGTTGGATTTTTTATTTATCCTCCCGTTATGCTTCTCGGAGTTGCCGGTTTGGATTTGACTTCTAAAAAAGCTGTTGGCACTGCGGCAGGCTTCATCGGTTTGTTCGGCTATATCGGAAGAACTATTCAAGCTAAAGGTTTCGGCTGGATGGCTGAATATTTTGGTGATTTATACGGCAAGCAGACAAGCTGGGATATAATTATAATGTCAATATTGGCAAGTACTTTAATGGCAATTATTCTTCTTGCCTTCACCTGGAAAATTAAACCACGAGCTTAATGATGAAATATAATAGTCTGAAAAATATTTTATTTGTATATGCTTTTACTTTCGCTGCTATTATCAATTTAAAAGCTCAAGATAGCACAATAATTTTTGAAGAAAATTTTGACCAAGATGTTTTATCTGAATGGCAAATTGTTGATGATGTTAACGATGTCTCGAATTGGTTTTTAGATGAAGGTCATCTTGTGCAGGATTCTAATATTGGTGAGAGTATTGATCAACTAGGTACTAATATTATAAAAAAAGATTTAGCGCTGAACAATTTTACACTTAGAACTAAAATGTACTCAACCGATGATGACTATATCGGTATAGTTTTCCGTTACGTGGATTCAAATAATTATTATCGATTTATTTTATCGAGCCAGAGAGGCAGAATCTACTTGCAAAAAAGAGTTAACGGAGTTACTTCTCTCCTTGACTCATTTACTAGTGAAGAATGGCACTATGTCGAATTCACAGCAACTATAACTGCCTACAACAATGATATTAAAGTTTATTTAAATGATGAACTGTTTTTAGAAACACAAGACAATAGTTTTTCCAGCGGCTCTGTTGGTTTTATGAGTTGTTTCAACAACGGCAACTTTTTTGATTGGATTAAAATTTACACCAGTTATCAAATACCGGAGACCAATTATAATGTAGCTTCTTACCGGCTGCCTTACATTCAAAACTTAACCGATTCATCAGTAGCAATACTTTGGGGTAGTAATAATATCTCTGATGGGAGTGTTCAAATCGGATTAGATTCAACTTCGTATGAAACTATTTTAGAAAATGAAACAACAAATCTTCACGAAATAAATGTTGTCGGCTTAAGTGCAGATACAAAATATTTTTATCGTGTTGTTTCTGATGAGGTAGTTAGCGAATGGAAATCTTTTACAACTTTCAAATCTAATCCAAATGAATTTACTTTTTTAGTTTATGGTGATACTCAAAATAATTTCCTTCGGCATACAGAAATTGCAAGCAATTTTGCAGATCATGATTTTGATTTTATTGCTCATTGTGGAGATGTTGTTCAAAGAGGAATACGCAACGATTGGAATGTTGAATTTTTTGATCCGCTTGAAAAATACTTATCAGAAAAACCGGTCTATGTTTCGATTGGTAATCATCAGTTAAATTCTCAAAATTTTTACGATTATTTTGAGATGCCGAATGATGAGCATGAAAATTATTTCTCATTCACTTTTGGGAATTCATTCTTTATATTTTTGGATAATAGAAGTGCGGCTTACCCGGATGTTACTTATTATCCAAGTATAAAAGACGGCTCACCTCAATATATTTGGTTAGAGGAACAACTTAGCTCAAATGAAGCTACACAAGCTGAATGGATTTTTGTTTTCAGTCATGTGCCAAGCTACCATAATTTTTCCCTGAATGCTTATCAAGATAATACTGATTACTTAGTTCCTCTGTTCGAACAGTATGGAGTTGATTTCAATTTTTCTGGGCATATTCATGGGTACGAAAGAGGGATAAGAAATAACGTAAACTATGTTACAACTGCGGGCGGCGGCGGCATTGGTCCTGTTAAAGATGACGGATTTAATGATCCCCCAAATCCGCTTACGAATTATCCATTTAGAAGAATATATAATTTCTGTAAAGTTGAAGTGAATGGAGCCGACCTTACTTTTTCAGCATATGATATTTATGGCGATAAAATAGATAGTAAAATTATTGAATCAACAGTTTCGGTTATTGAGGAAAGTTCAAATGATAATAGTATGAAACAATCGTTCGGTGCATATCCAAATCCTTATAACAGCGAAGTGGTTCTTGAATATGAGTTAAGTGCTTCATCTAACGTAATACTTAAAATATTTAATGTACTTGGACAGCAGATAGATACCTTAGTAAACTCTTATCACAATTCAGGGAAACATAGATTCGTTTTTAATACAAGCGGAAAATCAAGCGGCGTGCTATTTGCGCAAATAATTACGAATAGTTTTAATAAAACAATAAAGATAATTCAGAATAAATAGTTTTATAATTTTTCTAATTTTATAAAATATATGAGGCTTGCAATTAAAAAAGTGAGTAACTTAAAATAAAATTTATAGTTTTCTTATATTAGGATAAAAACAATAATATCAATCAAAACGGAGGTGCTGTGAGAAAAATATTTCTACAAATAATTATTCTTTTCATTGTTTCATTAACAGTTGTTAATGGACAGGTTTTTATAACAGAATTAGCGGATCCGGATAACAATACTAATGGACGCTACATCGAATTGTATAATGCCGGAGCAACAGCAGTTGATTTTACTGAAGGTTCAAACTGGCGAATAGACAAGTACACCAATGCAGGCGCTACCGCTGATAAAACACTAAATCTATTAGGTACAATTCCTGCCGGCGGATTTTATATTATAGCAACTGGTCCCGTTGATGGGGATTTCTTCACATTGTATGGCGTTAATGCCGACCAATTTGATGGTGCAGCCGATGATGTTGCCGGCAGTAATGGTGATGATAATTTAGAATTATATGACGGAACCGGTACTTTAGTTGATCAATTTGGTGTTCCGGGTGAAGATGGGACTGGTACTAATCACGAATTTGAAGATGGAAGAGCTGAAAGAGTTGCAACTGTAACTTCCGGTAACCCCGTTTGGGATGTTTCCGAATGGGATATTGATAATGATGCGCCTTCAGGTGCGGGTCCTCAATTCGCTCCTGCGGATTTTGATCCAGGTTCATGGATTGGTGATGCAGGCAGTGTAGCTGACCCGGAACCTACTAATCATGTTTTAAGTTTTGCAGCAATGGCAAACGGATTTTCTCAAGTTGATCTGAGTTGGACAGAAAATGATGGAGTGCAAGCGCCTTCAGGATATTTAATAAAATCAAGTACTGTAAGTTATTCTGCTATTGCTGATCCCGTCGATGGTACAGTAGAGTTTTCAGATACTGATATGGAGGATAGCTCAGGTGTTGTTAATGTTGCACACGGTTTTGATTTGTATAATTGGACTGGCCCAACAGGTTTAGCCGGCGGAACAACTTATTATTATAAAATTTATCCTTTTACTAATTTTGGCGGTGATATTGATTATAAGACTGACGGGTCAATACCGCAGGCCGAAGCAACAACTGGCACCCCTCCAGTTTTGCCAAATATAGTAATTAATGAATTCTTAGCAGATCCGGATGCAACATTAGGTGATGCAAATGGTGATGGTAGCGTAAATACTTCGGAAGATGAATTTATAGAGTTTGTTAATATTGACGGTGCCAGTGTTGATATTGGCGGTTATACAATTGAAGATGGTTTCGGAATTCGCCATACTTTTCCAATTGGAACTATCATTCCTGACAGTGGTGCAGTTGTTGTATTCGGTGGTGGAACTCCTACCGGCATTTCGGGAACCGTTTTTGTTGCCGATGATGGTTTGTTAGGTTTAAATAACTCCGGCGACATAATAATATTAAAGGATAGTTCAGGCAATACAATTGCTACTTATAGCTATGGTTCTGAAGGCGGGGATAATCAATCATTAGCTCGTGACCCTGATTTAACCGGTGCATTTGTTAAGCATACGACAATTACAAGTAATCCAGTTGTTCAATCACCTGGTGCTTATAATACAACCGGTAGCGAAATCCCCGTCGAATTGACCTCATTCACCGCAAATGTAGTTGAAGGGAAAATTAAATTGGCTTGGACAACAGCTACTGAATTAAACAATTATGGATTTAATGTTGAAAGAAAGATGATTGATAGTCAATGGGAAAATATCGGATTTGTTGAAGGCGCGGGAAACAGTACTTCACGAATTGATTATTCTTTCATTGATAAAGAATCAACTTCTTCAAAGGTTCAATACAGATTGAAGCAGCTGGATTTAGATGGCTCATTTGAATACTCAAATATTGTTGAAGTAAATTTAGGATTACCTACTGAGTTTAAGCTATCTCAAAATTATCCAAATCCATTCAACCCAACAACTGCTATCAATTTTACATTACCGGAAGCGTCAATTGTTAAATTATCCGTTTACAATGCGATTGGTGAAAAAATTGTTGATGTATTGAATAATCAGATGGAAGCAGGTTATCATAGTGTAAATTTTGACGGCAGCAATCTAACAAGCGGATTGTATTTCTACAGAATTGAAATTGCAAACTATTCGAGTACTAAGAAAATGATGCTTCTAAAATAATTTTCAGAGTATTATACATTTAAAACCAAAGTCCCGATCATAAGTCGGGACTTTTTATTTAGGGTCGTTGATTAGATATTGAAAATTATGTAAAGTATTATATCGATATTAAGCTTACCACTAAAAAAAAATCCTTATATTTATAGCTTAATATTTTAAAAATTCGGAAGATTATTTTGAGCAAAGAAAAAATACTAGTCACCTCAGCATTACCATATGCTAACGGTAATATTCATCTTGGCCACTTAAGCGGAGCATACCTTCCTGCGGATATTTATGTTAGATACAAAAGATTAAAGGGCGATGACATTATATACATTTGCGGGTCAGATGAGCATGGAGTTCCAATTACTATTTCCGCTGACAAGGAAAAAGTTACACCCCAGGAAATAATCGACCGGTATCACAATCAAAATAAAGAAGCGTTTGAAAAGTTCGGGATGAGTTTTGATATATATTCAAGAACAAGTTTACCACGGCATCATGAAACAGCACAAGAATTTTTTAAAAGCTTTCACAAGCAGGGTTTGCTAGAAGAGAAAAAAACAAAACAGTATTACGATAATAAAGCAAAAATGTTTCTTCCTGATCGCTATGTTGAGGGGACTTGTCCCAAATGCGGATTTGAGGAAGCAAGAAGTGATGAATGTGAAAATTGCGGATCGTTGTATGATTCCTCCGAACTCATAAATCCTAAAAGCAAAATAACCGGTGAAAAACCTGAGCTTAAAGAAACTTCACATTGGTACTTCCCATTAGGAAAATATCAGGAAAGACTGGAAAATTATATCAATGAAATGAACCGAACGTATGAGTGGAAGGAGAATGTTCTCCAATATTGCAGAGGATGGTTCAAGGATGGTTTGAAGGATAGAGCGGTGACACGCGATTTGGATTGGGGAGTTAAAGTTCCTCTTGCGGATGCTGAAGGAAAAGTATTGTATGTATGGTTTGAGGCAGTACTTGGCTACATTTCAGCAACAAAGGAATATTCTAGTAAAGTTTGTGAAGAAAATTTATGGAAAAATTATTGGCAAAATCCAGATACAAAATATTTAGCATTTATTGGTAAGGATAATATTGTTTTTCATACAATAATTTTTCCAGCAATGTTAATGGCTTGGAATGATGGAAATGATGATAAATATATTTTACCTCAAAATGTGCCGGCAAATGAATTCCTAAATTTTGAAGGAAAAAAGTTTTCGAAGTCGCGCGGCTGGGGGATTAATGCTGATGAGTTTTTAAATTTGTTTCCTGCCGATCCTCTTAGGTATGCACTCGCAGCTAATTTACCTGAGAACAAAGACACTGATTTTTATTGGAAGGAATTTCAAGCAAAGAACAACAGTGAATTAGCGGACATACTCGGCAACTTTGTAAATAGAACATTTATTTTTGCGTCCAAACATTTTGAAGGTAAAGTACCTCCTCTTGTTGCTCCAAAAGCAATAGATGATGAGATGCTGCAACTAATGGAATCTCATCCCCAAAAGGTTGGCGATTTATTGGAGCGATATAAAATTAGAGATGCTGTTTTTGAGATGATCAATTTAGCAAGAGCAGGAAATAAATATTTTAATGATTCAGAACCATGGGTAGCTGTCAAAAATAATAAAGAGCAATGCGGAACGACAATTCATATTTGTCTGCAAATAATTTACGAACTGGCAGTTATTTTGAGCCCGGTTATACCAAATACAGCTAAGAAGATTTTTAATATGTTAAATGTTGAGTCAACTGATTGGGATAAAGCAGGTAAAGGATTATTGAAAGCTGGACATAAATTGAATAAACCGGAAATTCTTTTTACAAAAATTGAAGACAGTGATATCGACGCGCAGATAAATAAACTTCCCAAAGATGATGATATTGAAAACACTGGAGTTGAAGAAATCAGTTTTGAAGAATTTTCGAAAGTGGATTTAAAAATAGGAAAGATTATTGCCGCAGAAAAAATAAACAAAAGTGATAAACTGCTAAAACTTCAGGTAAAAGTTGGTAAAAAGAAAAAACAGATAGTCGCTGGAATTGCAAAGAGCTACGATCCTGAACAGTTAATTGATAAAAAAGTAATAGTTGTTGCCAACCTTAAACCGGCAAAACTTTTTGGAACCGAATCCCAGGGAATGTTGTTAGCAGTTGAAGATTCTGAAGGTACATTAAATTTAGTTGAAGTTCCTAACAAAGTAATAGAGGGAACAAAAGTAAGATAGCAGAAAAAATCTTCCTTAATTCTTAAATGAAAATCAAAGCACCCAGAAATAAGACATTAGAAATTAATAAGAGTGAAAATCCGAAATTAAAATCGGGTTTAGTTTTATTGAAAGAAGTTGCAAAACCTTCTAATATTATTAATAAAACAGTACTCGGTGATTTTTTAGAAATAGCTGAATATTTACCAAAAAAATCAGTTGATCTAATATTTATTGATCCACCGTATAATCTTAATAAAAAATTTAATTCTACAAAATTCAAAAGTAAGTCAGTTGATTCATATTCAGATTGGTTGAAAGAAATAATAAAAAAAGTAAAGCCGCTGCTAAAAAAAAATGCATCGATTTATATTTGTGGTGATTGGCTTACATCTGCATCAATTTATTCTGTAATGAGTAAATATTTCATAGTTCGGAATAGAATTACTTGGGAAAGAGAAAAGGGGAGAGGTTCAAAATCGAATTGGAAAAACAATACAGAAGATATTTGGTTTTGTACTGTTGGAGAAGTTTACACTTTTAATGTTGATGCAGTAAAATTGAAGCGAAAAGTATTGGCTCCCTATAAATTGGGAAATGGAAAACCAAAGGATTGGAACAATGAGAAGGAAGGGAAATACAGATTAACTCATCCATCAAATATTTGGACAGATATTTCTATTCCATTTTGGTCAATGCCTGAAAATACCGATCACCCAACTCAGAAACCTGAAAAATTAATTGCAAAAATAATTTTGGCAAGCTCCAACGAAGGTGATCTTGTTCTTGATCCGTTTCTAGGTTCCGGCACTACATCTGTTACAGCTAAAAAACTTAAAAGAAAATACATTGGAATAGAGATAGATGAATATTATGCCTGTCTAGCGGAAAAACGATTAAAGTTAGCCGAAAAAAATAAAGGCATACAAGGGTATGACGAAGGAGTTTTTTGGGAAAGAAATACTCAACATAGTAGAAATAGTAATAATAGGAAGAAATAATTTTTTGGAATTCAATAAAAAATTAAAAATAAGTAAAAATCCTTCCTTGATTTTAAGAAGGTCAATAATTAACATTTATGTTTGAATTTTAATCCATTTAGGAGGAAAGAATTAATGAAATTTAGGTTAATAGGGATTGTTTCTGCAATAACAATTATAATATTTACTGCTTGTTCACCAAAGGGTTCCGATATGTTGGTAGCTGAATTTGGTGATTATGGAATTACAAAAAATGAGTTTGAAAAAGCTTATGCAAAGAATGTAGGAAGCTGGGAAAAAGCTGAACAAGACTCAATCACAGCTTATCAAAAGTTTTTAGATTTGTACGTAAATTTTAAAATGAAATTGCGGGATGCCGAAGTAAGAGATTTTGTAAATAATCCCGAAATGAAAGCTGAGCTAGATGATTATAAAACGAAAGTTGGTGTATCCTACTTTAAGGAAAAAGAACTAATTGGACCCGCTGTGAAAAACTTTTACGATATGAGAAAATATGAGTTAAGAGTTAGCCATATAATGTTTAGACCGGATACAATTACTAAACCCGAAGCAAAAAAAATGGCAGAAGATATTATTGCCAGAATAAACAACGGTGAAAAATTTGAAGATTTAGCTGCTGAATATTCACACGATCAATTTTCTAAAAATATTGGCGGCGATATTTATTGGGTTACAGCCGGACAAATAATTCCAAGTTTTGAAAGAGCAGCTTACAAAACTGAAGTAGGTAGTATTTATCCTGAACCGGTTGAAACACGTTACGGTTACCACATTGTTAAAGTAACTGACAAGCAGGAAAGAAGAAATAAAATTCAAGCAAGACACATTCTTATTAATTTTGTAGATGAGAATAATCAGCCGGATACTGTTGCTGCATTAGCATTGGCAAATGAGATAAAAGCAAAAGTTGACGCCGGTGAAGATTTTGAAACACTTGCCAAGACTTATTCAGAAGATTTGGGTTCAGCACAAAAGGGCGGCGACTTAGGATTTTTTGAAAGAAGAATGATGGTAAAGGAATTTGATGAAGTCGCTTTTAACCTTAAAGTTGGTGAGGTTTCAGATATAGTTGAAACCAGGTTCGGCTTTCATATAATTAAAGTTGTTGATGAGCAGCCATATCCAAGTTTTGAAGAAAGCAAGGCTGATATAAAATCATTATATGAAAAGACATATTACAAAGATGACTATGCAGAACTAATTTCAGACTTAAAGAAAAGCTTAAATTTTAAAATAAATGAAAACTTTGTTGAGTATACATCAGGCAAGTTTAATGCCTATGTGTTTAAGCCTGATTATCTTGAATCAGACTTTTATGTTGATATAAAAGATTCATTAGTTTTTACTATTAATGGAAAAAATATTACAGCCGATACATTGCTTGCTAAAGTAATAAAAAGTCCAAAAGTAAATAATAAAAAAATGTCCGAAGCAGTTTTGCGTGATGCAATAAATGAATACAGTGAAACTGTTGCTCTGGAAGAAAAGGCTTCGACACTTGATGAAACAAATGATGAATTTGCCGACCTAATGAGTGATTACAAGAACGGTATTTTTATTTTCAAACTTCAGGAAGAAGAAGTTTGGAATAATATTAAGGTTGAAGACGAGGAACTGCAAAAATTTTATGAAAGAACTAAAGAGAACTATATTTGGCCTGATAGAGTAGAATTTGGTGAGATATATTCAAGGAATGATTCCTTAATTAATGTATATAACCAAATGTTAACTGAAGGCGCTGAGTTTGATACAGTTGCAGCAAAATATACAGAACGATTCGGTATGAAAGAGAAGGCTGGAAACCATGGTTTGGTTAATCGCGATAAAAATGAATTATCAAAACTTGCATACGATCTTTCAAGTGAAGGTGATTTATCAGAACCTATAAAAGTTACAAACGGCTGGGCTATATTAAAATTAATATCAAAGAAACCATCGGGTATTAAATCTTTTGAAGAGGCAAGAGCAGAAGCAGCAAGCGCATTTCAAGAATATGAAAGCAAACGCCTAGAAGAAGAATATATCTCGCGGTTAAAAAAGAGATATGAACCAAATGTTTATTATGAAAATTTGGAAAAAGTTTTCAGGACTACAGCTGATTAAGTTACTCTCGTTTTTGCTGTTAATCGCTTTAACGCTTGGTTGTGAAGATAAAAAACAGACAGATACCATAATTGTAAAGGTTGGAAATTCAACCCTTACAAAAAGTGAACTTGATAATTATTTAGGTACATATAAACTAAATAAAAATCACCGGGAAGAATTTGTCCGCCGGTGGATTGAGCGTGAGCTGCTTTTTAATGAAGCGCTTAAGCAGGGTATACAAAATAGTAATGATTTTAAATTGACAGCGGAAGTTTCTAAAAAGGAACTTGCCGCTGCTTTTTTTATTAATAATTATTTTGAAGGAATTACAGTTGCCGTAAACCCTAAAAGCATTAAAGACTATTATGATAAAAACCTTGAACAGTTTAAGCTGAACGAGGACGCAGTAATTATTAATTATGCCAGCTTCAATGATATAAATGATGCTATTGAATTTAGAACGCAACTTTTCAATAGCAATTGGGAAAAAATATTAGCTGGAACTAAAATTGATTTGAAGACAGAATCCTATGAATCGAGCAAAATGTTTTTAAGAAGTCAGTTGCCTAATGAGAAGGTAGTTAGAATTATTGATAACCTGCTGCCCGGCGAAATTAGCATTGTTTTTGAATCGGAACCAAATATATTTAGTGTTGTTCAACTTGTGGAAATTCTTAGCGAAGATTCTATTCCCAAAATGAGTTACGTTCAAGATGTTGTTATCGAAAGATATTCAATGATGGAACGTAAAAGATTGTACAACGAATTTGTTAAAGAGCTTTATTCAAAATATAACGTAGAAATTAATAGAGATACAGAATGATAAAAAATATTTTAACTTTTTTCTTTGCTTTGTTGTTAACCATTAATGCCCAGGAAGTACTTGATAAAGTAGTAGCAATTGTGGGTGATGAAATTATATTAAAATCAGAGTTGGATTATCAAACAACTTATAGAGCCGCCCAGAGAAATCTTGATCCAAAAGATGAAACTTTACGTCGTCAAATTTTAAATGAAGAGATCGAAAAAAAATTACTCTATGCACAAGCTGAACTCGACTCTATTGAAATATCCGATGAGGAAATAGAATCACAGTTGGATTATCAGCTAAACTTTTTTAAACAGCAATATGGCTCGCAAGAAAGACTGGAAAGTGCATATGGAATGTCAATTGAAAGAATAAGACGAGAGTTGCGGGACGAAACCAGAAAAAATTTAATGGCTCAAACTGTTCAAAATCAAAAATTTGGAATGGTTGACGTCTCTCGCAAAGAGGTTGATGATTTTTTTGAGATTTACCAAGATTCACTCGGACTTATACCTGAGAAATTTGAAATAGCACATATATTTATAAATCCGAAAGCGAATGATAGAGTTACCAAAAAGGCAAAAGACTTTGCTCAATCTTTATTGGATTCAATAAGAGCCGGAGCAGATTTTGCAAAACTTGCAAAACAATATTCGAATGATCCTGGCAGCGCTAAACTTGGCGGTGATTTAGGATTTGTGAAACGCGGAGTATTCTTTCCTGAATTTGAAAGTGCAGCTTTTGCTTTAGCAGAAGGTCAAATTTCGGAAGTGATTAAATCACCGGTTGGTTTTCATATAATTCAGTTATTGGAACGAAGAGGGGAATCTATAAATACCAGACACATTTTGATCAAAATAAAAAATGATGATGATGCCGACCTGGAATCAATTACTATTCTCTCTGATCTGAGGGATAGTATTTTAAGCTCTCAAAATACCTTTGCATATTATGCACGCAATTACAGTGATGATAAAGAAACATCAAAGTTCGGCGGCAAGCTTGGCAATTTTGAGGTCGGACAATTGGATAAATCATTATTAGATCAAGTTTATAAATTGAAGGAAGGCGAAATTAGTTTTCCAAAAAGACTGAATTTGGATAATGGCGAATATGGTTTTCATATAATTAAGTTAGTTAAGAGAACACCCGAACATTTGGCAAATATTGACAAGGACTATGAGGACATTAAAAGATTGGTTATCTTTGATAAACGTCAGAAGTTATACTTAAAATGGATGAGCGAATTAAAAAGCAAAATATTTTGGGAAATAAGACTGTAGGCAAAATACTTGAGTGTGGAAAATCTTGAAATGACAGACACAGAATTAGTAGAGAAACTTAACGGAACCGTTAAAAGTATAAAATCTGAAATTGCAAAAGTAATTATTGGTCAGGAAGATATAATTGACAAATTGCTTATTTGCCTTTTCGCGCGCGGGCATTGCCTTTTAGTGGGTGTTCCGGGTCTGGCAAAAACTCTGCTCATCAAAACACTTTCCGAAGTACTTGACTTAAATTTTAACCGAATTCAATTTACACCTGATTTAATGCCCGGCGATATAACCGGAACAGAAATTATTGAAGAAGACCAGGTAACAAAAAAAAGAGAATTCCGATTTATTAAGGGACCTATTTTTGCTAATATAGTTTTAGCTGATGAAATAAACAGAACCCCCCCTAAAACGCAAGCAGCCTTGCTTGAAGCAATGCAGGAACATAGAGTTACTGCCGCAGGTCACACACATATATTAGAAGAACCATTTTTTGTATTAGCAACTCAAAACCCAATTGAGCAGGAAGGCACATACCCGCTGCCTGAAGCCCAGCTTGACAGATTTATGTTTAACCTTTGGCTTGAATATCCATCCCATGACGAAGAAATTGAAATAATAAAGTCCACAACAAGTGCATACAAAGCCCAATTAAATAAAACCCTAACTGCTGCCGAGATTGAAGCTTATCAAGACCTAGTTAGAAGAGTGCCTGTAGCTGATAATGTTGTAGAGTTTGCTGTTGGTATAGTTGAATCCACAAGACCCGGAGTAAATGGTAAAAATAGTTTTGTAAATGATTGGGTGAATTGGGGCGCAGGACCAAGAGCATCTCAATTTTTAATTTTAGCAGCTAAAACAAAATGTATCATCGAAGGAAGATTTACGCCGAATATTGATGATGTTAAATCAGTAATGCTGCCGGTACTTAGACACAGAATTATACCAAGCTTTAGTGCGGAGGCAGAAGGTGTTTCATCTTTAGATATAATTAATAAATTAATGGAAAATTAATTGGATAATTTTTACGTCTTCAACAAATTTAAAATCAATTCAACTTTATTCAGTATTCCTCTTTTAGTTTTAAGTTTAATCGCATCTAGCCTATTTTTAAATTCTTGCAATGAAGATGTTGAAAGTTCCACAGTTATTGAACAGTCGGTTCCGGCAGATACAGCGATAGTAAACGAATACGGGATAAATGTTGAAAATTTAATTGAGGTTAGAGCAGTTGTTAAAAAGAATGAAACTTTAACCGATATACTTTTGCCGTTCAATGTTTACTTGCCCGATGTTCATAAAATTGCAACTGCCTCAAAAGGTATCTTTGATGTAAGAAAAATTAATCCCGGAAAATCATATACAGCCTATCTTTCCGATGATTCCTTAAAAGTGTTAAAATATTTTGTGTATGAAAATAATCCGCTCGATTATACAGTGTTCGATCTATGCGATACCGTTAAGGTTTTGCAGCAATCAAAACCGGTGACAATTGTTGAGAAGGAATTAGTTGGTGTAATTAAAAGCTCATTATATGAAACTATGATGGAATTAAGTGCGAGTATTCAAGTTGCACTAAAATTGTCGGAAGTTTATGCATGGCAAATTGATTTCTATGGTATCCAAAGCGGAGATTACTTTAAAGTTATTTACGATCAAGAATATGTTGACGGTAAATTTTTTAGAGTGGGAAAAATAAAAGCCGCATATTTTAATCACCGTGGTACTGGTTTTTATGGATTCCTTTTTAATCAGGATGGCAAAAACGATTACTTTGATGAAGAAGGGAATAGCGTTCAAAAGCAATTTTTAAAAGCCCCGTTAAAATTTAACCGGATCAGTTCTCGCTACACCGGCAGCCGATTTCATCCTATCTTAAAAAGATACCGACCGCATAGAGGAATAGATTATGCGGCGCCGATTGGAACTCCTGTAAGCGCAGTAGGGGACGGTAGAGTTATTGAGAAAAGATATAGCAAATCCGCTGGCTACTTTATAAAAGTGCGGCACAACGGAACATATACAAGCGGCTACTTACACTTATCAAAGTATGCCAAGGGCATGCGAATCGGCACTATGGTTAAGCAAGGCGATGTGATTGGATATGTAGGAAGCACAGGTTTATCTACCGGACCGCATTTAGATTTTAGATTTTGGAAAAACGGAAGTTTGGTTAATTATCTAAATTTAGAATTTCCTTCCTCACACCCGGTCAATAAAGACCATAAAGATAATTTTGAATCTCAAAAAAACATAATGTATGCACGATTAAGTATGCTCGCTTTTCCTTATACAAAGAATGAACTTGCATACTCTCAATCTGAAAATAATTAGTTAGCCAATAAAAAATAAATAGCAGCATTGAAAAATGAAAATCCCACCGGTGCAGGAAAAGGCTGCGGTTTTGGCTGCGGTTCACTTTCAATTATTGCAGTATTATTTTTAGTAGGCAGCTACTTTTTTATTGATAGCAAAATCAATGCATTGGATGAAATTCAAGATGGGTTTGATCAGTTAAAAAATAAGTACGGTGAGATTGAAAGCTTTGTTCCTTACTCTGACGGCGTAATTCCTGCCAATAGAATAGAAAAGTTTATCCAACTCCGTGAATCAATTTCGGAAGAGAGAAGTAAATTAGAAAAATCATTAATTAATTTGAGTGAAGAATTAAAAACCCTTGAAGACGGGGAATCACTTTTTGAAATGGCATTTGTAATAAAAGAATTAATAAGCGCCATACCTGATATAGTTGATTATGTTGCAGTGCGAAATGAGAAACTTTTGGAAATGGATCTGGGGTTGGGAGAGTATTACTACATTTATGTTTCCGGATTTTATGCAATGTTGAATAAGCCGCCGGGCAGCGGAACCGATGCTATAATTATACATAGAAATGAAAACAGTATTTCAATTGGATTAAGCGGTGATGACAAAGATCCTAAGTATTCAGGTATTGAAGCAGTTGAATTACGGAATCAAAGAATTACAAATGAATCAAATCGATTTCTTCAAAGGATATTTGCAAACCTTGCTAAGGTAAATAACGCTGAAGAAAATTTAGTTGAAAGAGGTGAATTATTTGATTCAGAAAATATTTTAATTGATAAAAAATATTTTATAAATCTTGAACCATTCAGAGATAGATTAGAAAAATCCTTCAGCTCAATCGTCAATCCTATTGAAGTTATTTTTATTGCTCAATAAAAATTTCTACTTATTTCAGAAACATTAACTTTCTTGTTTTTACGAACGAGCCTGCCGACAATTGATAAAAATAAACTCCACTTGAAAGTTTAGATGCATCGAATTGCAGTTCGTAAATTCCAGCCGGCTTTTGTTCATTAATCAGCGTTTTTATTTCCCGACCGAGGATATCGTAGATAGTTAGTGTGACAATTTCCGATTTTCGATTATCGATGTTCGGCAGTTCAAATTTTATTTTAGTTGTCGGGTTAAACGGATTTGGATAATTTTGATAAAGCTTAAACTCATCAGCAATTAAATTTTCATCATCAACAAATCCGGTTGGCAGATCTTCAAAATTATTATCATAAACAGTCTGTGCAAATTGAGATATCTCTCTTGCTTTAGTTATTGAATTAAGATGATCAGTTCCTCTGCCTACTATGTAAGCGTAAATTAGTTCAACAGGTTCACCAACTTTTATTTTAAATGGACCTGTTGATAAAACAAATATTTGATCTTTTGGAACAATGGTAAGCCATCCTTCACCGCTAACCGGGTCCCCGGAATACATAAATTTAGGATTAATTTGGTGACAGTTAAGAAGTGAGGCTCCATTGCCAAACATCCAAGTACATGGATCAAGATGTTCTCCTATTGTGTTCAATCCTCCGCGAAGATAATTTCTTGCGGCTTCTTTAGTTTGTGGATGATCATAGTTTGTTATTCCATGGTACGCCGTGTAAGCACTTATTTTTCCATTTTTAGCGCCGGGTATATATTTTTCACCTAGATATTTTCCCGATTTGGCTATGGCAGAGTCAAGCGGCGTATCAATTCCAAACGTGAACTCATTATCAGAATTATTATCAATAAATGTTTCTCCGGCGATAAATACTGGCGGGCCCTGCAGTTGCTTTACAAAGAATGCCGGCGGATTTATTCCATAAACATCATCCTCTCCAGTATTGTAGGCAATTCCACTCTGTTCAACTGTATCACTGGCAACAAGATCATCCATAAATTCACCAATATCTGGATCGACCAACGCCGCAAAGTAAACTGAGTCAAAAACGACGGCAGCTGAGCCGGTATTAGAAATTTCATATCGAACAAAAATAATATCATCGTACATTGATCCATTGCCGTTAGAAGCATATACGGATTGTCTAATTTCAATTCCCTGCGCAGTAACGTTATATTTTCTCCAACTAGTAGGTACCCCATCATTATACACACACCAAAAAGTTTGATCTCCTAATAAATCAGGTCTATCTTCGTTAAAGTCCCAAGCACCATTAGAATTTAAATCAATCGGTTCATAGTTTCCATCATTATCACCATCATAAAATTTTGCACCTAGTAGAACAGCATTTTTCCATTCATGCCAGGAAAAGCTGAAGGGAGGATCTGATGAGCGAACTTGATAAAGAAGATTTATTGGGGTAGAAGGATCTGTTTCCATCAAGCCTGGCTGATAGTCTTCAACTCTGTCTGTTGTAGATACTCCATTACTCCACAACTCACCATTGCTGTATCCTGTTAAATAAAAGCCGGCAGAAAATAGAAATACTTCATCATCATAAAATCCAGAACCCCAGCCAGACGGAAGAACATCATGTACATCTGCTAAAACTCCTCTATTATCTACAGGTAATAAAATATTATTCACATCAATTATTCCTCTGTCAAAAACATCCACGGAGGGTAAAAACAATACTGCGGCGGGGCTTTGAACCATATTTGCGTCATTATCAAAGGCTGAGACGGTATATTGTATTTTATCAAATGCAGAAAGATCGTTAAGCTGAATTGTATATAAATGATCACCGGCTATTGAATCAGCGAGTGCTCCATCATCATAGAGTTTTTGTGTCATTACTTCACTACTGTTAATTGAGTAATTAAGAATGACAGAATCGAGGATTCCGTCATCATAAATTTTGGACTCAACTTTAATTGAGTTTTGATTAGGAAGTGAATAATCAGTAAAAAATATAATTGGAGAATAACTTGTATCCTCAGTTACACCAATTTCTCCATACCAAATATTGTTGTGGAACAGATCACTTTCTCTGTCGGATGAGAGGGAAACAAGAGTTCTTTCAGATGTGGAAGTTAAATTATTATTGCCATCAAATCCTGGGTAGTTTGTAAGTTTTATTGGTTGTGTCCAGTTTTGACCATTGTCAGATTGAAGATAATATATATCTGATATTAACTGGTCATCTGGAATATAGTTATATTCCGGGTCTTCTTTTATTAATATACTATCCTCAAAACTAACGGTAATCATGCCGCTATTATCCTTTGCATATTTTATCTTATGCAATTGTGTTTCGGACTCAAAGATTAATTGCCTATTAAACCAAATTGATCCGCCGGTATTTTTTCTTTGGCTGAAGATTTTATACAACCCATCTATTTCATCAAGGTAAAATAATAATTGGGATCCATCAGACAATTCTGTTAGAAAGGGATAAGTCTGAATTGAATTGCTTGTAATTGGAAAAATAGTTTCTCTTTCGCTCCAAGTCTCTCCTTCATCAGTACTCTTTATGTATCGAATAAGATTATCAGTTTTCATTGCAAACAAAAAATACATGTCACCATTATTTAGCTGAGTTACTGATCCATGTAGAGCTAGTCGCCTAGTAAAAGAATTTCCCATAGGAAGGTACGGCACTTCTGTCCAAGAATTTCCATTATCATCTGAATACAATCCCACAAAAAAACTTCTTTTGATATAGACATATATTCTTCCCGAATTAAGAATTAGTGCTCCTATTTCGGATCTAGGATAATCTGTTTCGTAAATAAAATTTTCATTCAGCCAGTTAATTCCATTATCTGTAGTTTTAGAAGAAAAAAGAGAATCATTTCTGATATAGAACATTATTAAGTTTTCTTCACTTAGCTCAAGCAGAACAGGGAGTTCATTTTGGCCGTCATTGTTTACGCCATCAAATATCTGAAATGAATCAAACTGTGCTTGAGAAATTTCGGATAACAGAATTAGAAAAATTACTATTAGTGAATACTTCATGTTTCCCTCTATTTTAATAACACTAATTTTTTTGTTTGGATAAAAGCATCATATTTAAGTTGATAAAAATAAACTCCGCTGGAAAGGGTAGAAGCATCTAATTGCACTTCGTAAGTTCCTGCCGGTTTTTGCTCATTAACGAGAGTTGTAATTTCTCTGCCGAGTATATCAAATATTTTCAAAACAACATTTTGTAAAGACGAGGCATGCCTCGTCTCTACACCAGGCATGGTAAATTTAATTGTTGTAACCGGATTAAACGGATTAGGGTAATTTTGATAAAGTTTGAAATCATTTGCAATTAGATTTTTATAATCATCAATTCCGGTTGGCAGATCTTCAAAATTATTATCATAAATAGCTTGTGCAAATTGAGATATTTCTCTCGCAACAGTAACTGAATTAAGATGATCTGTTCCTCTGCCTACTATGTAAGCATAAATTAATTCTATGGGCTCACCAGCTTTTATTTTGAACGGTCCGGTTGACATATAGTAAGTTTGGTCAATTGGAGTTGTATTAATCCAGCCATCATTTGAAACAGGATCACCGGAATACATAAACTTTGGGTTTATAAAATGGCAATTTAGAAGTGAGGCACCATTTCCAAATTCCCAGGTGCAAGGATCCAATGGTTCACCGGATTTTAATGAACCGCCCACAAGATAATTTCTTGCTTCAATTTCATTATTAGGATGGCTGATAGTTGGGTGTGAACTCATGATTTGCATTAATGATGAGAAAGATAGATTTTTTGCTCCTTCAATAAATTCGTTGCCCAAATATTTGCCTCTTCTAAAAACAGCCGAATCAAGTGGAGTATCAACGCCAAGTGTAAATTCATCATCACTGTTATTATCAATAAAAGTTTCGCCCGGAATAAATACCGGGGGTCCCTGTAACTGCTTAACAAAAAATGCCGGCGGGTTAACTCCGTAATCTTGATCTGGTCCTGGATTATAAGTATAAGTTCTATTATCTAATGTATCACAGCCAATCAGGTCATCAACATGATCCCCAAGGTCCGGATCAATTGCCATTGAAAAGTAAACTGAATCAAATTCATCTGCGATCAAACCGGTGTTTTCAATTTCATACCTGATAAAAATAATATCTTCATAATGTGTACCCTCACCTGCAGATGCAAACAAAGATTGCTTAATTTCAATACCCTGTTGATCACTCCAATATCTTCTCCACTCTTTTGGAATACCATCATTGTAAACACACCAAGCAGTTATATCACCTTGAAAATCAGGTCTGTCTTCGTTGTAGTCCCAAATTCCATTAAAGTTTAAATCGACCGGAGCGTAAATGCCATCATTATTACCATCATAGAATTTTGCACCCATGGAAACAGCCAATTGCCAGTCTTGCCAACTTTCACTGAAAGGAATATCCGAGGATCTTACAGTATAAATTTTGTGCTTTTCAAAATTCGGGTCAGCACCAACAGTTCCTGCTTGAAAATCTTGAATTCTAGTAGAACTATGAGAAGCTGCAGTCCACAATTCTGAGTTACTATATCCTGATATATAAAATCCACCTGAATAGAAAAATCTAATATCATCGTATTTCCCCCCGGGTCCAATTCCCGGATTTGCATCGGCTACTCCACCTTCATGATCAAAAGGCAGCCAAATATTATTTACATCCACAACATCTATATAGGAAGGGGGGGAAAGGTTAAATAAAATAGGAGTAGTTGTTCGAGAGAATTTATTCATCTGATTATCAAAAGCTGTTACTGTATATTCAAGTTCATCGAAATAATTAAAATTTGATAATTTAACTCCATAAATCTTATCATTAGCCTCTTGGTCATTATGAAGCCCGTCATCAAACATTGCCGTTGAAAAGTCTAACGTCCCATTTACTGTATAATCTAAAATGACGGAGTCGAGCTGCACATCATCATCAACCATTGCAGTAATTGATATTGAAAGACTATCACTTCCTTTATTATGAGATAAGCTATATATGTAAGGTGGGCAATTTGTATCGGCCGCTATTTCCGGTGCAGTGAACCAAAGTTTCTCGTACTCAAATGAATCATTTCTGTCTGATGTAAATGAAAGGTAAATTTCATTATTCCATTCAGTTACTTCGGGGAATCCATCATTGTTAATAAAATTTGTGTAACGGAATTCATTGCTCCATGTAGCTCCACCATCATAGCTGTAAATGTAAAAAATATCGGTTTGATAAAGGGAGTCAAAGGGAGTGGTACTTTCTTTTTGATAATAAATAAACATATCACCATTGCTTTTCTGAGTGCTGGTCATGTCTAAAATCTTTGAATTTGTTTCAAGTATTGCAAAAGAGTCACTCCAAGTATCCCCGTCATCAGAACTACTTCTTGTTAATACATTGCTTCCGGAAACATTATCCTGTTTATAAACAGCAATAAGTCCTTTGGCGGAACTAAACAATTGTGGGTACGATTCTAATGTGACAGGGAAAAGGGTTTTTTGGTTACTCCACGTTGTGCCATTATCTGTGCTTTTATTTACCACTACAGTATAAGGATTCAGATGTTTTCCACCTTGCTGCACAATCCACATTGCTTCAATCGTTTTACAAAATTTTGCATAACGTTCAATATAAAAAGCACTGCCGTCATCCAACAAAATTGGCTCACTCCAGTTAATACCGCTATCATCAGAGTATTGAATTTCTTTTTCTCTGTAGTTATTACTATAAGTAATTAGTATTCTGCCTGTGTTTGTCACAATTGCGGTTAAACTCAAGTTATCAATGGAACCCCTAACGGAATCCTTTAAAATCTGTGTCTCCCCCCAGTTAATTCCGTTATTTGTGCTGATGGCGTAATTAATAAAACCATCATCAATAAAGTTGGAATATTCCTTTTTATAATATTCATCCTCAATCCAAAAATAAATTAATTTTTCGTTGGAAGTTTTAAGTAAAGTTGAAAGACTGTAGGCATTGTTACTTTGAGTGTTTGAAAATTGTCTTGGTGTCTCCCATTGGGCAAAAATTATTTTCGAGATGAAAAATAACAAAAAGAGAATTTTAATTTTCATTTAGTCCTCTATTTAAGCAGCATTAATTTTTTCGTTTGAATAAAATTACCAGCGCTCAGTTGATAAAAATAAACTCCGCTTGAAAGTTGACTAGCATCGAATTGCACTTCGTATGTTCCCGCGGGCTTTTGCTCATTAACCAGAGTTTTAATTTCCCTGCCGAGGATGTCAAATACTTTTAATTGTACGGACAAGTCGCGACTTGTCCCTACATTTACTGGAATCGTGAATTTAATTGTAGTAACCGGGTTAAAAGGATTAGGATAATTTTGGAATAACTGAAAATTATTTGCAATTAAATTTTCATCATCATCAATACCAGTAGGCAGATCTTCAAAATTATTATCATAAACAGCTTGTGCAAATTGAGATATTTCTCTTGCAACAGTAATTGAATTAAGATGATCTGTTCCTCTGCCTACTATGTAAGTGTAAATTAGTTCAACAGGTTCACCAGCTTTTATTTCAAAAGGACCGGATGAAAACATATACTTTAAATCACCTCCACTACTAGTATTTAACCAACCTTCTTCAGTTACTGGATCGCCAGAGTACATAAATTTTGGATTAATTTCAGAACAGTTTAACAATGTTGAACCGTTTCCATATTCCCAATTGCAAGGATCCAAAAGAACACTGTCTTTTCCTTTTCCAAGCTGAAAATTTCTTAAATCAAATTGAGAATATGGATCACCATGTGTTGGATGTATTTTATGAATATGAGTTGATGAACTGATGTCTAAATTTTTTGCACCAGGATAATATTCTACTCCAAAGTACTTTCCTCTTTTAGCTACCGCAGAATCTAGAGGTGTATCAATTCCCTCACTATATTGCCCGTCATTATTGACATCAATAAATGTTTCTCCTGGTAGGTATATAGGTGGACCTTGTAACTGCTTTACAAACAAAGAAGGTGGATTAATACCATAATAATCATCGGGACCTTCATTGTAGGTATATCCACTATTGTCTATAGTATCGCATCCAACTAAATCATCTAAATGATCACCTAAGTCGGGATCGATTGCAGCACTAAAGTAAACTGAATCAAAAATACTTGCGACAGTTCCAGCATTAATAATTTTATAACGTACAAAAATAATATCGTCATACATCGACCCGTTCCCATCCGATGCAAATACTGTCTGATGGATTTCCACTCCCTGCGGATTATTTGTCCAGTACCGCAAATGAGTTGGGACATCGTCATTATAAACGCACCAGGCTGTTTGGTCACCTAAAAAATCAGGCCGGTCTTCGTTCATATCCCAAAACCCATTATTATTTAAGTCAACAGGATCATAAATTCCATCACCATTACCATCATAAAAATTTGCTCCCAATACTTCTGCATTTCTCCAATCTTGCCAGGATTGACCAAATGGAACATCTGAAGAGGTGATTTGGTAAAGTAGATTTATTCCTGAACTTGAGCTTCCTCCAACAGGACCAGGCATATAATCGGTCACTCGGAAACCGATATTGTCTCCGTTACCCCATAATTGGTTATTACTGTATCCCGACATAAAAAAACCACCAGAATACAAAAAAACACTTCCGTCATATCTGCCGCCGGAAAGAATTGTCGGATTAAAATGAGTATTTACATATCCAATTATACCACGATTATCTAAAGGTAAATAAATATTATTTACATTAAAGGCAGCCACTTCAACGCCATTACCGGATGGAATATAAAGTACCGTAGAATTGGTAAGCGTAACATTAAGATCGTTATCAGTAACTGAAACAAAGTATTCTAATTTGTCAAATGCGTTAAATCCTTCAATTAGGAGAGAATATTTATGATCACCTGCAATTAGATCTCCATTCATACCGTCATCAAACATCATAATATTCATTGTGTCTAAATCATTTACTGAATAGTGGCAGATTACAGAGTCTAGTATTTCATCATCGTAAGCCAATGTCTCAATTAAAACTGAATTAAAATCCTGCAATGAATAATCATTATAATAAATGGCAGGGGAGTAGCTGCTATCTTCTGTTACTCCAATTTCACCATACCAAATTCTATTATTGAATAGGGAATTAAGTCTATCAGAGGCAAATGAAACTAACGTTTTTTGTGTATTGTTTGAAAGCCGATGTGCTCCATCAAAACCAGGATAATTTGTAAGTTTATTTAGCGAAGACCAAGTTAAACCATCTGAAGATTGGAGATAGAAGATATCTGAAATATATTTATCATCTTCATTAGGATCAACCGGAACGTCAAAAAGTGTTATTCTATCTTCAAAACTTATTGTGATCACACCATTTTTATTCTCTGCAAAACTAAAATTATGCATCTCTGTGTCAGACTCATAGATCAATTGCCGATTGAACCAAATTACACCGTTGCTGTTTTTTCTTTGGCTGAAAATTTTAAACGTGCCGTCAATTTCATCAGTGTAAATTAAAAGTTGAGAGCCATCAGAAGATTCTTTTAAATACCCCGCGGATGCAAAATCGGTACTTTCAATTGTGATGAGTGTATCGGGCGTTTGCCATGATTCACCTTCGTCGGTACTCTTAATTGAAAAAATATTATCAGGAGTCGATCTTCTTGAATAAGTGAAATACATGTTTCCATTTGCTGACTGGGAGATACTGGTATTTGTAATTCTACCTATTATAAATAATGAATTTGTGACCGGTATTTTGGGCCCATTCACCCAAGACTCACCAGAATCATCTGAAAACATAGTCCTCATGGAGTCAGACTTAAAATATATCCAAATTCTTCCGGAATTAAGAATGGCTGCCCCAAATTCATAATATTTACTGTTGCTGAATCTTCCAGGCTCAGATAAAAACTGTTTATTTAACCAGGTAGAACCATTATCAAAACTATGTAAACAAAAAAGAGAATCGCTTGAAGAGTAAAGTGAACGGGAATTCCCAAAAAGCATGATCAAATGGTTTTCATCTATATCTAAGAGAATTGAATTATCTGATAACTCATCATTAAGCTCTCCATCAAATAATTGAAATGAATTAAACTGTGCATGTGTAATCCCCAAAAATAGAAAGAGAATTAAAATAGTTATTGATACTTTTTTCATATTTGTACTCAAATTATTTGATCAGCATTAATTTTTTTGTTTGAATAAAATCTCCGGCGGATAATTGATAAAAATAAATTCCGCTTGATAATTTTGAACCATCAAAAATAAACTCATAAATTCCGGTCGGCTTTTGCTCATTAACCAGAGTTTTAACCTCTCTGCCCAAAATGTCAAATACAATAATTTTTACATTTGCCATTTGACCTTTCACATTTGACGGTATTTGATATTTTATTGTGGTTGTTGGATTAAAAGGATTAGGATAATTTTGATAAAGCTTGAAATCATCAGCAATAATATTTGGATTATCATTAATATCAGTCAGCATGTCAGAAAAGTTATTTTGATAAAGATCATGAGCATACTCTGTAATTTCTCTGGCAACTGATATAGAATTCAATTCATCAGTTCCTCTCCCAACAATGTATGCGCATATTATTTCCACAGGTTCATTTGCAATTAAATAAAAAGGTCCGGTAGCTGTTATAAAACGTTGATCAATTGGAGTATTATTTAACCACCCTGTTTGTGTAACCGGATCACCTGAATACATAAAACGGCTTTCAATATTAAGCGTGTCCGATCCAAGTGCGCTTCCATTTCCCCACGGCCAGTAACTGACGTAAAGAGAGTCACCATTTTTACCTCTACCGCCAATCAAATAATTCCGTAGCTCAAGATGAGTAGCCGGATCACCATGGGATGGATGTGAAGACATATATTGTGTGCCTGCAGTTAAATCTGTGTTTGCAGCTCCTTCATATATTTTTTCACCAATGATTGGTCCCTGCTTTGCATAAGCAGAATCCAGTGGTGTATCGATACCGGATGAATAAACTCCATCTGAGTTATTATCAATAAAAGTCTTTCCGGGAATATATACTTGAGCTCCCTGAATGAATCCAGTAAATGAGGCAGGCGGGTTTATTCCGAATTGATCATCTGGTCCGTCATTATAACAATAAGATGATTGAAGAAGAATATCAGTACCGACAAGATCATCTTGGTAGTCACCAATATCAGTGTCTGTTGCTATTCCAAAATAAACTGAGTCCAAACTGCTTTCAATTATTCCGGTATTTTCAATCTCGTATCTAACAAATATTATATCTTTTAAGAAATTATTATTTGTGCCTGATGATACAAATATTGTCTGTCTGATTTCTAAACCAAGCGGATCAATAGGGTATCTTCTTAATTCTTGAGGAATCCCATCATTGTAAACGCAAAAGTATGTTCTGTCGGTAAACAGATCGGGTCTATCCTCATTTGGGTCCCAAACGCCATTTGAATTCAGATCAACCGGGTTATACACATCGTCATTATTACCGTCAAAGAATTTAGCACCTTGCTCAACTGCTTTTCTCCACAACTGCCATGCTTCGCCAAATGGCGGATCAGAATAGCCTACCTCATAAATTAAATTCGTCGGTGCATCCGGCTCTGATCCCACCAAGCCCGGTTGATAATCTTCAACTCGGGAAGCCGACAAATTACCGTTGGACCAAATTTCATTGCCAGCAAGTCCTGAAAGATAAAATCCCGCGCTGAACATGAAAATTATATCATCATATTTACCCCCGGCACCGTTACCTAAATCTACGTCTGCAATTGTGCCTGCATTGTTAATTGGCATTTTAATATTATTAACATCAACCAAAGCAGCCACTGTAAGATCATCGGGAGGAATATAAAAGGTTGTTGAATCGCCCATTGTACTATTCAATTCATTATCAGAGGCAATTATTCTGTAATCAACTTTATCGAGCGGTGATAATCCATAAAGCATAAATGTGTATTTATAATCTCCTGCTGTATCGTCACCATTTGTACCGTCATCATACATTATTTCAGTAAACGATGAGGTATCGTTAAGTGTATAGTTTAATTTTATGCTACTTACAGAGTCATCATCAAAAGCAACAGCGGTAAATTTAACATCGTTTGATTGAAGAATTTGGTGACTTGCATTAAAAAGAATAGGAGAAATAATTTCCTCTTGAGTAACACCTATTTCACCATACCAAATTTGTTTATCGCTGCTTCCTCTCTCTGAGCGGAATGAAACAAATAATCTATCACTTAAGGAGGAAATATATTGGTTCCCATCAAATCCCAAATGCCTTGTAAATCTTATTGGACTACTCCAATTTATTCCATCTGCTGAATTCAAATAAATAATATCCGATTGTGAATAGAGCGGCGCGGGAAACGGGTAGTCGGCTTCAAGGGTAATTGTTATTTGTCCGGTTAAATTGGAAGCTGTCCTGAGTCTTAATAGATTTTCATCAATCCCAGTAATTTGAGTTTTCACACTCCAAGTTTGACCCGTGTCATTACTTGTTCTGCTATACAATAAATTTTTATCAACCTCATAATCCAAATAAGTAAGTAATAATTTCCCATCAGGCATTTTGTTTAAATTCGGATATGAATAATTATCAGAAGTATTTAGCTGAGTTATGAACTCCTCTTCGGTCCAAGTTTCACCATCATCAAAACTTCTTATAGTATAAATTTTATCATCTCTTTGATAAGTGCAATATAAATCCGAGACTGAGATTTCAGAAATACCAAGTCGTTTAGCACGTCTTATAATTAGTCCGTTACTTCCGGTTGGCAGTATTTCCGGTGCACTCCAAGTTGCTCCATTATCATCCGAAAAAGTATAGTGAACTAATCCCCCTGCAAATGATTTGTAGATCAATAAAATTCGACCGGAGCTGGTAATAATTGAATTTAAATCAAAGTAATCAATTACTCTTGTCAAACTGTCAATTATTATCTCTGATTCGCCCCAAGTAGATCCGTTATTTTCACTTTTAGAAAACTTGATGTATTCGCCGTCGGTGTAGATCATGATTAAGCTATCACCAGAAGTTCCGCTGAGAATACTGAATTCTTTTACACTTGTTGAGTGGGAAAAAGGGAATTGCTGAAAACTTTCAAATTGAGCGGTAATTATTTGATTTGAAAGAATAATCGCAAATATTAGATAAATAAAATTTCTACTCATCCTCCTTACTCTCCTCTATTTTAAAAGCATTAATTTTTTTGTTTGAATGAAACTACCAGCACTTAATTGATAAAAATAAACTCCGCTTGATAATTTTGAACCATCAAAAATTAACTCATAAATTCCGGCCGGCTTTTGCTCATTAACCAAAGTTTTAATCTCTCTGCCGAGGATGTCAAATACAATAATTTTTACATTTGCCATTTGACCTTTCACGTTTGACGGTATTTGATATTTTATAGTGGTTGTTGGGTTAAACGGATTAGGGTAATTTTGATAAAGCATAAACTCATCAGCAATTAAATTTTCATCATCATTTATCCCGGTCGGCAGATCTTCAAAATTATTATCATAAACTGTCTGCGCAAATTGAGAGATTTCTCTTGCAACCGTAATTGAATTTAGATGATCGGTACCTCTTCCAACTATGTAAGCATAAATTAATTCTATGGGCTCGCCCGCTTTTAATTTAAATGGACCAGATGAAAGAATCATCCGCTGATCAATTGGTGCTGTATTAAGCCAGCCTTCCCCAGTAACAGGGTCACCGGAGTACATAAATTTCGGATTTATTTCAGAACAGTCTGAAATGGAAGAACCGTTACCAAACTGCCAGGTACAAGGATCTAACAGCCCACCATTTTTGCCCCTACCGCCTATCATATAATTTCGCAGTTCAAAATGAGAATCGGGATCACCGTGAGTAGGATGCGACTTCATATATTGCGTATAAGCATTAGGCGTAAGGTTTTTAGCTCCGGGTATAAAATCAGTTCCTAGGTATTTACCTCTATTTATTATTGCAGAATCGAGAGGTGTATCAACACCCGGTGTAAATTCATTATCACTATTACTATCTATATAAGTTTCACCCGGAATAAAAGCAGGGGGACCTTGCATCTGCTTAATAAAAAATGCCGGGGGGTTTATTCCATATTCAGGATCCGGACCAGGATTGTATAGATAACCTGAATTAAGGAGTGTATCACAGCCAACAAGATCATCTGTATAATTTCCAAGATCGGGGTCCGCACCGGCACCAAAATAAACTGAATCAAATACATCTGCAACTGTTCCACTGTTTTCAATTTCATAACGCACAAAAATAATATCTTCAAAATCATTTCCGGTTCCACCTGATGCAAACAAAGTCTGTTTGATCTCAATACCCTGAGGATCAATTTGGTATCTTCTTAGGGATTGAGGTACACCATCATTAAAAACGCACCATGCGGTAATATCTCCTTGAAAATCGGGTCTATCTTCGTTGAGATCCCAATGACCATTATAATTTAGATCAACCGGATCGTAAATATTATTATTATTTCCGTCATAAAAGTTTGCTCCTAAAGAAACTGCAGATTCCCACTTCTGCCAAGCAAAACCAAATGCGGGATCTGATGAACGAACAACAAACAATTGATTTATTGGACTATTCGGATCAGAATTTATTTTTCCAGATTGATAATCTTCAATTCTTGATGCACTCAGTACTCCATTACCCCACAGATTGTTATTGGAAATTCCCGACATGTAAAATCCGCCGGAGAATAAAAACGTTTCTCCATCATACGTACCATTATACAAACCATTGTTTGCATAATCAGGTATATATACGTCCGCTAATATTCCTCTGTTATTTAATGGAAGTTTAATATTGTTTACATCGATCAAATCTGAACTAACAATTGATTCGGTAGAAAAATAAAAAATCTTTTCTTCACTGATCGCCTGGTTGCTTTGATCATCTTTTGCTCTGATGTTGAATTTAAGCAGATCAAAATTTTCAAAATTTGCAAATCGATATCCGAAAATTTTATCATTAGCTAAACTATCGTTGTGCAGCCCGTCATCAAACATCTGCACCGGCGGTAATATATTTTCATTCACGGAATAATCAATAAGTACGGAATCCAAACTTGTATCATCATCAATCAGCGCGGTAATCTGTAGGGATAAACTATCAGGTCCTTTTACATGCTGTATATCATAAATGTATGGAGATGCTGATGAATCAATAGATTCATCTATTTTCCCATACCAAATCCTGAAACTATTTTCCCCGGTATTTCTATCTGATCTGAAAGAAATGTAAATATCATCATCCGAAGAAGTCACATAGGGGTATCCATCGTTTCCCACAAAGTTTGTGAATTTTGATTCTTCGCTCCAAGTTAGTCCGGCATCAGTTGTTGACATGGAATATATGTCAGATTGGAATATGCTGTCGAATTGAGTTTCTAATACTTTCGAATAGAAAATTTCAATTTCATTTTCATTTTTCTGGATAGCTGTAAAGTATCTACTTCTTTTATCAGAATTTTGGATTATTGTTTTCTCGTTCCATGTTGCACCGCTGTCGGTACTTAAAACCATTTCTATATTGTTAAAATCTTCCTTTTGATAATTATAAATTAAGATATAATTTGTGTCAGCTTGAAATAGATGTAGGCTTGTTGCAAGATGATTATCATCAAATTGGTAGATGAATTCTTCGCTGGTCCAACTATTTCCATCAGCAGTGCTCTTAACAAATGCAGCTCTATCATATTCATTATATAACAGCCAAATCTCATTATTAAAATTCATCAATTTTGCTGAATAAGTATTACTATAAAGAATTGATGCACCGGGAAATGAAATAGGGTTGCTCCAAGTTAATCCATTATCATCAGAGTATTTCATCATGTAATTAAATGAAACGTTGAGTTTAACTTTATAAACTATCAGTATTCGTCCGGTTGGTGTTACAAGCCCAGTTAATGCATTCTCAACGGTAGGAGCCACATTGATAGAATCAGCAAAAATATTTTTCTCACTCCATGTTAAACCATCATCGCTACTCGAAGAATGATAATAACTAATGGAATTAAAAGTGTACGGCATCCAAAAAAAATGTAAGTTTCCCGCTGCATCTTCAATAAGTAAGGAATTTTTATTGTAACTGGGTGAGCTATCTGCTTTAGGAAAGAGTTGAGGATTTTCCCATTGAGCACATAATGAATTAGAAATTAATAAAAATAATAAAGGCAAGTGAAATTTTTTCATTTTTGATCCCTCAAAAAAAATATTCTTAAATCATTTTAAGAAATATCCCCCCTCTTAAAAACCAATGCTAAAATATACAAAAGTATATTACGACACTATTGTATGGTAATGAAAAATAAATTAGAATTCAAACCATGAAACTGGTCAATTATTGAGTTTTACTCTTTTTCATCCCCCTCAGTAAGTACTCCGTCTCTAAAAAAATAAGTTACATCACCGTAATACCATTGGGTAAATGTACCCCAATTTTCAACATTTTTTTCAATTTTATCCGGCTTGCCCCAGCTGTCTCTCAGCATCTCTTCGGTCATCCCTTTCCAAACTCTGCCGTAGGAAACATTAACGCCATCTTTTTCACCATACTTCGCAATGTACAAATCGCGCAAGGCTAAAGTTACCTTGTTTTCTAAATCTGTAAGCTCGCTCGATAAATTTTCAATATCCGACTTTAGTTCGTTCTTCTCATTCAATAAATTAGCTTTGATATTTTCAAGGCTATCAGCGGCGGATTTATATTGTGCGGGACTAATTTTACTTTGTGAATAAGACAGACTGCAGAAAAAAAGTAATATGAATAGCTGGAGGGATTTTTGTTTTGTTACTTGCATAATTTTTACGGTTAATATTTTTATGAATATTTAGATTTTGTGTTTGTAAATTTAACAATTCCATCAAACAATTAATAATTATTTGAAGGCATTATTAATTAACGCCTCTTGATTTTTTTGGAACATTTTTGATGAACCTGCAGCCGGACTTGGGCTTTCACTTCTTCCTATATATTTTATTTTTTGTTTTTTTGATACCAGCTTTAAAAGTTTAGGAAACATAAAATTCCATGCGCCCATGTTTTCCGGTTCTTCCTGAACCCAAAAAATTTCTGATGCGTTTGAGTATTTTGATAGAATTGCTTTTATACTTTCAGTTGGGAAAGGATAGTACTGCTCGATCCGTATAATTGCAGTATCCTTTATCTCGTTAATGTCTTTGTGTGTTAAAAGATTGTAATAAACTTTACCGCTTGTGAGTAAAATTCTCTTAACCTGCTTGGCTTCTTTTATAGTTTCATCATCAATCAGTTCTAAAAACTTTCCTTCGGTAAAATCATTAGTTGTTGATCTTGCAGCTGGCAGTCTTAACAAACTTTTAGGCGTGAACACTACCAATGGTCGCTCAGTAAAGTTTAGTATTTGTCTTCTTAAAAGATGGAAATATTGTGCGGGAGTTGTTGGGTAACAAACATACATGTTGTCTTCCGCACATAATGTTAAGAACCTTTCTATTCGTGCCGAGCTATGTTCGGGTCCTTGTCCTTCTTGTCCGTGCGGAAGCAGCAAAGTTAAATTGTTCGGCTGTTTCCACTTCGTTTCCGAGCAGACAATAAAATTATCAATAATAACCTGGGCACTATTTGCGAAATCTCCAAATTGTGCTTCCCACAAAACGAGTGATAATGGATATGCTAAGCTATAGCCAAATTCAAAACCCAAAACTGCAGCTTCGGATAACAGGCTATCCAGTGCTTCGATCTTTGCCTGCTTTTCGGCAATTGAATTATGCGGCAAATATTCATTACCATTATTCATATCGGTAAATACTAAATGCCGCTGACTGAATGTTCCTCTCGCGCTGTCCTGCCCGCTTAATCTTACTGGAATCCCTTCTTGCAAAAGAGAACCGAATGCTAAAGCTTCCGCAAATGCCCAATCAATTCTAGCATTGCCGGTTAACAATTCCTTTCGCTTGCCAATATGTTTTTGAAGCTTAGGATTAATTGCAAAATTATCCGGGAACTTTGTAATAGCTTTTACAATTTCTGAAAGCCGCTCAAACGAAAGATTTGTTTGATCCTTTTTCGGTGCATTTTCATATTCTTCAATGCTCATTGCAAGGGGTCTATCGGGGGTAAAACTTTCGGCGGATTTTTTCTTAGAACTTTTTAATGATTTATCTAGCTCATCAAAAATATTTTTGTCTAATTTTTGAATTTCCTTTTCAGTAACAATTCCTTCAGTAATTAAATTGTTTGCGTAAATCTCTTTAACAGAAGGATGGGCTTTAATTTTTTTATACATAATTGGCTGAGTATAAACGGGGTCATCGCCTTCGTTATGTCCATGCCGTCTGTAGCCGTACAGATCAATCACAACATCCTTTTTAAATTTTTGCCGATACTCATACGCAAGTTGTGTTACCCAAACCGATGCTTCAGGATCGTCACCATTTACATGAAAAATTGGTGCTTGCACCATCTTTGCAACATCGGTTGCATAGGGTGATGATCTTGAATCCTCGGGAGCAGTGGTAAACCCTATTTGATTGTTAATGATAATGTGAATTGTTCCGCCGGTACGATAACCACTAAGCTGAGAAAGATTTATTGTTTCAGCAACTACTCCCTGCCCGGCAAATGCAGCATCACCATGAATAAGAACCGGAATTATTTTACTTCTTTCTGTGTCATTAATTCTCGTCTGCTTTGCTCTTACAATTCCCTCAACAACGGGATTAACCCATTCCAAATGACTTGGGTTGGAAGCAATTGAAACTTTGATAGTTTTATTTTTTGATGTTGTGTAGGTGCCGCTTGCGCCTAAATGATATTTTACATCACCGGTTCCCTGCGGGGTATCCGGATCAAGATCATCTTCAAATTCTGAAAATAGTTTTTTATATGATTTGCCGATAATGTTAGAAAGAACATTAAGTCTGCCTCTATGAGCCATTCCCAAAAAAACTTCTTCCACATTATCATCGGCTGCTTTTTCCAAAGCACAATCTAAGACGGGAATTAAAGTTTCAGATCCTTCTAAAGAAAAACGTTTATGACCGATAAAGCGCGTGTGTAAAAAGTGTTCAAACCCTTCAGACACAATCAACTTTTCCATAATCCTTTTTTTGTAATCGGCAGATATTTCTGGACTATTCTTAAGAGGTTCCATTTTAGTCTGCAGCCATAATTTTTCAGAAGGGTTTTGGATGTGCATATATTCAACACCAATTTTTTCGCAATAGGTTTTATGCAGTACATCCAATATTTCTCGTAAAGTTCCGGTATCTAATCCTTGCAAAGTGCCTGTAATAAAAATTCTATCGTAATCCCAAATTGTTAAATCATAGTTTGCGGGGTCTAATTCCTGGTGGTAAGGTGCGGCGGTCGAAAGGGGATTAAGGTTCGCGATAAGGTGACCCCTGACTCGATACATATTAATCAATTGTAAAATCTTGGCTTGTTTTTCAATTCTATCTCTATCGCGTACTTGCCCATAATTTCTTGTTGATGTATCTAAATCCCAACCCACGGATTTTTGCGGTATTCCAATATCCTCAAATAATTTATCGTAAAAATTTTCATTTCCTAAAAGGAGATTGTCAAGCTGCTTAAGAAATTCACCTGACTCGGCTCCTTGAATTATTCTGTGATCATACGTAGATGAGACACTCATTACTTTTCCGACACCGAAAGTTGCAAGAGCCGTTTTGTGCATTGCTTTAAATTCTGCGGGATAGTCTATTACGCCAATTGCAATAATGCATCCCTGCCCAGTCATTAGTCTTGGATTTGAAGATACTGTTCCAATTCCTCCAGGGTTAGTAATTGTGATTGTTGTCCCTTGAAAATCAGATGGCTCAATTTTTCCTTTTCTTGCTCTATCAACCAAATCATTGTAATCAGAAACAAATTCTTTGAAATTTTTAGTTTCGGCCCTTTTAATATTTGGTACAATTAGAGTTCTGCTTCCGTTTTTTCTTGTTATGTCGACTGCAATTCCCAAATTGATATAGGGCTTTTTTATCAAGTGTGGTTTGCCATCAATTGCAGCGAACGAATTATTCATATTTGAATAATTTTTTATTGCCTTTACAATTGCATAAGCAACGATATGGGTGAATGATACTTTACCTGAATTTAATCTTTTGAGATGCTGATTAATTATTTTTCTATTTTCTTCAAGCAGCTTAACCGATATTGTTCTTAATGAAGTAGCGATAGGAATTGATAAACTGCTGTCCATATTTTCAATTATTTTTGCACCAACTCCGGCAATCAATTCAGGCTCATCCTCGGGCGATATTTGAAATGTGTCGGAAATAATGGTTTTAACTTTATCTTTTACCGGTTTTTCCTTTTCACCTTTTTTAATCGGCTGAACCGAGCTACCCTTATTTCCGGTTAACTTATCAAAATAATTTTTCCAATAATCGGAAACAGCATCTTTATTAGTTAAGTATTCATCAAGCACTTCGGCAACAAACCCAAAGTTGCTTCCAAAATGCTGCAGTAATTCTTCATGATATTTTTTTAATTCTTCATTTGACATTTTTTAAGCAGTCTCGTTGATGTTTGCAAATATTCAATTAAAATTTTTTGTTAAACAATTGTAAATAAATTATAGTTCAGAAACTTTTTAATAAGTATTGAAAAAAGTACTAATAAAAATATAATTAAAAGATAACTCATCCTATTATATAAAATAAATTAGTATCAATCGGCAAACTGTAATTTTTACAGCGCCTACAATACTACTTTATATAATTTAAAAATATTATTCTGGAACGTGAACGAGGAAATATTCTTTTGCAGTTTTCCCAATTTTAATTGCTTCCGACATTGTCATGTGTAAATCGGACTCTTCTTCACTATCGGCGCCTGCTTCAATAATTGCGAGGTCGGAATCTTTCGCCATTTGAACTAATTTTTCACAGTAGGCTGTATCACCGCCGTAACAGATTGATTTACCATTGAAATTAAATTTGAATCCTAATGAAGGAACAGCAACCGGTTCTTCATCACCCTCTGCTGCTTCTCGGTGGTTCACTTCAAATGGCTGAACTGTTACTTTATCTTTTTCAAAACTATTTTCATTATCAATTTGATGAAGTGCAATTTTGTATGAAAGTTCGCGTGAATAGACCTGCATGAATGCTTTGTAAATACTCTCAATTTCTATGCATCCCTTGGGGTAGTAAATATTTAGCGGCGAAGTTTTTTTCATAACAGATAAATATGTAAGTAGCGACCAAACGCCGCCCACATGATCGTGATGCCCGTGACTGATAAACATATCTGTAATTTTTAAAATTTCTTTCGAGTCTATTTCCTGATTTAAATCTCGCAAAATTCCATCACCGGGATCGATTATGAATTTTTTATCATCTGCCGTCAATAATATGCCGGTGGCGATGTTTGGTATTGAACAGAAAATTTTAATAAAAAAATTATCTTTCTGCCAAACCAGGGGATATTTTGGAACGTATTTTTCAACCATAATTATATCTACTTATTTTTCTTCATCTGAGTGCAGTCATTTTTTTTGCACTTACCAAATATTGTAAATGAATAGCCATTATTTTCAAATCCAAGTTCCTCGCAAACTTTCTCAACTGTCTTTTCTATTTCGGGTGCTGAAAATTCGTGAATCTCACCGCAGCTAACACAAACAAGGTGATCATGATTTTTACGATTGAAACTTGCCTCGTAGTGAGTTTTGTTATCACCGAAATTGCGTTTAGCTAACAGATCGCATTGAGCAAGCAGCTCAAGAGTGTTATAAATTGTTGCTCTGGAAACATTTTTCTTTTCCGTCATCATTTTTACATAAAGTTCATCTGCTCCAAAGTGCCCATTATATTCTAATGCGCCGTCAAGTACGTCAAATCGTTCGGGGGTAATTCTATGCTTGCCAAGTTTAAGAAATTTCTTAAACTCTTCATGTGCTTTACTATGCTGTGATTTTGTCGCTTTCATATTTCCAATTTGATTTGCCATAAAAATAACACATTGTATATAATTATCAAAAAGAATCACAAAGAAACGTGTAAGAGTTGAAAGGTAAAAATAAGTTAGAATAATTGCATTTAAATCTTAAACTTCTAACCTTCTCAGTGTAAAATAAATGTACTAACTGTCTTTATTATTAAAACTAAAAGCACTAAATTTATTTCTACACAAATCAATTATTATTGAGCCAAATTAATCTTAAGGAGCTATTTATGGCAAAATCTTTTGAAATAATCGAAAGAGTTGGAGTATCTACTGTAAGTTCAACTGAAGCAATTAAATCTGCAGTTTTAGAAGCGAACAATCAAAGAAAAGTTGGCTGGTTTGAAGTATCTGAAGTACGAGGAAGAGTAACACAGGAAGGACAAGTTGAGTTTCAAGTTACTATAAAAATTGGTCGTAAATTAGAAGACTAGGTAGGGAGAATTTGTATGGCTTTGCATGTTGGAGATACTGCTCCGGATTTTACTCTAAAAAATACTGATCTAGAAAGTATTTCACTAAGTGACTTTAAAAATAAAAAAAATGTTATCGTACTTTTTTTCCCCTTTGCAAATAGCGACGATTGTGAAAAGGAGTTATGTACATTTAGAGACGGATTATCAGTTTATAGTGATTTAAATGCTCAAGTTTTAGCAATTAGTGTTGATAGTCATTTTTCACTTAAGTTATGGGAAGCTGCTCAAAAATTTTCATTCCCTCTTTTGTCGGATTTCAATAAAGAGGTTTGTAAAAAATATGGTGCGTTTTATGACGTTTTTGTCCCGGGTATATTTGATTATAAAGGAGTTGCAAAACGTTCTGCTTTTGTAATTGACAAGGCAGGCGTTATTAAATATGCGGAAGTTCTTGAAAGTGCGTTGGATGCACCAAATTATGATGCAATTAAAAAGACTCTAAATTCTTTGAACTAAATTTTTTAGTAGTTCAAAATAATTGAACTTTTATTATTGTAAGGTTGTTTATTATTTTTTTAGATAAGCAACCTTAAATTTTTTATATGAGGAATTAAAATGTTAGCAGAAGGGAAAAAAGCACCGGCTTTTACATTACCGGATAGAAACGGTAATAAAATCTCATTAAAAGATTTTTCAGGAAAGAATGTAGTTTTGTACTTTTATCCAAAAGATAATACTTCAGGCTGTACTGCGGAGGCTTGCGATTTTAGAGACTCACTTCCAAATTTCAAAAAAGTTGATGCAGTTGTACTTGGCGTTAGTCCGGATTCACCTGCTTCGCACAAAAAATTTGCTGATAAGTATGAACTGCCTTTTACTTTGTTGAGTGATGAGGATAAAAAAGTTTTAGAGAAATACGGTGTATGGCAGGAAAAAAGTATGTACGGAAGAAAATATATGGGTGTAGTTAGAACTACTGTAATTATTGACGGAAAGGGAATCGTAAAAAAAATATTTCCTAAAGTGAAAGTAAAAGGACATGTTGAAGAAGTGTTAAAAACATTGAGTAAATAATGGGAAGAGAATTTTACGTTACACGAAGAGAAGTATTTAGTGCAGCTCACAGACTGCATTCCGACCAATACAGCGATGAAGATAATATAAAAATTTTCGGCAAGTGTAATAATCCCAACGGGCATGGTCATAACTATGTTTTGGAAGTTGTGATCAAAGGTGAAGTAATTCAGGAAACCGGATATGTTATTGATCTAAAAATTTTAAAAAACATTATACGTGAAAATGTTATAAGCAAGGTTGATCACAAACATCTTAATCATGATGTGGAGTTTTTAAAAGGCGTGAACCCAACTGCGGAAAATATTGCTTTGGGTATTTGGGAGCAGTTAGTTGATAAAATTCCAACCGGAGAGCTTTATTCTGTTAAGTTATACGAAACAGAAAATAATTATATTGAATACAAAGGAGAATAAACATTGAACTACGAGAAAGTTAGTTTAAGTGTTAAAACTATTTTAGATGAAATAGGTGAAGATGCAAAAAGACAGGGTCTGGAAAGAACACCGGAACGGGTAGCAAAATCATATGAATTCCTGACTAAAGGATATAATCAAAACGTTGAAGATATTTTAAATGGCGCTGTGTTTGATGAGAAATATGATGAAATGGTTATTGTAAAAGATATTGATTTTTACAGCTTGTGTGAGCATCATATCATCCCTTTTTATGGAAAAGTTCATGTGGCGTACATACCTGATGGGAAAATTGTTGGGTTAAGCAAAATACCTAGAATTGTTGATGTATTTGCTCGCAGACTGCAAGTTCAGGAAAGAATGACAGTTCAGATTGCTGATACAATTGATAAATATTTAAGTCCCGAAGGAGTTGCAGTCGTTGTAGAGGGATATCATATGTGCATGATGATGAGGGGAGTACAAAAGCAAAATTCAATTACAACAACATCTGCTATGCATGGTTCATTTAAAGATGATGCAAGAACACGAACTGAGTTTTTAGATTTAATAGCACGGAAGAATATTTAATGAGTAAGAATAACGGATCAATTTGGGTAACAGGTGCAAGCTCCGGCATTGGTAAAGAAACCGCAATTGAGTTTCTTAAGAACAATTACTGCGTTGCAGTATCCGCAAGACGAAAAGATTTGCTTGAGTCATTAAAACAGTTTTCCGCAAAAGATGAAAAAAAATTCATTCCTCTTGACCTAGATATTTCAGATTCTCATGCGACTCAAAAAATTGTAGATAAAATTAATAGAATTGAGCCAATAAATTGTTTAGTCAATAATGCGGGAATAACAACTTTTAACCCTGCAATTGAAAATAGTTTTGATGAGATCAAAGAAATTATCGATACAAATTTGAGCGGATCAATTTATGCAATCAGATCAGTGCTGCCCGGAATGATTGAACAGGGACACGGAACAATAATTAATATTATTTCCGTTGCTGCTGAAAAAGTTTTTACAAACAGCGGAGTTTATTCTGCATCCAAAGCCGGGCTGCTCGCTTATGCGAATGTGCTAAGAGAAGAAGTAAGAAAACACAACATTAGAATTGTTAACATTTTACCCGGGGCAACAAAAACACCAATTTGGCCTAACGAAGCTTTGGAAAAATATAGTGAGCGAATGATGTCACCAACCGATATTGCTAAACTAATTCTTCAACTTTACGAAAATAATAGTACGTTAGTTTCAGAAGAAATTACAATAAGACCAATTAAAGGCGATATTGAATGAAAAAAAAACGTGATGTAACAATAATCACCGGAGCGAGCAAAGGGATTGGAAGAGCAATTGCATTCAAGCTGGCAGCTGAAAAGCATGATATAGCAATATTTGGAAGAGATAGAGACAAGCTTATTGAGCTCGAAAAACAATTATGGGAATTAGGTTCTGATGTAATTCACTTTGCCGGGGATGTAGCGGATGAGGATTTTGTTGTTGCCTCCATTGGACAAACGCTTGCAAAGTATGGTCACATTGATCACTTAATAAATAATGCAGGGGTAGCAATTTTTACAAAGTTTGTTGATTCATCTTTATATGAATTCAAAAAGCAGATCGATACAAATGTTTTCGGGATTTACAATTTTTCGCGCGCAGTTATAAACCATATGATCGATAGAAAATCGGGATCGATCATTAATATTTCTTCACTTGCAGGTAAAACCGGTTTTGTAGGCGGAACGATGTATTCATCTACTAAACACGCTGTAATGGGTTTCACAAAATCATTAATGCTTGAAGTACGTGAATACAATATTCGTGTTGCAGCAGTTTGCCCGGGATCAGTTTCTACAGATATGATTTTAAATACTCCGCTAGAGCCAAAGGATATAAGCAAAGCTCTGGAGCCGGAGGATGTTGCCGAAGTAGTTTCCGCAATAATAAAATTACCAGCTCGAGCCTTAGTTAGTGAAATCGAAGTTAGACCTACACACATAAAGTAGATCCAACTTAAATAATTATTTCTTTCTTAATTTTACTGCAGTTCCATAGGCCAACAACTCAGCCGCACCCTGCATTACCGCAGATGTGGTAAAGCGTACACAAACAATTCCATCCGCCTCTTTAGATTTTGCCTCAGTATACATTCTATCAAGTGCTTGTTCTCTTGATTCTGCAAGCATTTTAGTGTACTCGTGAATTTCCCCGCCGACTAAACTTCTTAATCCTGCCATAATATCTTTACCAACATGTCTTGCCCTAATTGTGTTTCCTCTTACAATTCCTAAGCTTTCAGTTATTTCATAATCTGAAAATTCATCTTGCGTTGTAGTTATCATTATATTCTCCTATTTATCTACATTCTTTGAATAGTAATTGTCTTCTTTATTATCCAGTCTATCGGTTAAAACTTTAATAAGTAAAACCCCAACACCTGCAATAGCTATTAAGCCGATAATGCCGAACGGGAATGCCACAATTAATCCTACAAATATTCCAACAATCCAAATGATTACAACAATCGAAAGTAAAATGTATCCTGCTTGTTCCATTCATTCCTCCCGCGGTTAGTTTTATTAAACTTTATTAATGTAATTAAAAAATAAGTATTTATAAAAATAATTAAATAAGGAGTGATGGTCTAATTAGAATAACTTTCTCGAAATAAATTTCGGTTTACAATCCCCAGGTGGATTGCAGACGGCAATATTCTGTTTCGTTATATTTTATTGAGTGAATAAATTTAATGGTGGAATCTTCTTCAATAGTTTCAGAAAAGGCTTCAATTGAATCGCCATAGCTCAATTGTTTAATATAAGTGACTTTTAAACTTCTCAGTATCTTTCTTTCTTTTATTTCAATCGGCACGGTCTCCAATGCCCAGTCAATGTAAACACGATTATTTACATGATTATTTGTATCGATGTCACTCTGTCTAACATCAAATTGTTTTTGTATAAGTATTGTGTTAACGCCGTTTAACTCATCAAGTTTATTTATTTCCTCAGCAGTTGAATCGAGCCAAAACCTATCATGCATTTCAGTATTAATTTTTTTCGGACGCATTTTCTCAGTGTCCATAAATATCCAGAGAGTTTTTATTTTTCCAATCACTTTATCATTCAGAAGAATTGTGTAATCTCGATTTGCATAAAAGCCTTTGTAGGCTTTGGGTTCGGTAATTATTGTAATTGTGTCAGCAAACTTTGGATACTTATAAATTTTTATATCCCACTTATATAAAAACCAGCCGACATTATTTTCATTATAATAATCCAATCCAAGTCCGCGCGATTCGCTATGAAGAATTGCAATGTCCTCAAAGTACCTCATCAGACTTGTTATTGTCGCGTTTCTGTTTTTATCAATATCAAAGTAGTGAATGAAATATTTGTGTTCGAATTTATTCATGATTGCCAAGGAAAAATTATAAATTAAAAATTAAAATCCGATATGTAAATATGCTGAAGAAACTAATTTGTCATTTCGAACCTCGCTTTTTGTGGTGAGAAATCTCCTAAACAAAAATATTTGAGATTTCTCAGTCGTCAAACAACGACTTCTTCGAAATGACATCTCTACTAGTTTTTCAACAAACTCTACCAAGATATGGTGTATAAATTAAAAAATATTTTGTATGAAAAAGTTAATTAATCTCCGGTATTAAATTTTACTTCAATTTTAAAATTTCTTGAATTTGGACTATATACGGCAAATGTTTTAGTTGTGTCATAAATAAGTCTTTGCTGAAACGATTGATTAAATATTATTGGCAGATCGGACCCAAAAGATTCAAGAGTTGGAAAGATTATATCGCCTGAGTTGAGTAATATTGTTTTTCCCGGAAGAAAATCAATTTTACCATCCGGATTCGGATTACCTGCTTCATCCATTTTATCAAGCCCAAAATATTCAATCAGCGGAGTTCCGTTAATTGCTTTTAAGTAAGTACTTTCATCAGCTTTGTAATAAATATTTAACTCGAAATTTCTCTTAATAATATTTTTAGCATTAAGTGAATAAATATTTTTCGGCTGGTTTTTCCATGCTCTGGTAAAACGCGGCTGAAGGTTTTTAGGTTTTACTAATTTTAACAAAACTGTGTAGAGAGTATCAGTTGGCAGGTCTCTAATAAACTCACCATAATAAATATCATTATCATGACCTGGGTTACCCTCCAATCTATATGCCACAGCAATTTGATCGTCGTTTCCAATATCATTCATGAAACTTACTAACCCACAATAAGGATTAATACTATAGTCAATACCATCCTCTAGTTTGATAAATCTTCCACGTATAATTGATGTACCTACTTGTGAATCTTGATTCCCGTTTCTCATTGGAGAATCTAGAGGATAATGCTCTCTTCCCTTTGAAGGGATGTCTATGAAAGCATTCACCGTTCTTTCCAATTGAGGATCAATATATCCCTGTGCAGTTTTCCAAATTTCTATTTCCAAGATTTGATATTTTGGCTCAACCAAAGGATTAATATTACCAAAATATTTTTCGAATAAATTTAGTTCAGGATTTGTGCTTGCATAAATTGAATCAACAAAGTAATGGTTCTCTGAATAATCAAATGCAAATCGTTCAAAAGTAACGCGGTCATCAAAAGTTGGTTGTATTGGGTCGTTATCTTTTGTGCAGGATAAAAATAGTAGATTGAGCAGAATAATTAATATTATAGATCTCATTTTATTGCCCTCTTAATTATGCAATATATTTAACGAATTTGTTCATCCTTCCTTTGCCAAATTAAATATTTGCTAATTAAACTCAATATGTAAAAATTGATACCCTGCCGGCAGAGCAGCAGGGTATTATCAAAAATTAAGCTTTGCCGCGCATTCCTTTCTCTTCACGAATGAAAATCCAACCAACAACTTTACCAATATCAATTTTATTAAAATTGCTCCAGTACCGTTTGTTTCTAACATGCAGCGAGCTTGTATCATATGCCGGAATATTTTCAGCTTCATCAATAATTGCTTTCAGTCTATCTTGCCAGCGTTTCATATTTCGCTCGCGTAAATCAACCCAGCCGTCCTTAGCCCAAAGGTCAATGTTATCACCGGTAATTTCTAATTCGTTCTCACCACGGAAAGGAGGTATCTTCATTAAATTCCCCCGAAGGAATTTTTTTCCGTCCGGATATAAAATCGGAATTCCAATTGAAATAATTTCGTTTCTAAAATCATCGTTAGATTCAATTATATTCCATAATTTTTGTGATAGTTCTGCCGGAGTCGCTTTTAATATTTCTCTCATTCCAACAAATCCCATTTTCAGCAATTGAATTTCGAACAGTAGTTTTGAAAGTCTTGGAGGTCCAAGTAGTTCGAATGCAACACTCTCTTTTTGGTGCAAGTCTTCCAATTCCTGTAACTGCTCAACCGCGGAATGTTGAAGAAATCCTGCTCGATATGTTGGTTCTAAGGTTGCGTTATCTAATGCGTTAATTATATCATGACCAGTATTGCCTCCTTTGATTTCAAAAATTGCATCATCAGCAATTTCTTCAGGGGTGACATATTCCATTTGTCCTTGAGTTGTAATTGCTTCAAACTCACCTCTGGAAAATGTCCCGTTTTCTCCCGTGTCAATAAATACTGATTTCAAAGTTTGCCCGGTAGATTTTATTTCTTTATCAAGTTTAAGTTTTAGCATTCCATTTAAATCTGTTGCATCATTAATCGAAAGGTTCATCAGGTCAATCGGTTTCCCGCCTTTTTTAATTTCACCGAATTCAATTTTCTTCCATGCAATTGCTGCGGTTGGCTTTATCTCTTTGGTAATAGTTGCACCGGGAGTTCTTCCCATCAAAAATAGAAGAAGTGTATGCGCGCCTGCCACTGATGATTTACTTAATAAAACTCTGGATGGTCTTTCTTCACTATGGGTATAAGGAATGTTTAATCCCATTCCTCCTGTGCCGCTTGTCCCAATTTTAACATAAGCTTCGGTGCTTACTTCGCTCATTGTGTTATACAATATTTGAATGTGCCTAATCAATTGAGGTACATAAAGGGTGCACATCAGCTTTTCGGTTTCATCTACAAGTGTTTCTTTTTCTGAATCTCTCTCAATTGTTTTTTTGATTGTACGATAAGTTGTGTAAAGGTCTTGGTAAGCAATTCCAGTCGCCGAATTAATACAATCGAAAATGATATCCGGCTTATGATGTGTAAGCAAATGATAGATGGAAGAACTTTTCAAAACGTCTTCGGTCATATCTTCCATTATATCCATTAGTAAAACTTTTCGTTTTTCACGGTCATTCAGCAAATCAAAACGGTTCTCATCTTTGAATTCATTTCTTACAAAAATATTTCCCCACCAAGGAATGAAATAATTCTTTGGTAATTCCGGATAATCTTTTTGTAATTGTTCTGCATATTCTTCTGCTTCAGATTTTTTTAATGATGTAACTATTATTCTTTTAGGTTTCTCTTTTAATAATTTTCTTGTAATTGCGTTTCCAACAAGTCCCCAAGCTCCGAGTACTAAAACTGTTTTGTTTTTAATATCCATATCTATACCAATTTTTTAATAAAATTATTTTGAACATTTGCCTTTCAAAATTAAAGGAAACATAGAAGCAAAACAAGAAAAATGAGACATTCGACTTCTAAATTAATTTTATTGAAATCCTTAATTGATTAAGTAGTTCCGCTTTAGTAAGTTTCGAGGTCAATTGATAGATTAAATTATTCTGCCGAGTATGAAATTATCTGAAATTTTAAATCCCAAACTAATCATTCACAATTTGAGTGTTAACAACAAAACCGAATCGATAAATGCAATCATTGATTTATTTGATGGTGATTCCCGTGTCAATAATCTGCAGGGTGTAAAAACTGCCGTGTTCGATAGAGAAACGATTATGTCAACAGGAGTTGGGCATGGATTTGCGATACCTCATGGAAAAACAGATGCGGTTAATGAAATTATAGCTGCCTTTGCAAGAACCAGCGCACCGCTGGAGTTTGATTCTCTTGATGGTCAACCGGTTCGATTAATTTTTCTACTGGTTGGGAAGGAAAATCTTGTGGGTCCGCATATAAAATTACTTAGCCGAATTTCCCGTATGATGAACCAGGACGATTTCAGGAATAAACTTCTTGATGCTGCTTCATCAGAAGAGTTATTTAATTTGTTTAAAGAAGAAGAAGCAAAAATGTAAAGAAGATTGATTCCCAATCAATTCAAGTCCGCATTATTTATATTAGCCAAATAGAGTTTTTAATTAAAGCCAAATACAATGATAAAAGCAATTACAGGCACCAAAGATATTCTTCCCGAAGATATTATTAAATGGAATAAGGTTGAAGAGATTGTCCGCAATGTGATGAACAATTTTAATTACAAAGAAATTAGAACTCCCGTTTTTGAAGAGACTGCATTATTCAGCAGGGGAATTGGCGAGGCTACAGATATTGTAAGCAAGGAAATGTACACCTTTATTGATAGAAGTGAAACGAGTGTAACACTGAAACCGGAAATGACCGCTTCTGTTGTGCGGGCATTTATTGAGCATTCCCTCGGTAAAAAATATGGGTTGAATAAATTGTTTTATATCTCACCAATGTTTAGGCAGGAAAGACCGCAAGCCGGCAGGTTCCGTCAGTTCCATCAATTTGGTGCCGAGGCGATTGGCAGTGACAACCCAATGCTGGACGCCGAAATGATCATTACTTCCTACAAGGTGATGACAGAACTCGGATTGAAGAATTTAGCGGTAAAAATTAATTCACTCGGCATTCCTTCATCGAGAGAAAATTATAAAAATATTCTAAAGGAATACTTGAGCGATAAATTTGATCAGTTGTCAGAGGATAGTCAAAAAAGATTCGATACAAATATTCTTAGAATATTTGACAGCAAAGTTGAGAGTGATCAAAAAATAATGAGCGAAGCTCCTGTTTTACTTGACTACCTTGATGAAGACAGTAAAGAAAAATTTGAGCAGGTGACATCTCTGCTCGATGGAATAAATATTCCGTATGAGGTTGATCCTAAATTAGTGCGCGGACTTGATTATTATACGCACACGACTTTCGAAATATTGAGCGGAAGCGTAGGCTCACAAAGTGCATTGTGCGGCGGAGGGAGATACAACTTGCTTGTTGAGCAGCTCGGCGGTGCAGATACTCCAGGCGTTGGATTTGCCGCTGGCATCGAAAGAATTTTACTAGCATGCGAAAATGAGAACTCATTAACTCTTCCGGAAGAATCCATTGATATTTATGTTGTTAGGCTAGATAAGGAATTAACACAAAAAGCTAATGAAGTTGCCGTAACTTTTAGAAACGCAAATCTTTCAACAGAATTAGATTATACTCAAAGAAGTGTTAAAGCACAGATGCGTGAGGCAAATCGATTAAATGCAAAATATACTCTGATTCTCGGTGGTGAAGAATATGAAAGGGGAGAGGTTGTTCTAAAGGATATGAAATTTGGTGAGCAGAAAATATTTAAGCTTGAGGAAATAAATGGAATTATTTCAACAATAATAAATTCTAAAAAATAGAATGACTAAAATTTTTGGTAGGAAACCGGTTCTCGAAAGTTTGCTTTCGGATGCTGAACTTGAAATTATTTATATCGCGTTCGGTCAGCAAGGTTCTGTAATAAATAGAATTACAAGCGAGGCAAAAAAAAGAGGCGTAAAGGTTTCTCAGCTTTCCACTTCCCGATTTAAAGAATTGAGTAAGAACGAAAACACTCAGGGAGTGATCGCTCTAAAATCGGGCATCAAATATTATTCACTTCACGAAATAATTTCTGCATCAAAAAAGTCAAAATATCCTCTCCTATTAATTTTAGAATCGATTCAAGATCCTCATAATGTTGGCGCAATTTTACGCAGTGCCGAGTGTGCCGGCGTTGATGGAGTCTTGATCACCCAGCGCGAAAGTGCATCAATGACGGAAGTTGTTGAAAAAGCCTCTGCCGGAGCTGTGTCTCACGTAAAGATTTGCAAAATTAATAATGTGAGTCAAACTATTAAAGAGTTACAAGATCAGGGATTCTGGATCGTCGGTTCTGCACTTAGTGAAAATTCAAAAGACTACTCAATTGTTGATTATAAATCACCAATTGCACTGATTATGGGTAACGAGGAAAAAGGAATAAAACCGCTTACCGCAAAAAATTGCGATCACCTTGTTGAAATTCCCATGAAGGGAAAAATACAATCATTGAACGTTTCTGTGGCAACAGGTGTTTTACTTTTTGAGATTCAGAGAAATAGACAAAACTAAATTCATCTCATTTGTCATAATTTAAGCTAAAATCAAAATCTCTCAATTAATCATTAAAAATGCTAAAAAAAAGAAGTTTTTTAATCTTGACAAAAATTTCAAGATTGATTAGTTTTTGATATAAAAATTATAGGAAATTGCATGAGTGAAGAAAAAATAAGCGATGATATGAAGGTTGTTGAGGATTTAACACAGTCCGAATACAAATGGGGATTTATTACTGATATCGAAGCTGATGAAGCGCCTAAAGGACTAAATGAAGAAATTGTAAGATTTATTTCCGCAAAAAAAGAAGAACCGGAATGGCTGCTTGAGTGGCGATTGAAAGCATACAGATACTGGCTTAAAATGGTAGAACCGAATTGGGCGAAAGTCGGTTATCCCAAAATTGATTTCCAGGATATTCGATACTACTCCGCACCAAAGAAAAAACCGGAGCTTGAAAGTTTGGATGAAGTTGATCCAGAGTTAATTAAAACATTTGAAAAGTTAGGTATCCCGATTGAAGAGCAGAAACGTCTTTCCGGCGTAGCTGTCGATGCTGTGTTTGATTCAGTTTCAGTTGCGACAACTTTTAAAGCAACACTTGAGGAGAAGGGAATAATTTTCAGCTCAGTTTCAGAGGCTGTCAAAAATCATCCTGAACTGGTGAAAAAATATTTAGGATCTGTTGTTCCTTACACAGATAATTATTACGCAGCATTGAACGCAGCTGTATTTAGTGACGGCTCATTTGTTTTCATACCAAAAGGTGTTCGCTGCCCAATGGAATTGTCAACTTACTTCCGAATTAATGCGCAGGATACAGGACAATTTGAGAGAACATTGATAATTGCAGAAGACTCAAGCTACGTAAGCTATCTTGAAGGCTGTACAGCTCCGATGAGGGATAACAATCAGCTTCACGCAGCTGTTGTTGAATTAATTACTTTGGACAATGCTGAAATAAAATATTCTACAGTACAAAATTGGTACCCCGGTGATAAAAACGGGAAAGGCGGTATTTACAACTTCGTTACTAAAAGAGGTGCCTGCCGAGGAGTAAATTCTAAAATTTCATGGACGCAGGTTGAAACAGGTTCTTCAATCACATGGAAATATCCAAGCTGTATTTTGCAGGGTGATAATTCTGTTGGTGAATTTTATTCCGTTGCTGTAACCAATAATTATCAGCAGGCAGATACCGGGACTAAGATGGTTCACTTAGGTAAAAACACGAAGAGTACAATAATCTCAAAAGGAATTTCTGCAGGTCGCAGCAACAACTCATACCGCGGATTAGTTAAAGTTGGCAAAAAAGCTGATGGCGCAAGAAATTTTTCTCAGTGTGATTCAATGTTAATGGGAGATCAATGCGGTGCGCATACATTTCCTTATATCGAAGTTGATAATAAATCAGCAATGGTTGAACATGAAGCAACTACATCGAAAGTTGGGGAGGATCAAATATTTTACTTAAACCAAAGAGGTATATCAACAGAAGATGCGATTAATCTTATAGTAAATGGTTTTTGTAAGGAAGTATTTAATGAGCTCCCGATGGAGTTTGCCGTAGAAGCACAAAAACTTCTTGCTATAAGTTTAGAAGGAAGCGTAGGATAATTAAAACAAAAAAGTTTATAAAAGTTGAGGTTAAATTAAATGATTAAGATTAAAGATTTACATGCCAGTATTGAAGGAAAAGAGATTCTAAAAGGATTGAATCTGGAAATAAATGCAGGCGAAGTTCACGCGATTATGGGTCCGAACGGATCGGGTAAAAGTACATTAGCAAACGTACTTGCCGGACATGAAGGATACGAAGTCACAAAAGGTGAAGTGTTTTTTGAGGATAAAGAATTACTTGATATGGCTCCCGAAGATAGAGCACGCGAAGGTTTGTTCTTGGCTTTTCAATACCCAATTGAAATTCCAGGTATAAGCAATGCAACTTTTCTAAAAACAGCCGTAAATGAAATACGAAAATATAAAGGAGAAGAAGAGTTAAGTCCGAAGGAATTTTTGGAATTGATAAAAGAGAAAACTAAAATTCTTGATATGGATAACTCATTGCTCAGCCGTTCTGTTAACACTGGGTTTTCCGGTGGTGAAAAAAAGAGAAATGAAATTTTTCAATTGCTAATGCTCGATCCAAAATTTGCTCTTCTTGATGAAACAGATTCCGGACTTGATATTGATGCATTGAAATTAGTTTCGCATGGCGTTAATTCATTTAAGGCAAAAGACAAAGCCGTTCTTGTTGTTACTCACTATCAAAGACTGCTTGATTACATTGTCCCCGATTTTGTACATGTTCTTTCAAACGGAAAAATTATTAAATCCGGCGGAAAAGAATTAGCACTTGAGTTGGAAGAAAAAGGTTACGATTGGATTAAACAAGAAGAAGTTGAAACTCATTCAGCTTAAGGGAGAATAGAATGGCGAACATAGATAAAAATCAAAATATTAAGGATTGGTACCTCGGCAACTTTAAGGAGTTCGAGAATACGCTGAATGGTCAATCAAAAACTTATCTTCATCAGCTCCGTAAAAATGCTGCTGAAAAATTAGCAGGGTTGAATTTTCCAACGCTGAAAGATGAGGACTGGAAGTACACAAATATTAAACCGATACTCGAACAGCAATTTAGAATTTCAGATGCTTCTGATTCACAATTAGATATAGATATTAAGAAATATCTTTTTGATGGATTTGAATCGCATACATTAGTTTTTATAAATGGAAGATACTCTGAAAAACTATCATCCATCGGTGAGCTTCCTAAAGGTGTCATTGTTGACAGCTTAAATAATATTTCAAAAACTAATCCGGAATTACTGCAAAAATATTTTAAGGAAGGCGAGGGAATTGATAATGCTTTCAATGCTTTGAATAATGCATTTGCTGTTGATGGGCTAATTGTTTCAGTACCTGATAATATTATTGTTGATAAACCAATTCAGGCGTTGTTTTTAAGCGGACACAAAGATGAAGCCGTGTTGTCCGTACCGAAAAATTTAATTGCTGCGGGTACAAATAGTCAGGTAAAAATTATTGCAAATTATTATGGAATTTCATCAAGTCCGTATCTTAAAAATATCACAACAGATATTCATGTTGGCAAAGATGCAATTGTTGATTTCTATAAAATTGAAAATGAAGATGATAAGAATGGCTATCACATTGAGAAGACACAGATTTACCAGGAAGATAGAAGTACATTTAGTCATTACTCAATAAACTTCGGCGGAAAGATTGTGCGTAACGATCTAAAGTCAAAGCTGGATGGAGAAAATATTGAGTGTAATTATTACGGACTGTATTTAGCAAGCGGCGACCAACATATTGATAATCATACATTCGTAGATCATGCAAAACCAAACTCCGTTAGCAACGAATTATACAAAGGTATTTTGGATGATAATTCGAAAGGTGTTTTCAGCGGTAAAATATTGGTTCAGCAGCCTGCACAAAAAACAAACGCTTATCAATCAAACAAAACTGTGCTGCTTTCCGATGAAGCAAGCGTTGATACAAAACCGCAATTGGAAATTTATGCAGATGATGTAAAATGTTCACACGGCGCTACCGTTGGGCATTTAGATAAAACCGCCTACTTCTATATTCTTTCACGCGGTATCCCGGCAGAGCTTGCAAAGTCAATGCTGATAAGGGCATTTGTAAATGATGTAATTGAAAATATTAAGATTGAGCCTTTAAAAGAAAAAATAAATCATATGATATTTGAACAACTCCACAGAGTTGAAATATAATTTAAATTTTATGGTGCTGCGTGGCTGAAAACCAGGTTATAGAAAAACTTAAAAGAACATTCGATCCTGAATTAATTCGAAAGGATTTTCCAATTCTTGAAAGAGAAGTGAACGGGAAACCTCTTGTCTATTTTGATAACGCCGCAACAACTCAAAAACCGAATGTAGTAATTGACAGCATGCGGTACTACTACACGCATGAGAACGCTAATATTCATAGGGGTTTACACTTCCTAAGTGAGTTGGCAACTGAATCGTATGAGAATGCAAGGTTAAAAGTTAAAGAGTTTTTGAATGCAATGAGTGCTTCCGAAATTATTTTTGTACGCGGCGCTACCGAGGGAATAAACTTAATTGCAAATACTTTTTGTAGAGCAGGAATGTTTAATGACGGCGATGAAATTATTATTTCCCACATGGAACACCATGCCAACATTGTACCATGGCAGATGTTGTGCGAACGCAATAATTTAAAGCTGAATGTAATTCCCATTACGGATGAAGGCGAACTTGACATGGATGCTTTTGAAATGATGATTTCCGAAAAAACGAAATTAGTTTCGGTCGTTCACATTTCAAACTCACTTGGTACGATTAATCCTGTTAAAAAAATTGTGCAGATCGCTCATTCATACAAAGTACCGGTTTTATTAGATGGTGCGCAGGCAGTTGCACACCAAAAAGTTGATGTTCAGGAATTGGATTGTGACTTTTATGTTTTTTCAGGGCACAAACTTTATGGTCCAACCGGTATTGGGGTTCTCTACGGTAAGGCGGAATTATTGAATGCGCTTCCACCTTTTATGGGCGGCGGCGATATGATCAGAACCGTTACTTTTGAAAAAACAACCTTTGAGGATATACCAAATAAGTTTGAAGCCGGAACTCCAAATATTGTAGGCGGCATTGGATTAGCGGTTGCGATCAAATACTTAAACTCTTTTTGTTACAGTGATATCACTAATCATGAGACAAATTTACTCAACTATGCTACGGAAAAACTTTTAGCAATTGACGGTTTAAGAATTATTGGAACTGCAAGAGAGAAAGCCTCAGTAATTTCATTTACAATTGACGGCATTCATCCATATGATATCGGGACAATAATTGATACAGACGGGATTGCAATTAGAACCGGACACCACTGCACTCAGCCTATAATGCAAAGGTACAATGTACCGGCAACCGCAAGAGCATCTTTTTCAATTTACAATACAATTGAAGAAATTGATAAACTTGAACAAAGTTTACACAAAGTAATAAAAATGTTTAGATAATATAAGGTAAGGTATGATCGACGTACAAAAAATGGAAATGGATATTATTACATCGTTGAAAACAGTGTTCGATCCGGAAATCCCTGTAGATGTTTATGAACTTGGATTGATATACGAAATAAAAATTGATGACGAATCAAATGTTTATCTCAAGATGACTTTGACTTCACCCGCATGTCCGGTTGCAGGAAGTTTGCCAGGTGAGGTTGAGCAAAAAGTAAAAAGTGTAAAGGGTGTCAACCAGGTATTTGTTGATTTAGTTTGGGAACCCGCTTGGGATAAGGATCGAATGTCTGAAGAAGCAAAATTGACTTTAGGAATGTTTTAATTTATAACTAATAAGAAAGGGCATACTATGCCGGAAATAAATTTACGACCGCCAATGTACGATCCGGAAGCAGTTCAACCGATGAGAGATGAACTTGTTTATGTTGGATTTAACGAAGCAACTACACCGGATAAAGTTGAGGAAGTGCTTTCATTAAAAGATAACAAAACAACTTTTGTTGTTCTTAATTCCGTTTGCGGGTGCGCTGCCGGAAGTGCAAGACCAGGAGCAACTTTAGCTTTGCAAAACAAAATTATACCAGATAGATTAGTTGCAGTTTTTGCGGGACAGGATAGGGATGCAGTCGATGCCTTTAGAAATAATTATTTAACCGATGTACCGCCCTCATCGCCCTCAATGGCAATCATAAAAAATGGTAAACCCGTTTTTGTTTTGCCACGCCATTATATTGAAGGAAGAACACCTGAGCAAATTTCAGATATTTTAGTTGATGCATTTGAAGAGTTTTGCACAAATGTTGGTCCTTCAATTACTGAAGAAGCTTATGCTAAACTTGTTCATGCGAGAGCTTGCGGCTCAACTATTCCAATGAATAAAAATTAGTAAGGCTTGTTAAATGAAATTTAGTGCCCAAGAAGAATATGGACTGCGCTGCTTAATAAGAATTGCGAAAATGCAGTATTTAAAAAAAGGACTGACGATCCCTGAGATCAGTCAGTCCGAGGGCATTTCTCAACATAACGTTGCAAAAATTTTACGTTTGCTTCGCCTTGGCGGATTTTTAGAAAGCGAGCGCGGTCAATCCGGTGGCTACACTTTGGCTCGCCCTGCAAAGGAAATCTCAATAAATGAAGTTCTTTACTCGCTTGGCGGCAGACTTTATGATGAATCATTTTGCGAAAGCCATTCAGGTATAGCCGATATCTGTACTAACTCAATCGATTGTTCCGTACGCTCAGTTTGGAAAATGATCCAGCGGGCAGTAGATGATGTTGTTTCTAATTTAACATTGCATGATTTATTAGGTGATGAAACTTCAATCTTCGACAAAAGCTTTAATAATTTTTCGATGCAAGCCTCCCAAAAGTAATTTCTAAAAAATAATACATCCCATCTTATTACAAATTATTTTATTCATTTCCCTTAATAAAAAGACTGCTGCTACGATAATAAACTTAGGAGAACAGAGTTTATTACGTAATTATTATAAAGTATTGAGGGATTTCAAAATGAAAAAATCGATATCTAATAAAATCGGGGCAACGATTGCATCCGTTCTTTTCGTCACTATCACAATTATGCTTTGTGTACTACTTGCAAAAGAAGAAAGTCAAAAAATGGATGCAACGAGAAGTAATGTTATTGAACTCTCAGAATTAATGACGAAGTCAATTTCCTTTGCAATGGCTGAAGGAACTACAGAAGTTGCACCGCTTATCGATGAAGCGAGTAAATCAGAAAACATTAGTGAACTCAGAATTATTCCTACTGATTTAATTGCGGAGGGAAGTTCGTATAATTTAGATGCACTTGAAAAAAATGTTGAATATTCAGGGGAGTCGAAATTTGTAAACGAGGAATTTAAAGGGACTCCTGTATTCCGTTCAGTAGTCCCGCTTATAGCAAATGAAACTTGCATAGACTGCCATGATTCAGAAATTGGTGATCCTCTTGCAATCATAAGTATTAGATATTCTACGGAAAAAACTTTTGCTGAAATTAGTTCTCAGAGATGGTTCGCAATAATTATGGGAATTATAGTAATCTTTATTGCAATTGCGGTTGCTGTTTACGTTGTTAAAAACAAGTTATTAAAAGATTTATTCACAACGGTTGATGCAATAGAGCAAATTGGTAAAGGTGAGATGTGTGAAAAGATCGATATAAATCGAGATGATGAAATTGGTCAGCTTGTTAATACTGTAAATAAGTTGAGGATAAACTTAAGTTTAAAAGCAGAATCTGCAAATGCTATTGCCCAGGGTGATCTATCAAATAATGTTGAAGTTTTATCTGAAAATGATATTCTTGGAATTTCAATGAACTCTGTTAAGAAAAGTTTAACTGAGCTTGCTAACGGGACCAAAGAATTAGCAAAAAATGCTGCAATAGGAAACTTAAAATATCGTGCAGATGAAAATAAACATGAAGGTGAGTATAAAAAAATCATTGAAGGATTTAACAATACATTGGATGTTGCGATTAAGCCTATTGATGAAGGCACTAAAGTATTGGCGGCAATGGCTGAAGGTGATTTTACTAAAAGAGTAAATGGGGAATACAAAGGTGATCATCAACTAATAAAAAACAGCATTAATCAAGTTGTCGATTCACTAAACAAAGTGCTTGCTGAGGTTAATAGTGTTGTTGATTCAACAGTTGCATCAAGCACACAGATTGCCGAAAGCACTCGTGAAATGGGTCAAGGTGCGCGCGAGCAGGCATCTCAAACTGAATCAGTTGTATCATCAATTAATGAAATGACCGCAACAATTCAAGACTCATCTCAAAATGCTTCGATTGCGTCAGAAACAGCAAAGAAAGCTAAAGATATTGCTGAAGAAGGTGGTGTTGTTGTTGAACAAACATTAACGGGCATAGTCCATATTTCTGAAGTAGTTTTATCTGCATCAAAGATTGTTCAAAAGCTTGGAGATAACAGTGATCAGATAGGTGCTATTATTCAAGTAATTAGAGACATTGCCGACCAGACAAATTTGCTTGCACTTAACGCAGCTATTGAAGCGGCGAGAGCGGGTGATCTTGGTAAAGGTTTTGCCGTTGTTGCTGATGAGGTAAGACAGCTTGCCGAAAGAACAACAAAAGCCACAAAAGAAATCGGAGAAATGATCACTACGATTCAAACAGATACAAAAGTTGCAGTTGACTCTATGGTACTTGGCGCTGAGGAAGTTGAAAAGGGAAGACAACTTGCAGAAAAAGCAGGCTATTCACTTGGCAGTATAATTGAAGTTTCAAATCAAGTGATGGATGTTATAAACCAAGTTGCTGCAGCAAGTGAAGAGCAGTCATCAGCAGTGGAACAAATTAATATGAACATTGAACAGATCAGTGAAGTAACTCAAAAATCCGCAATGAGTGTTGATGAAATTTCACATTCCGCGGATGGATTAAATGAATTGACAGCTAACTTAAATACGCTGTTAAGGAAGTTTATAGTAAAAAATAATAGTGATAAAGTAATTGCTAATGTTCAAGATGAAGTGCTTTGCTAAATATATTTTGCAGTAGAACATTCATCAACAAGATAAATTATTGATTTATAATTTAATCCGCTGTGAAGTGATAAACCAATCTCACAAGTGCGGCTGGTTGAATATCCTTTTGTACAATCATCAGGAATTGAATCTTTTAAATTTTCAAGCGCTGATTCATTCAACTCGGGATGAGAAAATCCTCGGTCACCTGCCCAGCCGCAGCATCCAACTTCTAAAGGAACAATAACTTTTTCTGATAAAGATTCTGCCAATTGTTTAAACTTATTGGGCAGTCCCATTTTTGTTGAACTGCAAGTTGAATGAATTGTGATTGGCTCTTTCATCTTTTTAATATCTAATTTATCAAGCAGATTGTCATAAATAAAATCAATAGGCTCAGTGATAATTAAAATACATTTTGCTTTTCCGTTTAGTGCTGCTAGATAATTTTTGAAATGGTAAGTACATGGACTTGTATCGAATAAAATAGGATATTTCCCATGATTGGAAACTTCTAAAAGTTTTTCATATAACTCTGTTGATTTTTTATCACCTTGCTTAAAGAATCCTTTACTAGAAAAAGCCATACCGCAGCAGAGTTCATTTAAGTTATCGGGAAATAAAATTTGATATCCGGCTTTTTTCAGTAATCTGATTGTTACCGTTGTTAATGAATCGTCGCTGCCATAATCTTTTGTAATACCCATACTTCTGCTTATGCAGCTTGGGAAATATACTACTTTCAATTGTGATTCTTTCTGTTTGACAATCTTAATTCCATCTGCACCTTTCGGCATATACTTATTCCACATCGGAAAGTTTTGTCCGAATATTTTTTTCTTTACTCGGGCAACAGAGGTCATTATTCTATCGCCCAATACTTTATGAAAAAAGTGAACTGTATTCAACGCATATTTTGCAGATGCAGTAAAAAAACTCATATTTCCCGCAACTAGATCAGCAATTGTATTTGCCGTTTTACGATTATTAGTATTGCGCAATTCTTTTATTAGGCTTCCCGTGTTAATATCAACCGGACAGCTTACCGCACACAATCCATCAACAGCACAAGTTTCGTTACCGTAATATTGATAGTCGTTTTGTAAGTGCTTCAGTTTATAAGGATCATTCCCCGATCTTTTTAAGCGGGCAATTTCTCGGTAAGAAACGATCCGCTGCCTTGGTGCTATTGTTACATTTTTTGAAGGACAGTTAACCTCACAGAAACCACATTCAATGCATTGATCAATTATCGGATGCGCAATCGGCATCGGCTTTAAGTTTTTTAAATGAATTGTTGAATCATCATTTAAGATCACACCGGGATTTAGAATATTTTGCGGATCAAAAATTTGCTTTATTTCTTTCATCAACTCGTAAGCTTCTTCACCCCATTCATACTTTACATAAGGCGCCATATTTCTACCGGTACCATGCTCTGCTTTTAGTGAGCCGTCGTATTTTTCAACAACCAGAATGGCGAGGTCTTCCATAAAATCTTTGTATCGCTTTACTTCTCTTTCATCACTAAAATCTTGACTCAACACAAAATGTAAATTGCCTGCTAACGAGTGTCCCCAAATAATATTTTCTAAATAATTATATTTTTTGAAGAGAGCTTGCAGATCCAATGCGGCATTTGCTAGTGCCTCGACCGGAAAATTTATGTCTTCAATAATAACTGTTGTCCCGGGTTCTCTTGATTTACATGCGGATGGGAAAAGACCTTTCCGAACATCCCACAATTTTTTTGCTGCGATTGGATCTGTAATAAATTTAACCGGATGTTCTTTCGGTAACTGCTCAATTGAACTAATTATCAGTTCAATATTATGATTTAGCCCATCCAGAGTTTCGGATGAAGTTTCAACAAGCAATGCCGCGGCGTTTTCGTTTAATGTTTTTAGTTCCTCCGGCATCCCAGGTTTATTTTCTACTGACCGCAACGCGGCTCTGTCCATTATCTCTGCTGCATCAACCGGCATCTTTTGGAAAATTGGAATTGCTTTGCACGCTGTTTCAATATCCTTAAACAGCATTAATGATGTTGCCTTATTCGGTAATTCGGGAACTGTATTAAGTGTAATTTCTGAAATGAATCCGAGTGTCCCTTCCGATCCGATCATCAAATGAATAATTATATCAAAAGGATCATCAAATTCTACCAATGCGTTTAAGCTATAGCCGGTAGTATTCTTCATTCTATACTTGTGTTTTATTCTCTCGGCTAAATTTGGGTTTGCTTTTACTTTCTGCGAAAGTGCAATAACTTTATCTAACAAATTTTTATTGATCTTTCTAAACGCTTCTTGGCTTCGCTCATCATTTGTATTAAGTACCGAACCGTCGGCAAAAACTATTTTCATTCCGGCGAGTGTGTTGTAGATATTGTTCTTTGTGCCGCTTGTCATTCCGCTTGCATTGTTTGCTGCAATACCGGCAATCATAGCTGAGTTTATTGATGCGGGATCGGGTCCTAGTTTTTTGTTGTAAATTGCGAGATAAGTATTTGCATAAGCTCCGATTACTCCCGGCTGCATAAGTATTTTATTGCCATCATCTAAAATTTTATAATCACGCCAGTTTGAACCAAGCATTACCAAAACGGAATCAGTAATTGCTTGACCGGATAAACTTGTGCCTGCAGCTCTGAATGTGATAGGCAAATTTAATTCTGCTGCATTTTGAATAACGAGTGCAACTTCATCTTCTGTCTCAACTTTAATTACAAGCTGCGGAATCAATCTATAAAATCCTGCATCCGTACCGAATGCTAAGGTTCTTAGTTCGTCATAAATCAATCTTTCCTTTGGAATTAAAGTTTTGAGGTTATTGTAAAGTCGTAAGTATTTTCCGGTAAGCATAATATTTTGAAATTAAAATGAAAAGGTTAATGAACTATATTAGAACTTAAAATTGTCTTTGTGTCCTTTGTTCGGCCTTTCTTTGTGCTTAAAAAGCTTTTACCACTAAGTTCACTAAGGATATACAAAGAACACAAAGAAAATATAAACTATTATTCATTGCAATATTTTTCTACTTCTTCCACTGTTTTAGGAATTGGTATTCCAATAACTTTGTGACCGTTATTTGTAACAAGTATATCATCTTCAATTCTAATTCCGCCGAAATTTTTCATTTCTTCAAGTCTGTCATAACTAATAAACTCGGCGTGTTTATTTTCTGATCTCCAATTATCAATCAACTGAGGAATAAAATACATTCCCGGTTCCACTGTAACGACATATCCGGTTTCTAATTCTTTACCCAGTCGTAGATAAGCCAAACCAAATTGATCGCTTCTATTTATTGTATCATCATAGCCTACATAGTTTTCCCCAAGTCCTTCCAAGTCATGAACATCTAATCCCATCATATGACCTAATCCATGTGGGAAAAATAGTGCATGCGCACCGGCTTTAACTGCAGCATCGGCGTCACCTTTCATAATTCCTTTTTCAATTAATCCTTCAGCAATTACTTTTGCAGCATGCAGATGAATATCTTTAAACTTAACGCCTGGTTTTATCATTTCGATTGCCTCGGTATTTGCTTTTAGAACGATGTTGTACAGATCTTTTTGAAGAGGGGAGAATTTTCCGTTTACCGGGAATGTTCGTGTAATATCGCTAGCATAATGCAGTCCCGATTCTGCACCGGAATCTAAAATCAGTAAGTCGCCGTCTTTCATAACATTGTTGTGATGATGATTGTGCAGCGTTTCACCATGCACAGAAAAAATGATCGGGAACGAAACACCTTCACTCATGCTGAGTGAAATACCTTCAACAGCTCCGCAGACTTCTCTTTCTATCATGCCGGGTTTTGATAATTTCATTGCCATGGTATTCATTACAAAACTTATGTTAACAGCTTTTTCAATTTCTGCAACTTCCTCCGCAGTTTTAATTGATCTTTGCTTTATGACGGCTTTAATTAAATCAAGGGATGCATTTTTATTTACTTCGGCAGGAGTTATTCCTAATAACTCACTAGTCTCAATAGTGGTTTTTCCCCGGTAATTAGGCAGGAAGTGTACTTTTTGTTTTTTTGATTTTGCACCAGTTATTTTTTCTTTCAAATTGCTATATGGCTTAGTTGATTGAACGCCGACTAATGATGCTCTATCTGCTAATTTATCTTCCTCGCCCATCCAAACAACATCGTCAAGAGTTCTATCATCGCCGAAAATAATTTCTTCATCTGCATCAACGTCAATAACTGCCGCTAAATTTTGTGTATCCAAACCAAAGTAGTAAAGGAATGAACTATCTTGACGAAACTTATAAGTATTAGAGGGGTAATTCATCGCAGCATCGACATTTCCCGGAAAATATATTAATCCTTTTCCAACTAATTTTTTAAGTTCGTTTCTTCTTCCAACATAAACTGATTTATCAAACATTCTTCCTCCGGTAAATTTAATTGCGAAATGAATTTTATTTAGTTGTTTAATATAATAAAATGGGGTTATGCTTTAAAGATGTCATTTGTTAGATAATTAATTTGGTGAGACTCTTAAAAATAAAAGGACTGGTCATTCTGAGGAGCGGAGCAACGAAAGAAGCCCATATGTGAGTTAGAGATGAGATTTCTCACTTCCTTCGAAATGACAGATTCTATTCGCTATTATTATTCAGTGGTTTCTTGATACAAAAATTCGATACATTCATTTTTTGTGTAAAAATTTGTATAAAAAAACAATAAAGTCTTGTTAATACGTCACCAACTTAATAAGTTTAATTAATAGAAAAGTCTAATTATTAAAATAAGTTTGAGGTATATATGAAGTGGTTGTTATCAGTTTTATTAGTTTTGCCAATAATTTTAAACGCACAAAAATGGCAAAAAATAGATTCAGTATTTTCACCTTCCGGAGTTGCGGTTTCCACATTTAGTTGTCCTGCATTTGGGGATTTTAATAATGACGGTCAACTTGATCTGCTTCTCGGAAACACTACCGGTGAAATGAAAATATTCACAAATAAAAATGTTGGTAATCCACCTCAGTATTTTAATGATACAGATTTAACCGCTTCTATTTATGCCGGAGGGCAGCAAGGCACAAATTCTGATTACCCCGTCAGTATTGATTTAGACGGTGATGCTGATTTGGATTTGATAATTAGTGGATACAACGGATTGCTGTACTATGAAAATGTTGGTGACGTAAATTCTGCAATTTTGGGTAAGGTTGATACTCTATTGTTTTATGATGTCAACCAATTAATCGGCACTGACGCAAAACCTGCATTTGCAGATTTGGACGGGGACAATGATTACGATCTGGTCGTTGGAACCGGTGAATCATTATTCGGCGGACCGACTGCCGGTATTTTAATGGGCTTCAGAAATATCGGAAGTACAAACAGTCCAAATTTTCAGCAGGATAATAGCCTTGTTACCGGCTTACCCGATGTCGGGCTTAATGCCTACCCAACCTTTGGAGATCTTGATGCTGATGGTGATTATGAGTTACTGATAGGGAGAGATCTGCAAAATTTTGTTTATTACAGAAACGACGGCGATTCGACTTCACCTTCGTGGATACTAAATAATGGATTGTTTGCCGGACTGGGAGGCAGCACTTATTGGAACAACCCGACTTTAGCTGATTTGGATAATGATGAAGACCTGGACTTGGTTTATGGAAACACAGACGGACGATTATTCTATTATGAAAATACAGGCACAAAATTCTCTCCAAGTTATCAGTATAACCCAAATTATTTTTCAATTGTAAAAATAGAGGGTAATGCAGCAACTGTTTCATTGGCAGATTTTGACGGAGATGGTGATCATGATCTTTTAAGCGGAAATTGGCTCGGCAAATTACAATATTTTGAAAATACCGGTAGTGAAGATCAAACAAAGTTTGTAAAAACCAGCACCCCGTTTACAGGAATTACACTTGCAAGCTCATACAGCATGCCTCGGTTTTTAGATGTTGACGGCGATAGTGATCTCGATATTATTTCAGGTGCATTGAATGGAAAAATATTTCCGTATACAAATAATGGGACTTCCTTTGCTTTAAATAGCTCACTGTTCTCCAATATTGATCTATTTGGAAGAAGCGCGCCTGCTTTTGCCGATATTGATGCAGACGGTGATGTTGACATGCTGCTGGGTTCTGATGATGGACCAAGTATGGGTTTTTACGAAAATGACGGAGACAATAATTTTACTTTAAACAATAGTTTTATTGCGGGTATTGCAACGGGTTCTTACCTTTTCCCAACTTTTACTGATTTGGATAATGACGGGGATTATGATTTAGTATTCGGTAAACTTTTCGGCACTATAACGTTTTACAAGAATACCGGGACTCCAAGCATGCCGGAATGGACTTTAGATAGTGAAACTTTTGAAGGAATAAAGGTTAAGCAAAGCGCTTTTACGGATTTTGCCGATATGGATAATGATGGACTGAAAGATATGATTATTGGTGAATATGACGGTAATTTCACCTACTATAAAAATTTGTCGGCATTAACTTCTGTTGAATCAGATAATAATTTGATCGTTTCGGATTTTGAGTTAAGTCAAAATTATCCAAATCCATTTAACCCGGTTACCATAATTAAATTTACAATTCCCGAATCTGTCATTTCGACCGAAGGGAGAAATCTCGGAGATTTCTCGTCGTCTTTGACTTCTCGAAATGACAACACAAATGTGAAGTTAAGAATATATGACATTCTGGGCAACCAAATTGCAACACTGGTAAATGAGAAGAAATCACCCGGCACGTACGAAGTTGAATTTGATGGTTCTCATTTATCAAGCGGAATATATTTTTATGAATTGGCAGCAGGAGGAATTTTGTTGACCAAGAAAATGATGCTGCTTAAGTAATAGAGTAATTAACTGATTCTGTCATTCCCGTGAACCTGCCTGCGGCAGGCAGGAACGGGAATCTATAAAATTTAATAATCAATGGATTCCCACTTCCGTGGGAATGACAAGAATGCAAAAATGCTGTGCGCGAGTTTTATTATATTGGAGATAGTTTTATTATAATGTTCAAAATGTTTTTAGAGGCACCGGGTAAAATGAAAAATCTTTTATTTGCAATATTCACAATTACCGCTTTTTTTTCTTTCTCATGCGATTCAACGGAACCGATTGATAGAAGGAAGTTGATTCTTGAATTAGAACATGTTTCTGTTAATGAGGTTTGGCTAAATCTTTTTGCAGAATTTGTCGATGTGCCCACACCGATCAAACTTCATGTAAATTCCAAATATGTTAAAGAGATAAACTTAACCCTGCGCGATACTATTATTATTGCCGATTCATTACAGCCGAACACAACTTATAATTTTCAAGTGTTTCACGGAACGCTGGGTAGTGAGATTGTGACCGCTACAACAATGGATACAACAACACAAAACTTTACATTTGAAACTGTTGAATTCGGAGACGGTTTCAGCTCAAGTTATTTTAAAGATGTATGGATATTTGATGAAAATAATATATGGGCTGTTGGAGAGGTTCTACTTGATGATGGTTATACTAATATAATGCGTTGGAATGGAACAGAATGGCTACCACAGAGACCCTACCATACCAGCAGTGGTATTTCAGGTATATGGGCTTTTGATACATCAAATATTTACTTTTCCTCCGGGGCCATTAGAAAGTATGAATCAGGTCAAATTATTGTCTATAGTATCAGCCACCTAGGTTTCACAAACACACAGGGAGTACACAAACTATGGGGCAGCAGTGAAAGCAACATTTGGGGAGTTGGACCATGGGGAACTATAGTACATTATGATGGAAACGGCTGGGCAAAAATTGATTTTGACCGGCAATGGTATTTTTATAATATAACAGGCAATAAAGAAACTGGTACTGCCTATGCAGTTGCGAGAAGTACTGGGGATGAATGTATAATTGCCGAAATGAAAAACAACCAGGCAAAAATAATTTTCAATAGCAGTGACTTTTCTCCACAATTAAATTCATGGGCTATAGATTACTACAACCATAAACTATATTTAGCCGGGGCAGATTACAGAAGTACAAAAATATGGGAATTTGATCTATTAAATAGTGTGCCGAATGTTTTAATTGATCTAGGCGGAAACCCGATTGAGACAAGTATCTTCCAAATCATAGTTAATAATGTAAACGATATCTATTACATAGGGAGAAATTATGATTTTGGAAGCATGATACATTTTAATGGTTTAAGATATTCAGGATTTGGAAATGGTTTACAAGCATCTAGTAACTATGGGGATACTCACTCAATCGATAATTTAACAATATCTGTAGGCTATTCTAACAACAAAGCTTACATAACAAAAATTAGAAGAAATTAAACTAATAAAAACATTTCTTAATATTTTCTAATTACTTAATAAGCGGTAGTGCTTCTCCATTGTGCCGGTGTTAAGAAAACAAAAAAAGCAAAAATTTCAAGTCTTCCTAAAAGCATCACAACTGTTAAAATCCACTTGCCTAAACCCGGTATGCCATTAAAGTTGCCCACTGATCCTACATCACCCAAACCGGGACCGACATTTCCCATTGCTGCAATAGAACCGGTAAATCCGGTTAGGTTATCAACTTCTAAAAGCGATAATAGAAAAGTGGAAATAAATACTATTAAAATGTAACTGACGATAAACATAATGCTTTTATATACAACATCATCTCTAATAACAACTTTGTCCAGCCTTAATGGAATAACTGCGTTTGGGTGCATAACCATTTTAACTCGTTGAGCAAAAGCTTTGCCTAATAAAACTATACGATCTGCCTTAATTCCGCCGGAAGTTGAACCTGCACAAGCACACTGCAGAGTAAAAAATATTAATATTAAATGGGAAAGCGGAGGCCACACCGATGAGTCTGCAGTGGCAAATCCTGTGGATGTTCCGACCGAGACAATTTGAAAGGCAGATTGTCTGATTGAGTCAAGCCATGGTTGTGAGTGATTAAAATGCAGGTTTATAGAAACAATAGCAATTCCTATAAACATTGATAGTAAATAATATCTTACAACAGTTGATTTCCAAAAAGCACTTTCATTGCCGGTAACTACCGCAAATAAAATAGCAAAGTGTATTCCCGAAAGGATCATAAAAACAATAACGATTATTTCAATTTGATAACTATTGTAAAAAGCGATACTAGCATTTTTAGGCGAGAATCCTCCGGTTGCAATGGTTGCAAAAGAATGGGTTACTGCATCAAATAAATCCATCCCAAAAATTAAAAGTAAAGCAGTTTCTAAAAATGTAAGGATTAAATAAACCCCAAATAATATATGAATTGCGCGTCGTGCCCGCTGATTAAAATTTTCCCTTGCCATTGTAGAAATTTCAGAACGGAATAGAACCATTTCAGCAATACCGAGGGAGGGAAGAATTGATAATGCAAAAATAATTATTCCGGTTCCGCCAATCCAATGGGTTGAAGCTCTCCAGAACAATAATCCTTTCGGCAGTGATTCAATATTTTCAAAAATAGTTGATCCCGTTGTTGTAAAACCAGATACACTTTCAAACCAGGCATTGATCATGCTGATATTGCCTTCCCAAAGTATGTATGGCAGTGTTCCAATCAAACAAGAGACAATCCAGCTTGAAACAACAATAAAAAGTCCTTCCTTATTTGTTATATTTTTCGTGGGCGGTACAAAAATTAATGGGAATAATCCGATTAGCGCAATTATTAATCCGCTGTAAAGTAGTGGGATCATCGCTTCATCAGAATAAAAAATTGAGACACCGAATGAAAGAAGAAGAAAAAATGAATTCAGCAGTAAAGCCAGTGAAACGTATCGAATAATTACATAGTATCTCATAAATTTTAATCCTTTAATTTCGATAAGTCACACAACAGTCTTATTGAATCTTCTAACTCAGCAAGTTCATCTTTTGTCTCCACTTCCGAAATGAATGGCACTTTTTTATCAATAAATGAGGTTATTTTATTTGTAATTTTAATTATGGGGCTGATCATAAAATAATTTGTAAAGTAGGTAAAAATAAACGTAAATATTAAAGCTGAAATAACTGCAATAATACCTGGCATAATTGCGGCATTTGATTTATTCCTAACAGCTAATGCAGTTTTATACATTGTTTGGTCATTTAAATTTATAAGATCATTTATAGATTCCTTCAGCATTAAAAATTCTTCATGAATATTTTTAAAGTACCATTCAAAATCACCTTGTTTCACTGTTCCTACAATTGGTCTTTCCCACATTTTTTTGTAGTCAATATATTGACTCTTAATTATTTCTAAATAGTTTTTCTCTTCCGGAATTGTAATGTTTTTGTTAGCAATATTAAAATGATATCTGAATGAGCTATCGGCTTTATTAATTATTCCTCTTCCTTCTTCCCAGCTTCCCATCAACAATAAAAGAATTGCACTATCCTCACGTTCAAGAGCTTCAATCATATTTTTAGCGGCATTAATGCTTGTATAATTTTCGTCCATAATTTCCTGAACTGATGATCCAATTAAATTTAGCTGATAGATTGACCACAATCCGGCTACCAACAACATAATAGCAAGTATTAAAAAACCTGATAATATTTTTATGCGAAGTCCCATATTACTGAACCTATTAAAATTTAATAATTAAGTTATTTCGTTACATAAATAAAAGCTAAAACTTGTTATTTTAGTAAACTCATTTTACCGACAAACTTTTGTGCGCCCACTGAAACATGATAAAAGTAAACCCCGCTTGCAGCATTGCTGTTATAGTTGCTTGTTCCATCCCACCTTGTCAAATAATTACCCGAAGGAAGAGTTTGTTTGAGAAGAGTTTTAACCTTCTCACCATTTATATCGTAAATAGTAATTTCAGTTAATGAGTTAGTTAAACTAAGCGGTATTTTAAAATTAATTATTGTAGTTGCGTTAAATGGGTTTGGATAGTTCTGCGCTACTATATGGGTTTCAGGAATTGTTTGATCAGAATTATTTTCTTTTACATCAGTTAACAAGGTAGCACCGGAACCTAATGAACCGCCGTCTGCATCAGCTAAATATAGGTTTACCCAATCGGGACGAAGAGACAAATTGAGATAATTATTTTCCCATTCCTCATCAGTTAAGCGTAGAAAATTAGTTGATGTGTATTCATGATAACTGTTTACTGGTCCGACAAAAGCAACGTGCTGCCCAACAGGCAAATCAGCAGATAGGATAGCTAAATTTATATTTCCCGTTCCTGCATGCGCAACCCATCCAACCATGGCGCCGCCTGCATCTGCCGGCGCTGTATGATAATCTGCCACAATATAATTTTTATCAATAAGAGGGTAACCCAATTCGGCATTTCTATAAAACAATCTTGGATACCATCCGTCGTAATTTGTTCCGCCGCATCCGCCGCCTGCTTCATAAACTAATCTTTCTAAAAATAGTTTTTCCTCATTAGAAAATTCAACTCCGTCCAACTCTTTCTGCGCAATTGATCCGAGTGTATCACATGTTGAGTAAAGATGGTCATAGTAACGAATTACATTTTCTTGAAACAAGGAAAAGGTAAACGGCAATTGAGTGAACTCATACCGTGCTTTCGCTGCATACTTTTTAAGTTCCAAATAAAATTCAGGAATTGGTTCAACGTAACCAAAAGGGAAATAGCAGATCGGTATGCCTGTATAGCTTTGCTTTGCATAGAGCAAATTATCATGACGCAATTGCGTCCATGATGCAAGCTGTGTATTCATTTTCTGCTGCCACCAGGCTGCTGTTTGCATAAATGATGGTAGCAAACTTCTATCAGCCGGGGGATTCAATGTACGGATTGAATTGAGCCACATATTATAAATTGTGCTGTTCCAAAAATCATTTCCGTATCTATCAATTATATAACGCAGTGCGGCCAAATTTTGGGAATAGTGATATTGATTCAATTCCGGAATGAGCAGCTGACCTGCTGCATCATTGCCAAGTGCAAAAAGTATATCAAGAGTTGATGGGAGCATCCTGCGAACCTTTTCACCTTGATAGTTTATTCTATCATACACAACAGAACCGGTAACGTATGAATCGATAATAAATCTTTGTCCGAACAGCATATATGCCGAAGCAGGCACAATACTATCGGGCGTCATTGGTGATTCGAGCATTTGGGAAAGAATTCTCTGAAATGCAAATGACTGCACCGCAAGCGAATCTTGAAATAGTGTAAAGTTTGCTGAATCTAAAAGTTGACTTGCTGAGTTGATGGAAATAGCATTAAGCACATAATTTAAATCATCGGGAGTAACATTGTCCTGCTCGCCCACGAAAAATTCAAGAGTGGCTTCAATATCATCATGAATTGCATGTGCATCAGCAAGTTCCATTAATTCATTTATTAGCGTGGACATTATTGTTTGTCGCTTTACATCTGCTTGATAAGTCGGCTCATTTGCTACGGGTGCAATTAGGTAGAGTTCCATTCTACCCAGCCATATCATTGCTCTCCAATAATCTTCTAAGAATGGAAACTCAGGATCATCAGCATAATGCCCGCGCGGTTTGAACTGACTAAAATCAATTTTTCTTGTTGATGTCGAAAAGAATTCAATTTCTTTAAACTCCTCTTTATCAATAAAATTAAGTAGTGAATCAGTAATTGCTGTATTTGATTGATAATGAAGCTGGCTATTTTCATTCAAAAGTTTTCGAGGGACAGATATATAAACATCAACATCTTTCAAGCGTTCTAATATTTCGGGATTGGAAGCGTAAGTATTTTCTAGAGTGTTTATTCGGCTGTGCATTAACTCAAGCATTTCAATAAGTTTATCATAAAGGAACCCGACCTCTGTTTCTAATAGAATACGATCGTAGGACATGTGAACAGTATGCAATATTGCATCTGTTGATACAAATACAGGTAAATCGGAATGATAAATATCTAGAAAATGCTGCCCAAAAGAATTTGCGGAAGGCCGTTCTGTAACAGCAAAACCATTTTGGTTGATAAGCTCAATTTCGTAGTCGGTTAAATTAAATTTTATTTCAACTGAGTCGGAGTAAAGTGCTGAGCTCCAGTTACTATTAATATTTTGTTCGAAAGTTCCTGCCGGAAACATTTGAAGCAATTCGTTCGTCTGCATATTCTGATGCTGTTGAAGGAATGCTTTGTACTCATCAATGTTAAATGGATCGTCCTGTGCCCGAACAGTAATTGCAAATAAAAGTAAAACGGACAAAATTAAAATTGAGTTAATCTTTTTCATTTTTATACTCTTATTTTATCCATCCAAAAAATAAAAATTCAGTAAAGGAATTTAAGGCAAAAATTTAGTGTAGTTAGAATACTTCTTGTCTCCAAATAACTTTTAAAAGTTACGTATTTATTTAAACTAATTTAATAGCTATTTGAAGATAATTATTAGTAGCTGAGAGCAATTCAAACTTCATATAAAATGAATTAAAGAAATCCTGGAAAGCTCTAAACTCATGCATTGGGACACCAAACTCATCAAAAATTATTATATCGTCTTTATTCAAAAACGGTACAAGCTGTGTAAGCACAAATATTGTTGATGAATATAGATCAGCATCCATGTGGATTACTTTTCGATTTTCAGATTTGTATTCTTTCAGAAATCCGGGAAGTGAATCTTGAAATAACCCTGCTTTGAATTGACATCTCGTATCGCCCTTCACATCGGGAAAGTTTCCGCCGGTATCATAATCATTTTTTTTAAGCACGCCAAAATCTTCCGGCAATCCCGTAAAAGTATCAAAGCCAAAAAAGCGAGTATCTGCATCTTTATTATGTTCAACCCACCATTTGTATGCAGTTCCCTCGGCAACTCCAAATTCCAAGTAGTCAATTGATTTATCCAGTCCTTCTTTTGTGATAATCCACTCATACATTTTTGTGCGCTTCGGGTAATCAACTTTGCTGCAGTAAAAATCGTTGTACTCAATTGATCTATTTTTGCTTATCCAGCGTGAGAGTTTAGAAAGGTAAACGAGGTTTAGTAAAAAACTTTCGAATGGTCGTATTAAAACGTGTAATTTAAATCGTTCAAATAATGCTTTTGCTTTCCGGATGAAGTATAATTTCGTTTTCATTAATTCCTGTTCAATAAAAGTAAAAATTCGATTGTCAATTTATTCATTCGGCTGGCAAATAACAATTAAGTCGTTGGGTGAAAAGGGAAAAGGCAAAAGGTAAAAGTAGAAGCATCCAGCATTCAGAACCCAGCATTCAGTTTCTGGCGGTAAAAAATCGTAATGATGAGATGTAAAAATCATTATCCAGTATCAAACATCCAGAAACCAGTTTTCAGCATCCAGTATCCAGCAACTAGAGCCCAGCATCCAGATGACTTAATCCATGTTTAATGAATAGGTCTCG
>SWCD01023932.1_pt2 | contig 157528 bp, 145 predicted proteins | sample 4693011 | NCBI WGS metagenome assembly SWCD01 (sample SAMN10267278, study PRJNA491770) | bioreactor metagenome | isolation source: DHS bioreactor inoculated with marine | place: Japan: Omine Ridge, Nankai Trough
GAGCTTAATATTTCCAAACAACTGCAGTATGCCATCGCGGATTTGGGTTTTGAAAAACCCACGCCCATACAGGCGCAGTCGTTTTCGGTAATTATGTCGGGGACCGATATGGTTGGGATTGCACAGACGGGAACAGGAAAAACCTTTGCCTACATGCTTCCCATTTTGCAGGATTTAAAGTTTTCAAAGGAAATAAATCCGAGGGTTTTGGTAATGGTTCCCACAAGGGAATTGGTACTGCAAGTAGTTGAGGAAATTGAAAAGTTTGGGAAATATTCTTCCATTCGGGTAATTGGCGTTTTTGGAGGCACAAACATTAACCGCCAAAAAGAGGCTGTAGCCGTAGGAGCCGATATCATCGTTGCCACGCCAGGAAGACTTTATGATTTGGTAATTAGCCGAGCGCTTCAGCTAAAGGCAGTTAAAAAAGTGGTAATTGATGAAGTGGATGTAATGCTCGATCTGGGCTTCCGGTTTCAACTGACCAATATTTTGGAGCTGCTTCCCAACAAGCGCCAAAACATTATGTTTTCAGCCACCATGACAGATGATGTGAATGTTTTTATACACGATTTTTTCATTGCGCCCACAACGGTTTCGGTGGCCGTTAGCGGAACGCCATTGGAGAATATTTCGCAATACGCTTATAAGGTTGAGAATTTTTACACAAAAGCCAATCTGCTGAAACATTTGCTTCAGAATAAAAGCGATTTCAAAAAAGTACTCGTCTTTGTCCCGAATAAAAAAAGTGCGGATTTACTTTTTGATATTTTGGATGAATTCTTCGGAAGTGAAGTTGCCGTAATCCACAGCAACAAAACACAGAATTACAGAATCCGTTCCATAGAAAACTTCAACGCCGAAAAAACGCGTATTCTTGTAACAACAGATGTTATGGCACGCGGCTTGGATTTGGACCAGATAAGCCACGTTATCAACTTTGACGTGCCCAACTTCCCCGAAAACTATATGCACCGCATAGGCCGTACCGGAAGGGCAGAGCAGGAGGGAACTTCCATTTTGCTCTACACCGAAAAGGAAGAGGATGCCAAGGCGGCTATCGAAACCTTGATGGATTTTAAAATTGAAGAACTTGAATTTCCTAAAGAAGTAAAGATTTCAAAACAGCTCACCTTTGAGGAAAAACCCCAAATAGTAGAAATCAATAACCCCACCAATGTAGAGGAAGCTGGACCCGCCTTTCACGAGAAGAAGGAAAAAAATAAAAAAGAAAATCAGGGAGGTTCTTACAAACGCATTATAAAGCAGAAGTATAAAAAGCCCAAAACCAGAGGCGATAAAAATTTTAGAAAGAATAAACGTGGGAAATAATTCCAAATTTCAAGTACCTAACCAAATTAACCGCAAACGAAATCCTTGAAGCCAGAAACAAGAAACCCCGTTTTAATAATTCTTGCCTTTTTCTCCATTTACGTTATCTGGGGAAGTACGTATATGCTTAATAAAGTGGCCGTGGCAGAATTGCCGCCGTTTTTCTTGGCCTCTATTCGTTTTACCTCGGCGGGACTTCTCATATTTATAATTGCCAAATTAATGGGGAAGAGCCTTGCCATCACCCGTAAGCAGTTTATAAATGCATTTATAGTGGGCGTGTTGTTTCTATCGTTTGGAAACGGCATTATTGTTTGGGCTTTAAAATATGTTGACAGTGGTTTCGCTGCCTTAGAGATTTCCGCACAGCCTCTGGTAGTATTGCTACTGATGTGGCTTTTACAGGGAAAACGAATAAAGCCTATGTCTTTAGTGGGTGTTGGATTGGGTATTGTGGGCATCTTTCTCTTGGTTGCACAAAAACAACTCATTGCCCAAGAGGGTACGGTATTGGGAATGGTAATGATATTTGCCTGTATGCTCAGTTGGGCCTACGGCAGTCTTTTTGTGGGGAAAGCAGACCTTCCTAAAAATTTCTTTGTTAATACCGGCTACCAAATGTTTACTGCGGGAATTACCCTTGCCGTTGCTAGTTTTCTCTTTAGGGAAGAGTGGATTGCACCAAAGGAATGGGGAGCCCCCGTGCAATGGAGTATGGTATTGCTGATTATTTTAGGAAGCATCGTGGCCTTCACTTCTTTCAATTATCTGCTAAAAACGGTATCACCAGATAAAGTTGCTACCTCCACCTATGTAAATCCTATTATTGCCCTGATTTTGGGATGGTATGTTTTAAATGAAGAAATTACTACCCAATCCATTGTAGCAGCGGCTGTGCTATTAACCGGGGTTTATTTCATAAATACAAGCAAGACAACCCTTACTGTACCTCGGTTTTCGGGAAAGATTAAAAAGGAAAAATAGACGCTAAATTATTTTGTAGGAAAAATGGGCGCTTTTCTTACGTTTTAATGACTTTGCTATGGCTTTGCTATGGCTTTGCTATGGCTTTGCTATGGAGTAGCCGTGGGAGAAGATTTTTGGTGACCCGTCCTAAAATAACTATACAGGTTAAAGAATAAATCCTGATATAGTTATACAAATGTAACTGATAATCCTAAAAGGATTATACATCTGTTTTTTCATAGTTAAAATACTTATTATAGTTCTTCCATCTTTTGTACAGGTTGCCTGATTGAAGATGCGCTTGATTGGGCGTTAAATAGTCACAACTTGTGTGTGGCCTTAGTTCATTATAGGCTTTGATGCTTTTCCCTATTTGTTTATTGGTCTGCTCAAACCCCAAGAAACTACTGTATAGATTGAACTCTGTTTTAATGATCCCATTGACTCTTTCTGCCAGTGCGTTCTCATAAGGGTCACCGTTCTCCGTCATACTGATGGCTATATTATTTTTCAATAATACGGCTACATAATTATGGGAACAATATTGCGAACCCCTGTCGGAATGGTGGATAAGGGATGCATCGTACATTCTGTTATTGATGGCCATTCCCAGGGCATCTATGCAACCTTCCGCCAATAGGTCTTGGCGGAAGCTGTACCCCATTATCTTTCTGGAATAGGCATCCGTTATCAGGCTCAGGTATCCCCACTGATTGGTTAGCCGAATATAGGTGATGTCACTGACCCAGAGCTGTTCCGGTCTTGACACAACGAGCCCCTTGACCAGGTTTCCATACTTTCTCATCCAGTGTCTTGAGTCGGTGGTCAATGCCTTTCTTTTTCGCTGTCGCACGAGCAACTTATGTTCCGAGAGAAGATCGAACAGATAGTCCCTGCCCAGAGTTATTTTATGCGGCATCAGTCTGTCCTGTAATATATAGTGCAGTTTTCTTGTTCCCAGCCGCGGCAGGTCCTTCCTTACGGCCAGCACTTCTTGGAGAATGATATCCTCTTTGACCACGGCCTCCTCTTTTCGCCATAGAAAATCGTAATAAGCGTGCCTTGTCTTGCCAAACAGTCGGCATAAAACGGCTATTCCGGATTGCGGAAAATCCTGTTTCATTTTCATCACTGCTTGGCACCAGACTTTTTTCTGATGTCGATCTTGAGCTGCTCCTCGGCCACATCTATCAGGGTGTTCAGGGCCTTTATCTTGAGCTCTGCCTGTTGCAGTGCGTTCTGCAGGGCAGCTTTCTCTGGGTCTTCGGGGGATGCTTTTTCTCTGGCCATCGGCGGGGTATTTTCAGTACAAATCTCGACTTTTTCTGATCTATATTCTAATAACCAACCCCTTATGGTTCTTCCCGATCTGATACCGTAGGCTGACTGGGCCTCCTTAATGGTCATCCTTCCCTGTTCGAGGGCCGTAACTATGGTACGTTTTTGGAGGTTCGTATAGCTTCTGCGCTTAAGGTTTTCCCGGTAATGAAGGGATCCGTATTGTTTCATCCAGGCGCCCAATGAGCTCTTGCCCAGCCCATAGATGCGGACAGCTTCCTTTCGGGGAAGTCCATTCTCCACTTCCCTAACAACTTTCTCAATCAATCTTTTGTCGTAATGGCCTTGAGGGCTCCTGCGGGATCCATAAATCTCATCTTGTTGGTTGTCCATATACACTGTTTTTGTGTATAGCTATTTTAGGACAAGACATGGTGAGACAGAAGGGTTTTTAGAGAAAACTTTAAGAATATAATAAAAAAAGGGTTCTTCTAATCGCTCAAAAAAAACCTAGTTAAACTTTTGATTACATTTTTATTCCAGTTAGTAATTTGTAGATTACCATTATTACCGCAATAACCAGTAGAATGTGAATAATTCCGCCGATGGCCGGAAATATTAAAAAACCGAATAGCCAGCCGATTACCAGTAGGACTACTATTATCCATAAAATGTTACCCATGATTCTGTAGTTTTAATGTTAGTTGAGTGAATTTAGTTTTTATGTTTCAGCTTCCTTAGCTTATATCAATATAATCATAACTCATATAGGTGCGGATGGCTCTACTTGTTTTTAATGAAATGAAATAAATACCGAATTAGGTGTTCAATTAACTATTTTTTTGAAACCTATTATCTTAAAAAAGAAGCACATAGGTTTTGATGGATAAATAGTATAATTTTCATTCGCTTTCAAGCTTTTGGGGTTTATGTGAATTGTATATATTTATGTTCTTAAAATAGTTATGATTCCTCAATAATTTATTTAAAAACCTTCAACTAACTGTGGTATTAACCAAAAACAATTCTGCCTTTTTAGATTTAGCTCCTTTCGCCAACCTTTTAAAATCACTTCTTTTTCCAACTGCATTATTTCTATTTGCCACTAGCATCGCCCAATCAGAAATTGATAGCCTTTCAAAACTCATCAATGATGAAGCAAATCCATCCCAAAAGGCAGAGTTACTGCTAAAGCGTGGGGTTTTGTTCAGTAAGAACGAACGTCAAAAAGGCTTTGATGATCTTGAACAGGCGCTTAATATTTTTAGTAAAAAGGGTGATGGTCAAGGCGAAACCGATAGCTATATAGCTTTTGGAAACCTTCATTTTATATATGGAGAACCACAGGAGGCTGCACGTTATGACTCTCTTGCCATGCAGTTGGCCAAGAACATTCAGTATAAAAAAGGCAGGGCTGTGGCCATTGGTAACTTGGGCAGGGAATTTATAAACCTTGGCGACCTTAACGAAGCTGAAACACTTATTAAGGAAGCCATTGCGATAGAAGAAACTTTTAAGCCGCTAAACAAAGACCGACTTGCGGAATTATATAACCGCTATAATATTATTGTAAGCGCTAAAGGAAACTATTTGGAAGGATTGTCGCTAATAGAAAAAGCTATAGCACTTTCCAAAGGCAGCAAGAACGATAAACAGGTTTCGCTGATCTATTCCAATTATGCAAATACCCTCTCGCGGCTTTCAAAATTTGATGAGGCCGTTGAAATGCATTTTAAGGTTATTAGGCTTTGTGAAAAAATGAAGGATACCACCGGCCTGTTGCGCGTCTACAACAATCTTGGGATTGCTTTCCGAAATGGGGGCGAGTTTGATAAGGCCATTACTTATTACAAAAAAAGCATTACTCTTGCCAAAGATGCAGCCAATTATAAGTCCCTGGGCTTGAATTATGTTAACTTGGCGACCGTTTACAGTGAGAAGGGACAGTTGGAAGCTATGGACACCCTCTATCGACAGGGTATTGAGTATTTTGAAAAAGCATCAGACATTGGAGGTATTGCTTTTGCCAACCATAATTATGGTAATTTCTTGGTAATTTCTAAGAACTATACCGAAGCAGATAAACGACTGGAAGAGGCCTATAGACTGCGTAAACAAATAGGGGCAGAGCTGGCGGCGGCGAGTTCTCTTTCGGTTTTGGGGAAATCAGCAATGGAACAGAAAAATTGGAAAAAAGCCGAAGAATATCTTTTGGCTGCGGAACCATTTTATAAGGGAAAAGTACGTGAGAACAGAAATTTAAAAGAACTTTATGGCTATTTGAAAACGCTTTATACCGAAAAAGAAAATTTTGAAAGGGCACTATATTATCAAACCCAGGAGCTTGAACTTGAAAAATCAATTTTCACCGAAAATGAAAAGATAAATGCCCTAAAGACCGAGACCGCGTATGAGATGGAAAAACGCGATATGGAAATGTCGCTTCAAAAACAAAAACAAGAACTGGAAAGGCAGCGACTGCTATTGATTGGCGGAAGTGTAATGCTCATTTTATTTCTAATCTCGCTTTCTCTTTGGCTTCGCCGTAAACAGCTGAAAGAGCGTCATCAAGCACAGCTAATAAATATAGAACAGGAACACCGCTTAAATCTTGCAAAATCTTTAAAAAACACAGAACAGCAAGAGCGTAAAAAGATAGCCCACAAACTGCACGATGAAGCGGGTTCTATTTTATCCATTGCCATTTTAAACTTAAAACAAATACAAGCTGATGTTTTTAAAACAGAAAGCAAGGCGCAGGAAAAGCTGGAAACTACCCAAAAATTGTTGGGAGATATAAGCGAAAGCGTGCGAAACATCAGCCACACCCTAATGCCGGTAGCTTTGGAAAAATATGGTTTAAAAGCCGCTATTCACGATATTGTTAACGCCGTAAACACATCCCAAAAGCTTACAGTAGAAGAGATAATTGAGGGACTGGATGACACAAGCAGTTGGAGCGAGGAATATTGCCTTACCGTATATCGCATAGTACAGGAGGCTATGAACAACATAATAAAGCACGCCCAGGCAACCCATGTACTTTTACAATTGGTAGAACTGGAAGATTCCGTAACCGTGTATATTGAAGATAACGGCAAGGGAATAGACAATAACTTACGAAAAGACGGCTTAGGCTTAAAAATGCTAAAAAGCAATGTGGCATACCTAAATGGAACCATCGAAATTAATGGCAATGCAAACAATGGCACCTTTATCTTGGCTGAACTGCCCATTGAAATAACAAAGAAGACAACATTAGTGAGTAAATCCTAAGAGTTTTAATTATAAAGAAAGACCTAATGCAAGAAGTCCCCAACTTTTCAGAAAAATATATAAAAGTAATTATAGCCGACGACCATCCATTAATAATAAAAGGAATTACCGAGATACTGGAAAAATACCCTCGGTTTACTATCGTTAATACCTATAATGACGGCCATATCCTAATGCAATCTACATCCTTACCCGATGCAGATGTGCTCTTGCTGGATTTGAATATGCCCGGCAAGGATGGCCTACAGGTATTGGAAGAAATCAAAGCGATGCATCTCAAGCTACATATACTGGTGTTGACTTCCTATTTTTCCAAACAATTGGCAGAGCAATGCCAAGCTGCTGGCGCCAAAGGATATATATTGAAGTCGAACAATTTGGATAGGCTTGCGGACACCATTTTAGAAGTACTGGAAGGCAAGACGGTGATGCCGGATTTTAGTGAAAGGGCAGAAGAAGACGTAAATGATTTTAGCTATTTGGATGATTTTTTGAAGAAGTATAATCTTACCAAACGTGAAGCGGAGGTTATACAAATGGTTTGTAAAGGATACAGTTCACAAGAGATAGCCGATAAATTGTTTCTTTCCAGTTTTACAGTACAAACTCACCGCCGTAACATTTTTAAGAAGCTGAATATAGAGGGAAATACCATTGCGCTTTACAAATTTGCTTCACAACACGGGTTGGTTTAAAAAAGTTAAGGTATAAATCGTATTATTCATCAAATTTGAAAACAAATCTAGTTTTCAAATAAAAACAATTCAAGCACCCATAAGGTGGTATAGCCGATAAAATCTTAGCTTTTATTGTTAGCCTTCTCGCTGTAAGTCTTCCCGTTACGAGAATATTAATTTGGCATGGGCGGGGAAGTTTAAGAAGAAAAAACTTCAGGCAGTTATCGATTATCGTTTGTTAATTGTTGAGGTTTGAACTTTCATAAATAGAGTTGCCGGTTTTTTATTGTTAAATTAGTTGCTTTAATATGCAACTAATAACATAGTATTCAAGTCAAATCTCAATTTGTAAAACCTACTTAAAATATGATAATGGATATAACCAAATGGATTGTTATACTTTTCGGTCTTTTTATCATTTTTATTGGTTTTCTAATGCTTATTTATCCAAAGATAGCAAGAGGTATACTAAGGAAAGCTGGTAGTACAAACCTTATAAACTATGCGGAAATAACTATCCGACTTATTCCAGCAATTTCTTTAATATTATCTTCGGAATCTTCCAAATTTCCAGATGCCTTTAAAATTTTTGGCTGGATAATGCTAATAATTTCCCTTACACTTTATTTTATTCCGCGAAAAATACATCACAAATTTGCCATGAAAAGTGCAGATGCTCTTAAACCAATTTATTTTCGACTTATCTCACCATTTGCTATTTTATTTGGTGCATTAATAATTTATAATGTAAATTGAATTTGAAAGCAGAAAGAAAAAACTTAGAAAAACAATGCATAATAAAGAACGGAACTAAAAATATTTTATCAAAATTCACTATTTATAGTAATTTGACATTATTTTCCCTGTTTACAGATTGACAAAAAAATTGGTTAGCATACTTGAAAAATGACTAGAGAAAGACGAAATAAACCAATGGCAGCCTCTGCTTATATAGGAGCGGGGAATAAATTTTCCGTTATTACTAGAAAGGCAAGGCTTCCCTTTGAAAGAATTAAAACTATTTATGGAGAGGAGCATAGCAAACTTATAAAGAACAAGCCTGAAAATCACCAACCACAGCTAACAAAAATACAAAGGGCAGATCTAAAAAAGAAAGTTGAGGATATAGTTCGTTCAGAAGCAAGGGTACGTATACTAACTGTCTGCCTAAGCATTTTGATTACACTTGTTATTTTTGGAATAGTATACTATTTATTGTGATCAATGGAAGAAATCAGTCTTATTTTCATGACTGTTACAATCCATCCATCGTCACATTTACAAAATTTGAGTATATAGCAAGCCCTTACTACGTTTCAGAAAATCATAATCCAGGCACTCGTTGTTGGACTTTATTCGCTTATAAAGTTATCAGCCAGTCTACAGCTTTTTTATATTTTGTTTTTATTTTAAACTTATGTAAGCCAACCATTGCGCGCCGCACCTTTGCTATAAAAATATTCAAAAATTGCTAGAGCTATGACAATAAGAGGCATAATCAACGATTGTGGCCCCATCTTATCCACTATGTCCATACCAAACATCCAGTACAGTTGAAGTATAAGTACTGCAATTAAGGAAAGTAAAAAAACACCTACTGTCATTTTTTTGCGCATCAACAACAATACACTGGCCAATAATCCACTAAAAACGGCTAAGCCGTAAACATACATACTCCAGGAAGGAGCACTAGCCATAATTTCCACTTGTTCCGGTGGAAGAGTGGCCCTTATTTCCTCAGTTATCAGGAAATATTCATAAAGCCACAAGTAAACGCCACTTAAGTTCCATAAAAGTGCGATCACGGCAATGATCCAAAAGGCCGTGTTTGGTTTTGTAGTTGCATTCATATTAAATTAGTTTTAAGGTTGTAACTATAAATGTAGGTAATTTTATTTATTATATCAATCGGTAATTATGCATCACTATTCATACTTTCCAAATTGTTCATTGTATATTTACTTACCAAAATACCAAAGATGAGCCCTACCATTCCAAAATCTGCTTTCGATTTCCTTTTAAAATTAAAGAAAAACAATAATCGCGAGTGGATGCAGGAACATAAAAAGGAGTATCTGGGTAATGAAAAAGCCCTAAAAGAGTTTTATGCCGCTGTTGAAAAAGGTTTAAATACTACTGATGAAATAGCCAAAACCAAAATATTCCGGATAAATCGTGACATCCGTTTCAGCAATGACAAAACCCCCTATAATGTGCACCGAAGCGTAAGTTTCAGTAGGGCAGGGGCGCAACGGCGCGGTGGCTATTACCTCCGTTTGGAGCCGGGAAATAGCTACATGGCGGGAGGTTTTTTTGATCCAAATCCAGCAGATCTTTTAAGAATACGGAAAGAGTTTGAAATGGACAGTTCAGAAATACGTGAAATTTTGCATCAGAAAGAGTTTAATAAAGCCTTTGGTGACTTTAATCAGGAGTACGCGGTGAAGACAGCCCCAAAAGGTTTTAGCAAAGATGATAAGAACATTGATCTAATTAGACTTAAAAACTTTTTTGTAAATCACCGCTTTACCGACGCAGAAGTATTTGCACCAGATTTCAAGGACGATCTAATTTACCATTACCAACTTTTGCGTCCATTCTTCAATTATATGAGCGATGTGCTGACGACGGATTTAAACGGGGAATCGTTGTTATAGAATTAAGACTGGCCAAAACAATCCAACTATTCGCTGGTCTGTTTTTGCCAATTCTTATTAAATCATGCAAAATCGTATTCCAAAAGCTGTATGTTGCTTTTCAAGCGTTCCTTTACTATATCCATCATCCGTTTGTTCAGTGCTGAGGAATTTTTAATATAAATCTCAAATTCTTCAAGTGTAAATTGACCAATGATAATACCTTTCAATGAATTTCGGAATTTCATATCCTTATGGATGGCGTTTTCTATATAGTCCAGTCTCTTTTCGATAGTAAGATCGTAAAAAACGTTTTTATGCTTTGCCACATAATTCCTGAAAACTGCCAATAAAAGTTCATTTTGAAGCTTTGCCACAGGACGCAGCGTCTTGTTTTGAAAAAATTCGTCGGCAGACATGTTAGCGTTGATTTTAGCAGAGGAAATTTCGGGGCGCATACGGAGCAGTAAACTATCTCGTGTTTCCATATATGGTTTTTTCTAAAATTAGAAATAATCAAAGGCTTTTTGGTAGGAAGTGCAATTAGTTATAAACGTTCTTTTCAACAATGCGAAGGAATGTTATCTTTGGAATTGACCGCAATAAAAGTGGCGGTTAAAAATTTCCTGAATCAACAAAACGATTATACAGATGAAAATATTTTCAGCAGAACAATTATACGATGCAGATAAAATCACGGTTGAAAAACAACAGATTACTTCAGAAGCGTTGATGGAGCGCGCCGGTACGCAGATTTTTAATTGGTTGCACCAACGCTTAAATGGAGCGCCCGTGCCCATTCGCATATTCTGCGGTATTGGCAATAATGGTGGAGATGGGCTGGTAGTGGGGCGGATGCTTATTGAGCACGGCTACAATGTAATTGTATATGTAGTAAACTGCAGCGACAAGCGTTCCAAAAACTTTTTAATCAATTATGACAAAATAAAAAACGTAACTAAAAAATGGCCCCTATTGATGAAGGGCGAAAGTGATTTTCCTGAAATAAATCCAGAAGATATTATTGTGGACGCCATTTTTGGAATCGGCTTAAACCGTTGTCCGGGCGGATGGGTGAAGAAATTAATCCAGTATTTGAATGAAAGCAAGGCTTTTAAACTTGCTATTGATATACCCAGTGGGTTGTATTCCAATTCACCGTTGGAAGATACCGAGGCTGTATTGAAAGCCAACCATACCTTGACTTTCCAAACCCCAAAGCTTTCCTTTTTTTTACCGGAAACGGCTCCCTTTGTTTCAAATTTTGATGTTTTGGAAATAGGTTTGGATATTGAATTTCTACAAACAACCGAACCTATAGGGCAACTGATTTCAAAACTGGAAGCACAGCGTTTTTACAAACCCCGAGAAAAATTTGACCACAAAGGTACCTATGGCCATGCCCTAATAGTTTCGGGAAGCTACGGAAAGATTGGAGCGGCGGTGCTCTCAACTACTTCAGCTTTTAGAATTGGTGCTGGTATGGTAACTGCATATGTACCTAAATGTGGTTACGCTATTATACAGACCACGATTCCCGAGGCCATGGTAATTACCGATAAAGAAGAGGATTATTTAAGTGATATTTCTTTTGATTTTGAACCTTCAGCAATTGGAATAGGCATGGGCATCGGGAAAAATGAATCAACTGTAGCTGCTTTAAAAAAAATATTGCAGAATAAGGGTATTCCTTTCGTTATTGATGCTGACGCATTGAATATTCTTTCGAAAAATAAAGCTTTGTTAAAACTTCTTCCGAAGAATTCAGTATTAACACCACATCCTGGGGAATTAAAACGACTAATTGGCGAATGGAAAAATGATTTTGAAAAACTTGAAAAAACAAAGAAATTTTCAGAAAAATATGAAGTTGTAATAATAATAAAAGGCGCCTATACAATCACGGTTTATGGAGATAAGCTATATATAAATACCACTGGCAATCCCGGAATGGGAACCGCTGGCAGTGGCGATGCATTGAGCGGTGTGATTACGGGATTGCTTTCACAGGGTTATGATGCTTTGCTCGCTTCCGTATTTGGGGTATATCTTCACGGTCGTGCGGGTGATATTGCTGCGGGCCAATTGGGATATGAAGCAGTTATGGCTGGTGATGTTATCGATAATCTTTCGGAAGCTTATCTGGATTTGTTTGCTCGGGAAGAACAGCTTTCTGAAGAGCCTACTGAACAATAAAAGCCACGAATACACGAATATTTTTTTATATAATCCGTGAATTCATGGCCTAAAATTTACTAGATAATATTTACATCAGTCCATCAATTAGTTTTCTCAATTCTGGGTCAGATGGTCGGGGGGCATCGGCTGATACGATATTACCCTGTGGATCGATTAAAATAAACCTCGGGATTCCTAATATTGCATAATCCTTTACAAATTTGGAGTTCCAGTTATTATCTGCCATAAGTTGAATGCCGCCCAATTCTTTATCAGAAACCATTGCTTTCCACTTATCGTAATCTTTTGGTTCGTCGATAGAAATACTCACAAATTCAATATTTTTGTTATGGTATTCTTTTTCAACTTCCTTCAAGGAAGGAATTTCTCGAAGGCAGGGGCCGCACCAAGTTGCCCAAACATCAATATAAACATACTTTCCCTTTAGATTCTCTAATGAGGTATAACCACCTTTGTGATTTTCAAAATTAAAAGTAGGCGAGGGTTTCCCCTTTGTTATAGTTTTAAGTTTGTTGTAACGCTCAGTAAGCGCAATTAAATTCTCAGAACCTGGATTACTGTTTTTGTAAATATTGAAAACCTCTTCTAAACTTTCATTTGGCTTAAGTCCGAACTGTAGATAAGAACTCATAATTCGGTCTTTGGCATAACCATCTGGAAGGTTTTCATCCACTTTTTTTAAATAAAGAATAGCTTGATCAACATTGCCATTTTCAGCGGCTTCCCCAGCTGCCAATCTGTTAAAATGAGCATCGAGCAAGCTCTGGTAGGCCACTGAATGACGATATGCAAGGGTGTCTGTATAGTTTACATTTTTCAATTCATCGTAAAAACTCTCAGAAACTTTAAAATCTGTTTTACCGTTGTAATAACGATGTGCCTCTTGGTAATTCTCCAACATTATGGCCCGTGCGTATTTATCTTCCACGGAAAGTTTTTCTTTGAAATCTTCATTAGTTATACTATTGGCGGTGTAGAGACTATCAAAGCTTTTCTGATTCTTGTCCAATTGCTCAAAGAAGTCAGCTTCATCCATTGAAAAAACTTCCTTATAGTCTAGATTTTGCTCGTTCCAAAGATATTTTGCAGCTAAAAAGTTATTGATGTTGCCCAAATCGCCAGTATATTTTAGGGTTTCATCAAATTCATTAGCGTTCAGTGTTACTGAAAGTGTTTTCCCTTTTTCCAAATAAATTCCGGTACGTTCACGGCCAACATACATTTCATAAAAACCGTCCGTTTTTATATGAAGTGTATCTAAAAAGGACCCGTTTTCACCTATCTGTGTTCTTTGTTCAAAATCGTTACCGCGCACAAATACGGTTTCTGCAGTATTATTTTCAACAGTACCGCTAAGTATGGAATATTGTGGTTTTTCTTCCTGCTCACAGGCAATTACTATAAGCACCAAAAGGAATAAGACTAGTTTTTTCATTTACTATATTTTAAAATTTCACCGTAAAATTACATATAGAAACTACATTTCCATTAATAATGACAGTTAATTTTAGTAACTGCTTATTAATATATAGGAACTTCTACCTAGCTTTTGAAACGAAGAAAGGTGGCAGGGCAATTAAAAAACATTATTTTTGCCGAAAGAATACCTTCCCAATGAAAACACATTATATTAGTTCAGAAATCCTCGATCTGTCCACAATAAAGGATATTGTTGAAAATCATACCAACCTTGCCCTTTCCGAAGAAGCCCAACTGAATATAAAAAAATCCAGAGAATATCTTATCAATAAAATGAAAGACAACCAAACTCCGGTTTATGGTATAAACACGGGTTTCGGTTCTTTGTGCAATGTGAAGATTTCTTCAGAAAATCTTTCAAAACTGCAGGAAAATTTGGTGATGTCCCACGCCTGCGGCACTGGGGAATTTGTGCCAAAACCAATTATAAAATTGATGCTTTTGCTAAAAATACAATCATTAAGTTATGGTTACAGTGGAGTTCAGATTGAAACCGTACAACGATTGATTGATTTTTTCAATAATGATATATTACCTGTAATCTATTCGCAGGGAAGTTTGGGTGCCTCTGGCGATTTGGCACCCTTGGCCCACCTTTCATTGCCCCTGTTGGGCAAGGGCGAAGTATATTACGGCGGCGAGCGTATGCAAGCTGATAAAGTGCTGAATAAATTCAATTGGGAACCCATAACCCTACAGGCAAAAGAGGGGTTGGCTTTGCTAAATGGAACTCAATTTATGAGCGCCTATGGCGTGTATTGTCTTTTAAAAAGCTACAAACTATCCTATTTGGCAGATTTAATAGGCTCCGTATCCATTGATGCCTTTGATTGTAATATGAGTCCTTTTAATGCTTTGGTGCATCTGGTGCGTCCACACCGAGGACAGGTAAAAACTGCCGAGCAAATATTAGAGTTTTTGGAAGGTAGCGAACTGGGACTTTCGGAGAAGAAAAATGTGCAGGATCCCTATTCTTTCCGGTGCATTCCACAAGTTCATGGAGCAACAAAAGATACTATACATTTTGTTCACAAAACCTTTAAGACTGAAATTAATTCGGTAACCGACAATCCGAATATTTTCGTGAAAGAAGACGTTATTATTTCCGGTGGAAATTTTCACGGACAACCATTGGCGCTAGCTTTGGATTATTTGGCAATCGCAATGGCAGAATTGGGTAATATTTCAGAAAGAAGAACCTATCAATTGGTTTCTGGGCTTCGGGAATTACCGGCATTTTTAGTGAACAATCCCGGTTTAAACAGTGGCTTTATGATTCCGCAATATACTGCCGCCAGTATTGTTAGTCAGAACAAACAATTGGCCACGCCAGCTTCCGTAGACTCTATAGTATCATCAAATGGACAGGAAGACCACGTGAGCATGGGAGCCAATGGCGCTACCAAATGTTTGCGCATTATTGAAAACCTAGAAACTATTCTTTCCATTGAATTAATGAATGCCTCACAGGCATTAAAATTTAGGGAGCCGAAGAAATCTTCACCTTTTATAGAATCATTTTTAAAACCATATAGGTCTATTGTTCCATTTATTGAAGACGATAGGCTGCTTGCCGATGATATTCACGCAAGTGTAGCATATATACAGTCAATGGATGTGGATGCGGAAATACTTTTTGGATAAAAGCGGTATCTTAGTCATTTGAACCAAATATGGTATGTTATGAAATCTTTCCTAGTGATAGTTTTACTTTTTTTAAGTTGTCAACCAATAATTTTTGCGCAAGACTATAAGCCCATTTTAGATTACCGAAACGAATGGCATTTCACTACTTGTAACTTTGGTTGTTATACCGATAAATATTACACTGATGGAGATACCTTGGTTGATGGAAAGATGTATAAAATACTTGAAGGATACCATTTTATATCCAGAACTTTTTTGTTACGGGAAGATGTTTCAGAAAGAAAATTATACTTTTTGAGAATACGCCCCAGTGGTGGCCTTGAGGAATATTTATTATACGATTTTACTCTTGAAGTGGGGGATACAATAAAAATGCAAAACCCAATAACGCCATTTCCTCAAGACGGAGGTTTTTTTAGGTTAGATTCTATTGTGCCAAGACCCTTGGTTGATGGCCTAGATTACGATTATCTCTACTTTTCACCTACACCTTCAAACCCTATAAGTACAGAGAATGCGGTTTGGGTGGAAGGAGCAGGCTCACTTTCACTGATTAATGCTCCGGGAGGATATCCTAATCTTAACGGCGTGGGTGCTTTGAGTTGCTATTTTAAAAACACTGAGGTTTTTTATGCAAATTTAGATTCTATTGACGACTGTGTACCAGTTTATATGAATGTCAAGGAGAATCCGCTGGAGGAGGTAATTGTTTCAAAATCCACTAATAGCGGGATTTATTTGTTGAACAATACAATGAGCGTGAAAGATGCTAATGTGTATGATTTAAGAGGTAAGAAATTGATAACCCTTCAAAATAGCTTTAATAAAACGATGGCTATTGATCTATCTGGCTATAGCCCAGGAATGTATATTATAGTTATACATGGAATAGTGGATACAAAAAGAACTTTCAAGGTAATTAAATAAGAGCATAGGCCACTAAAAATTTTTATTCTCAATAAACTGATTGACCCAATTTTTGGCATCATCAAGATTCGAAAAGATTTCTAATGGTTTTTTAAGAAAAAGCTTTTCAATCTCAGCATTCTTTATTTTATGTTCCTCATTTGAAACTATTGCAAAAGCGACTAGATTTTCAATTTGTGAAGTTTTCAAATAAACCATTGGGTCTACCGCATAGCTGTTTTTACGGTAAGTAATATATGCAAATGGTCTATTGTGAAAATAAGTATGGGCAATTTCAACAAGATGATCATTGTATTCAGGTTTAACTGTGGTGCCTTCTTTCATTATGGCAATAACGAAATTTTTGAAGACATTAATTTCACCAAACTCATAAAATAATGCTTTAATCATAAATAAAAATATTACTCCCTAAAATACAAAATTTTAGGGAGTCATTATTGTTTTGAAAATTTGTTGTCCTTAAAAAGGAAAAGAACCTACGATTCCGTTGGTTTCTTTTGCTTCTTGATTTTTATGGTGAGTTCATTGGACTTTTCGTCAAGATCCATAGTTATTGTATCACCTTCCTGCAGGTTGCTTTTTATGATCTCTTCTGCTAGGGCATCTTCAATATATTTCTGAATGGCCCTGTTTAGCGGTCGTGCACCGTATTGTTTGTCAAAACCTTTATCGGCAATAAAATCCTTCGCTTTTTCGGTTAGCTTTAATTCATACCCTATATCTGAAATGCGGGCATATAGTTTATTCAATTCAATATCAATAATTTTATGGATATCTTCTCTTTCCAAGGCATTGAATACCATAACGTCATCAATACGATTCAAAAACTCTGGTGCGAAAGTTTTCTTTAGGGCATTTTCAATAACACTTTTGGTGTGCGATTCCTCCTGGCTCTTTTTTGCAGCGGTACCAAAACCAACGCCTTGACCGAAGTCTTTTATTTGACGGGCTCCAATGTTGGAAGTCATAATGATAATAGTATTTCTAAAATCAATTTTTCTTCCAAGGCTGTCTGTTAAATAACCATCATCCAAAACTTGAAGCAACATATTAAACACATCTGGATGCGCTTTTTCAATTTCATCTAAAAGAACAACTGCATAAGGTTTTCTTCTAATTTTCTCGGTAAGTTGTCCACCTTCTTCATAACCCACATACCCTGGAGGAGCTCCCACTAAGCGGGAAATAGCGAATTTTTCCATATACTCGCTCATATCAATGCGAATCAACGCATTCTCAGAGTCAAACAATTCACGGGCCAATACTTTTGCCAATTGTGTTTTACCAACACCCGTTTGTCCTAAGAAAATAAAGGAACCTATAGGTTTATTTGGATCTTTCAATCCGGCACGGTTTCTTTGAATTGCTTTAACCACTTTAGCAACTGCTTCATCCTGACCAATTACTTTTCCTTTAATTCGGTCGGGGAGTGCGGCGAGTTTTGTGGTTTCGGTCTGTGCAATTCTGTTTACGGGAACACCGGTCATCATGGAAACTACTTCCGCCACATTTTCCTCATCAACAGTTTCCTTGTGAAGTTTTGAATCGGCTTCCCATTTTTCTTGTTCTACAGCAAGCTCTTTTTCAAGATTCTTTTCGTCATCCCGAAGTTTTGCCGCTTCTTCATATTTCTGCTTTTTAACGACGGTATTTTTCAGTTCGCGGACTTCCTCCAATTGTTTTTCAATTTTCAGAATTTTATCTGGAACATGGATGTTTGTAATGTGCACACGAGAACCAGCTTCATCCATAGCGTCAATAGCCTTGTCTGGAAGAAAACGCTCAGTCATATATCTATTTGTAAGTTTCACGCAAGACTCAATGGCTTCATCTGTATAGATTACATTGTGGTGGGCTTCGTACTTATCTTTTATATTTTTAAGGATCTCGATGGTTTCTTCAACGGTTGTGGGTTCCACCAGTACTTTTTGAAAACGTCTTTCCAGGGCGCCATCTTTTTCAATATATTGACGGTATTCATCGAGCGTAGTGGCACCGATGCATTGAATTTCACCTCTTGCTAATGCGGGTTTAAACATGTTTGAAGCATCCAATGAGCCCGTGGCACCACCGGCACCAACAATGGTATGGATTTCATCAATAAAAAGAATTATATCGTCATTCTTTTCAAGCTCATTCATAACAGCTTTCATGCGTTCCTCAAACTGGCCACGATACTTGGTGCCAGCCACTAGGCTTGCCAAATCTAGGGTTACCACTCTTTTATCATAAAGAATACGTGAAACTTTACGTTGAATTATTCGTAATGCCAAACCTTCCGCAATTGCTGATTTTCCTACACCAGGCTCACCGATTAGCAACGGATTGTTTTTCTTTCTTCTACTTAAAATTTGGGAAACGCGTTGTATTTCGCTTTCACGGCCTACAACGGGATCTAGCTTTCCTTCTTCGGCCATAGCCGTCAAATCTCTTCCAAAATTATCCAAAACAGGCGTTTTGGATTTTTTATTGGTCTTTGCAGTAGTTCCCGCAAACAAGTTTTCCTTGTTGGCATCCTCAGCCGAGGTATCGTCATCATTCGGAAATGATTCGGCACTCGGGGTGTCTATATAATCGTCGTCGTTTGTAATCATAAGTTTAAATTGATCTTTAACCACATCATAATCTACTTTCATCTTATTCAACAGCTTGGTAGTGGGGTCGTTTTCATTCCTGAGAATGCACAATAATAAGTGCGCAGTATTAATGGAATTACTTTGAAAAAGTTTTGCTTCCAAAAATGTAGTTTTCAGGGCCCTTTCCGCTTGACGGGTTAAGTGTAGGTTCTTTTTATCGTTTGTATTTGTAGTAACGCCAGGATTGGCTGGACTTAAAATTTCCACTTTTCTTCTTAAATGGTTTAAGTCAATAGCCAATGCATTGAGAATAGTTACCGCTTTGCCATTGCCGTCTCTTAAAAGACCGAGCATTAAGTGCTCGGTACCAATAAAATCGTGGCCTAGGCGAAGGGCTTCTTCTTTGCTATAGGCAATTACATCTTTTACTCTTGGGGAAAAATTATCATCCATATTTAAAATCCTCTCTTCTTAATAAGTACTAAATTAACCAAAATAGGACAAAAACTGTTCCTCTTTGATATCATTTTAGTAAAAGGACAAAATATATGGTGGAATTCAAAGAATATTCGTTGATACTTATTAACGATTTTACCCCCCAAATTTGTTAATAAATTCGTGAATAACAGAAAGCAAAAACCCCTGTTAAACCTACGAAAAAGTGTATCTTGCTCCATTAGTTCAACAACGATAATAAAACATATTTTTTATGGCTGAAGGTGATAAAATAATCCCTATTAACATTGAAGATGAAATGAAATCTGCCTACATCGATTATTCGATGTCGGTCATAGTGTCACGTGCGCTGCCAGATGTTCGCGATGGAATGAAACCGGTACACCGAAGGGTTTTGTTCGGAATGCACGAACTGGGCATTAGAGCCACGGGTGCACATAAAAAATCTGCGAGAATTGTGGGAGAGGTTCTCGGTAAATATCACCCGCACGGTGATACCTCGGTATATGATGCCATGGTGCGTATGGCCCAAGAGTGGAGCTTGCGCTATTTGTTGGTTGATGGCCAAGGAAACTTTGGTTCCGTTGATGGTGATAGCCCAGCAGCAATGAGATATACAGAAGCTAGGATGCAGAAAATTTCTGAAGAAATGCTTGCTGATATTGATAAGGAAACCGTTGACCATCAATTAAATTTTGATGATACCTTAAAAGAACCAACCGTACTTCCAACCCGCGTTCCGGGGCTTTTGATCAATGGAGCTTCAGGTATTGCAGTGGGGATGGCTACAAATATGCCGCCGCACAACCTCACAGAAGTTGTAAATGGGACGATAGCATATATTGAAAATAACGATATTGAAATTGATGAGCTGATGCAGCACATCAAGGCTCCTGATTTTCCTACCGGTGGAATTATTTACGGATATGAAGGGGTTCGCGAAGCTTTTCACACAGGTCGCGGTCGCGTGGTAATGCGTGCCAAGGCGAGTTTTGAAGAGGTAAACGGAAGGGAGTGTATTGTGGTATCTGAAATTCCATATCAAGTGAACAAGGCAGATATGATTAAAAAAACTGCCGACTTAGTAAATGATAAAAAAATAGAGGGTATTTCCAATATCCGCGATGAGAGTGATAGAAAGGGAATGCGCATTGTTTACATTTTAAAGCGTGATGCCATCCCAAATATCGTACTGAACACTTTATTCAAATATACAGCATTACAGTCCAGCTTTAGCGTAAACAATATCGCGTTGGTAAAGGGAAGGCCACAAATGCTGAACTTGAAGGAGTTGATTCATTACTTTGTGGAGCACCGTCACGAAGTTGTGGTTCGCCGTACTGAATATTTACTTCGCAAAGCAGAAGAACGTGCACATATTCTGGAAGGATTGATAATTGCGTCAGATAATATAGATGAGGTAATTAGATTGATCCGTGCTTCTTCCAATGCAGACGAAGCAAGGGAGCGGTTGATGGAAACTTTTAAACTCACCGAAATACAAGCCAAAGCTATAGTTGAAATGCGCCTTCGCCAATTGACGGGTCTGGAGCAGGATAAACTTCGAAGTGAGTATGAAGAATTGATGAAAACAATTCAGGATTACAAAGACATTCTTGCCAGCAAAGAGCGCAGAATGCAAATCATCAAAGAAGAACTTGAGGAAATTCGTGATAAATATGGCGATGAGCGCCGCTCTACAATTGAATATGCAGGAGGGGACGTAAGTATTACAGATTTAATTGCAGATGAGCAGGTGGTTTTAACTATTTCGCACGCAGGCTATATTAAGCGTACTTCCCTCTCAGAATACAAAACACAGAATAGAGGAGGGGTTGGTCAAAAAGCTTCTGCTACAAGAAACGAGGATTTCTTAGAGCATCTTTTTGTAGGAACCAATCACCAATATATGCTGTTCTTCACCCAAAAAGGAAAATGTTTCTGGATGCGTGTTTTTGAAATTCCCGAAGGAACGCGAACTTCCAAAGGAAGAGCTATTCAAAATCTTATAAATATTGAACCGGACGATAAAGTGAAAGCTTTCATCTGTACCCAGGATTTAAAAGATGACGAGTACATAAATAGCCATTATGTAATTATGGCCACCAAAAAAGGACAGGTTAAGAAAACTCCTTTGGAGCAATATTCAAGACCAAGAACTAACGGTATCAATGCAATAACCATCCGCGAAGACGATGAACTGCTTGAAGCAAAATTGACAACCGGTAACAGTCAAGTAATGTTGGCGGTAAAATCTGGAAAAGCCATTCGTTTTGAAGAAGAAAAAACTAGACCGATGGGAAGGAATGCCTCAGGAGTTCGCGGAATTACACTCGGCAATGAAAAGGACGAAGTTGTAGGCATGATTGCAGTAGATGATGGCGATTCTGAAATCTTGGTTGTTTCAGAAAATGGTTACGGAAAAAGATCTTCTATTGAGGATTATCGAATCACCAACCGAGGCGGAAAAGGAGTAAAAACTATTAATATTACCGAAAAAACCGGTAAATTAGTAGCAATCAAGAATGTAACCGATGATGATGACTTAATGATTATCAACAAATCTGGGATTGCCATTAGAATGGCCGTAGCAGATCTTCGAGTTATGGGTCGTGCCACCCAAGGTGTGCGGTTGATAAAAGTTAGGGAAGATGATGCCATTGCAGCAGTAGCAAAAGCTATGAAAGACGACGATGACGATGTAGAAATCTTAGAAGAAACCAATGATGGCACCACTCTTGATAATAACGAAACTCAAACCGAAAATAACGAATAAACTTTAACACATGAAAACACGAATTTTAATAACAGGACTTGCATTTGTATCTGCTATTTCATTTGGACAAAAAAAAGAAATTAAAAAGGCTGAAAAAGCTGTAAAATCAAGCGAATACAGTGAAGCTATAACTTATTTAAATGAGGCTGAAGCATTGCTAGCAAGCGCTGACAATGATACAAAAGCCCAATTTTACGCTGTAAAGGGACAAGCTTTGTACGGCACAGGTGGAACTGATTTTACTAAATTAAAAGCTTCTGCCGAAGCATTTAGCCAAGCACTAAAACTTTCTCCAAGTATAGAAGACGAGATATCAGTCCCATTGCAGAATTTGCGCGCGGCCTTAGTTAATAGTGCAAAGAAAGATTTTGAAGCAAAGCAATATATGACGGCTTCAGAAAAATTGTATAGCACCTATATGATTGATGAAAAAGACATGGATTACCTTTATTTTGCTGGTGTTTACGCACACAATGGCGAAGATTATGAAAAGGCACTTAACTATTATCAAATACTTTTAAAATCAGATTATACAGGAGCAACAAAAGAATATGTTGCAACTAATAAATCTACAGGCGAGGTTGAATCTTTTGATAATGAAAAGCTTAGAGATTTCGCTGTGAAATCGGGTGAATTTATTAAACCAGAAGCACGGGTTTTAGATTCTAAAAGAAATGATATTTTGGGCAATATGGCGCGTATCTATTTACAAAAAGATGATACTGAAAAAGCAATCGAGCTTTTAAATTCGGCTAGAGCCGATAGCCCAGATGATGTTGACTTAATGCGTCTAGAAGCAGACATAAGTAATAAAATGGGTGACTATGATAGATATGATAAAATAATGAATAAAATAATCGCAACAGATCCTACTAATCCAGCGATTTATACAAATTTGGGCGTAGCGAATGTTGAATTAGGTAAGACAGAAAAAGCTATTGAATATTATGAAAAGGCTTTAGAACTTGACCCAAATTACGAATCAGCATTAATAAATATTTCAGTTGCAAAACTTTCCTATGAAGATGGCATAAGAGAAACTATGAATAATTTAGGTACCTCGAGAGCAGATAACGTGAAGTTTGATGAACTTAAAAAAGAATTGAACAATATTTATAGTGATGCAATGCCTTTTTTGGAAAAAGCATATTCTATTAATCCATCAAATTTAGGTGTCGCACAGACTTTGATGAATATATACGGTCAGCTTGGAGAAGATGCAAAATTTCAGGAAATGAAAGCTAAAGTTGAAACTTTAAAGAAGGAATAAAAGTGATTTTCTATAATAATAACAAAACCTCTGAAATTTCAGGGGTTTTTCTTTTTATATAATTCTTTTTATTACTCTAAGTTTGTGGGTGTGGTTGCGCATTTCATAGTTGAAAATACCACTATGATCCAATCTATCAATGCGCACCTTTCCGTGGGCGTGGATAATATAATTATCCTTCATAATAATTCCTACATGGGTAATCTTCCCTTCTTCATTGTCAAAAAATGCCAAATCCCCCGGCTCACTTTCTTCAATAAAACTCAAAGCTTCTCCTTGGGTTGCCTGCTGGCTTGCATCGCGAAGCAATTTATAGCCGTTCAGTTTATAGACCATTTGCGTAAAACCACTGCAATCAATACCAAAAGGCGTTTTGCCGCCCCATAGATATGGGGTATTTAAATAGAGTAGAGCAGTTTCAACCAAATGTTCCTTCGGAAGTTTTGCCGAAACTGATTTTCCTTCGAAATGATGTTTTAAATAAGCCGCTGCGGAAATATTACTTCCCAAACAAATGGAAAACAACTGATTGTCCGGCGCGGTAACAAAATCTACCAAATCTGATGAAAGCCCCACCGGTTTCTTTTCAAAATCGGAATAATCTTCTTCGGCTATATTAAAAAATTGTTTGTTGTCTATCCAACCTTCATATTTGTCAAAAGCCAAGCGGATTCGGCTCCACTTTTTCCGGGTTTCCAATATTTTGAAATGTTCGCCGTAAAGTACTTGCGTCACCATTTCACTCGCATCGGAAGCTTCGGCTCGAAGTGGGACCACACTTAAATTACAGATACCGTAATCCATTCAGAAATTATTGAAGATAGTTACGGTTTTTTAGATTCTTTCAATTACCATTGCAGAAGCGCCACCGCCGCCATTGCAGATAGCTGCTGCACCAATTTTGGCATCATTTTGCTTAAGCACATTCAAAAGCGTAATCAAGATACGGACGCCACTACAACCCAGCGGATGACCAAGAGATACGGCGCCACCGTTAACATTTACATTGCTATCGTTTAATCCTAAAATTTTCATATTCGCTAATCCCACAACGGCGAATGCTTCATTAAATTCAAAATAATCTACATCTTTAATATCAATCCCTGCTTTTGCAATCGCTTTTGGAAGGGCTTTTGCGGGAGCGGTGGTAAACCATTTTGGTTCCTGTGCGGCATCTGCGTAACTTTTAATAAAAGCCAGAGGAGTTAAACCTAATTCTTTCGCTTTTGCCTCACTCATCAAAACCATCGCGCCCGCACCGTCATTAATGGTAGATGCGTTTGCGGCAGTAACGGTTCCGTCTTTTGAAAATGCTGGACGCAAAGAAGATATTTTATCCATTTTTACGTTTTTGTACTCTTCGTCTTCAGAAACCACAATTGGTTCGCCGCGTCGTTGTGGAACTTCAACGGAAATTACTTCTTCTTTAAACTTTCCGTCGGTCCAAGCTTTTGCGGAGCGTTCGTATGATTTAATAGCGAAGGCATCCTGATCTTCCCGAGAGAAATTATATTCGGTAGCACATAGATCTGCACAGGTTCCCATGGCATTGTGATCGTAAGCATCTACCAAACCGTCTTTTTGCATTCCGTCAATCAAAGTAGCGGGGCCAAATTTTGTTCCACTGCGCATATGTACATAATGAGGGATATTGCTCATACTTTCCATTCCGCCGGCCATTATCACATCGGCATCGCCAAGTGCGATAGCCTGTGCAGCTTGCATTACGGCTTTCATTCCCGATGCACATACTTTATTAACTGTGGTTGCAGGTACAGTATCTGGAATTCCGGCACCCAAAGCAGCTTGGCGTGCTGGGGCTTGACCCACACCCGCCTGAACCACATTGCCCATATATACTTCCTGAACGGCAGAAGGATCAAGGTTTATTTTATTCAATGCGCCTTTAATGGCCGCTGAGCCCAATTGGGTTGCGGTTAATGAAGAGAGGCTTCCCATAAAACTTCCTATTGGTGTTCTGGCTGCGGATACTATAACTACTTTATTGTTCATGCTACTGTTTTTTAATTTGAAATAAGGACTGCGAAATTACGGATTTCTAACTTAAATATCAATCTTTGCAAGTATTGGTTTTGGGATAACTCATTCCTTATTTATACCTTTACTTTAAGTTATTAATATATGAAGAACCTTTTTTCCTTGTTTGCGAAAAACCAGTCTCTTATTTATAAGGTTTTTCTATTTATAGCCTCGACGCTTTTAGTAATATATTTTCTTCCGAAAGGTGGGCAGTTTAAATATAATTTCCAAAAAGGAAAGCCTTGGCAGTACGAAAATCTGTACGCACCCTTTAGCTTTACCATAAAAAAAGACGAAGACACGCTTAAAAAAGAGCGGGAAGAAATTAGAGGTAACGCAATACCATATTTTGAATACAACGATGAAACAGAGCTAAGAGTTGTTGAGAGTTTTTATGAAAATCTCGAAATAAAATATGTGGACAGCCTTTACAGCACACCATATAAAACCGTGGAAAGATTGGGCGGTTCCCTAATTTCAGAGGTATATAAAAATGGTGTTACTGATGAAATACATAATTATGAAGGCGATAGGCTCATATATTTAAAGAACGGTAACGAAATAGAGGAACGAACCTATTCACAATTGTTCAAGAAAGAAAATTTGAACAAAAAAGTCAGGGAGTTGATTGAAAAGAGCAACACGGAAGATGTGCAAGTACTGCTTTACAATCTTTTAAATGAAGTGCTTGAGCCCAATGTATCGCTAAATACCAGATTGACAAATGCAGCTATTGAGGCGGAGATTGCGGCATTAAACCCAAATCGCGGAATCATTGAAAAGGGAGGGCGAATCATTGCCAAGGGCGAAGTTGTTGAAGGGGATAAATTTCAAATTTTAAACTCGTTAAAAGCAGAATTTGATAGCCAGATTTGGAGTAAAAATAATTACTTATGGCTATTAGTAGGCTATTCTATGCTGGTTTCACTAGTATTTTTAATGCTCTTTCTATTTCTGAAAAACTACAGGCCCGTTATATATAACAACAATACTAAGGTCACTTTTATATTCTTCAACATTCTTTTAATGGTTTTTCTTACCACGCTCGTGGTAAAGGTGCATGCCGATTATGTTTACGTGGTACCCATTTGTATTTTACCGCTTATTCTCAAAGCGTTCTTTGACCCACGCGTAGGTTTGTTTGTTCATGTTTTAACCATACTGTTGCTCGGGTTTATTGTCCCAAACAGTTTTGAATATATGTTTTTACAGTTTATTGCAGGTATAGTTACCATATTAACTGTTTCAGAATTATATAAAAGAGCAAATTTGTTTATTTCCGTTGGGCAAATAACACTTATTTACATTCTTGGCTATTTTGCCTTTTTCGTGATACAGGAAGGAAATATACAGGCAATACAGTTGCAGAATTTTCAATACTTTATTCTTTGTGGTTTGGCAACCCTTTTCGCACATCCACTGATTTACTTTTATGAAAAAATCTTCGGGTTGGTTTCTGATGTTTCGCTGCTGGAGCTGAGCGATACAAATTCTAAATTGCTGAAAGAGCTTTCAAACAAAGCTCCGGGAACATTTCACCATTCATTGAATGTTGCAAATCTAGCTGAAGCTTCGGCCAATGAAATTGGCGCTAACAGCATGTTGGTTAGGGTAGGAGCGCTATACCACGATATTGGGAAAATGCTAAACCCAACGATGTTTACAGAAAATCAAGTAAATTCAATCAATTCGCATAACGAATTAGACCCGAAGGAAAGTGCGCAAATAATAATAGATCACGTAATTAAGGGCATTGAAATAGCCAGAAAGAATAATCTTCCCGATAGGGTGATTGATTTTATCAGGACCCACCACGGAACGAGTTTGGTGTACTTTTTTTACAGAAAGGAGCGGGAGCAGCAAGGTTCAGCAAATAAGGAAGATTTCATCTACCCTGGACCTATTCCTTTTTCAAAGGAAACGGCTATTTTAATGATGGCCGACAGTGTGGAGGCTGCCAGCAAGAGCTTAAAGGAGCCTTCTTCCACAATTATAGATGAGTTTGTTGAAAAAATAATCAACAATCAAATGGCCCAGGGACAGTTTTTAAACGCAAACATTACTTTTAAGGAAATTGAGACTATAAAAAAGGTACTCAAGAAGAAACTGAACAATATTTATCACCTTCGGGTAGAATATCCAGAATAATAATATTTATAAAACAAAAAACCTCCAGTAAATGGAGGTTTCAGTGATCGCGACAGGATTCGAACCTGTGACCGTCTGCTTAGAAGGCAGATGCTCTATCCAGCTGAGCTACGCGACCATTGTTAAACAAAAAAACCGAACTGTGTGTCCGGTTTTTGTCGGGGTGGCAGGATTATACCCTTTCCCCATAATATTATATATATCAATCAGTTACAGATTCCGAAACTTTACTGTTAGCCGATTTGTTGACGATATTATAAATGAACTTAAAGTAAAATGCTTTACTTTCTGATGGTGCAAATATATAATTTGTATTATTTCAAACCAACATAAAAAGTCATTTATTTTATGACTCTTAATACTGCTTCAAATTTGGTTCATTATGCCTTATCATTTCTACTAAATATCTTTAAGTTAATCATTCTGGAAACACATTAAATCGAGTAATCAACTATTTCTAGGTCTTTTAAGTGATGAACTTCTATAGAAAAATTTGAGGTAGAGAGTATTCATACAATATTACCGAAATATAAACGTCGCAAAATATTTTTCGGAAAAGGGACGGCATAAAGCCATCGCTTCTTCCCTCGCTTATTTATTCCGTTTCCTTTCCACTCTAAAATTTTGTCTTCCGTTTGGGTTTTGCTCAAATATTGTTTAATCTAAAATCATTTAATTATGGAAACAAAAGTAAAATCAAACGGAACAGCAAAAAAAGTAAATGCAACCGTTAAAAAGGAAGTTCAAAAGAAGTTGACCGAGGAAGCTATCGGAAAAGCTGTTACACCGGAAAAGCTCGTGGTAGCCAAAAAACCAGAGATTAATTTGGATGACAGAATTCAAAAGTTTGAAAAATTGAGAGGTCTGGCTAATCAACGTGAACGGTTGACGGAAACATTGAACGAGCTTACCAAGTTCAATTACAATCAGGATGGTTCGAGTTCCTTCCATATAAGGGACTCACGTAATCTGGAATTCAAGACGACCAACACGAATTTAATCAAGTTGGTAACTACACATTTACAGTCCACTTTGGAACAACGTAAATCAGAGATTGAAGAACAGATTCTAAAATTTGAACTTTAATGAAGCTAATGTCTTCAAATGTGAAAGCCTGCTCGCAAGAGTAGGCTTTCTTTTTTTAATCATATCTGTCTTCAGACAGGTCTAAAATCAAATATTATGTATTTAAATCGTTTACAACAAGATGAAATTTTCGTTTCAAATGAAATGAAATCGTTAAAAATTATTACTGGTATGGAGTCTCGAAGAGGACTTGAAAATGCCGTTATTTCCAATGACAAAATTGTGAATGTGGTCTCGAACAGTTATGGCCATATTCCAAATGAATTGTTTTTCAAAAAAGCCGAACAGCTATTACTGGATGCCAATCTGAAATATCATAAACGCACGATTAACAGAAATGACAGGTCTTTCATTGCCGACTTTATAATCGAGGACCATAATCAGTTTTCGTTGAAGAATGAACAGGATAAGATATTACCGATGTTGCGTTTCAAAAATTCCTATGACGGAAGCGAAAAGACTTCCGGGCATTTTGGATTTTATAGAGAAGTATGCACCAATGGCTTGCACGTTGCTCAATCAGAAATAGCATTTTCAATAAAGCACAGCAAAAACAATACAGATTTAATAATGCCGAAATTGAACTTGCTATTTGATAAGTTTCTAAATAATGAATACTACGAAATCACAAGGAAATTCAGGGAAATGGAAGAAATCGAACTTATCGATACCAAGGCATTTGTAAAAGACATATTGAAAAAAACGAAATTGTTCCGATATGAATGTAGCGACAAAAACGATGACCCATCAAAAAAATCCCGTGAGGTTATAGAGCTTATCAACGATGAACCGTTTCCAGCTTATTCAAAACCAAATTTATGGGTAGGTTATAACGCCTTTAATTGGATGCTTCACAATACCTTGAAAAAGACCTTTTCGCAACAGGAAAGGTTGGATAAGGTTTTGTTTGATGAAATATATGCAATGGTTTAAAGAAACATTGTTAAAGGTTTATCCAGTACCTAACTAAACTGGATTTTTAATTATACTTCTGCCATATTATTCCGTTTAGCACATTTCCCTACATTTCGTTGCTCTACATTTTGGAAAAAGAGCTTCACTCAAAAAAGGTCTTGGACACAACTTCAAAGATTCCGATTTCCATTCCACTTGCCCACTCATTCCCGAGAAAATTCGGGAAGTGGTCAAACTCTATTCCAATCTACATCTTTAAAGTCAAGTCCGCTTTAAATCCTACTTCAAAAGAATAATTTGGTTCTATAATCCGTTCAGCACTTTCCCGCTACATTTCGCAAAAAGCTACATTTCGGGCAAAGAGCTTCTCTATAAAAAATCTTGGACCCAATTCCCGTTTTTGGTTTTCCATTCCGCTTCCCCTTCCCGCTTCGCTGGGAAGGAACGCTACATTCCCAAACCAAAACCGTGAATCCAGTCCGCTTGTAATCGGAAAGTCAAAGCCTCGATTTTCTTAACAGAATTAACGGCAAAGCCTACTTTGGTCTTTACTCGATAATTCTTAAAAACCGAACCTTTGCCTCACACATTTTAAGGGGTTTATAATAGATGAAGCCTTTATTGTTTTTCGGGACAGCGAAAAACAGGTATGGCATAACCAATTCTAAAATAAAGCCATTTGCTCTGTTCGCTTAACTGTCGGTACGCTCTCGTCACAAATGGCTTTATAAGAATTGCTAATACCATTATGGAACTTGTCAAGACTGTACAAGTTTTAGGCAAAAATAAGGTTTCTACTTCCTTGAAAATCCAAGGATTTTACTACGTCGCAAACACACCTGATTTATTCCCTAAAAGTCTTGACAAAACCCACTTCATCCATTGTGCGGAGCACGAAAGAAATCATACAAACACCCCTTAAAATTTAATTCAGTTTAAATCAAAAAGGGAAATATTAATCTTTTAAATCTTTTATTATGAGTACTATTAAAAATCACGTACAGTTAATTGGAAATGTTGGGCAAGAACCAACTATTACGAACCTTGAAAGCGGTAAGAAAGTAGCCCGTTTATCATTGGCAACCAATGAATACTACAAAAACGGCAAGGGCGAAAAGCAAACGGATACCAATTGGCACACCGTTGTCGCTTGGGGCAAAACTGCTGAAATTATCGAAAAGTATGCCGAAAAGGGCAAAGAAATCGGAGTTGTTGGAAAACTAAAGACCCGAACCTATACCACGGACGATGGCAATCAACGCTATGTTACCGAAGTGATAGCCGATGAAATCCTATTATTAGGTAGTAAGTAAAAAGTAAAGAGGGCACTAATACCAGTTTTCAATTAGTTTGTGCCCTCTTCTTTTCATCATTAATTCTAAAAAGATATAACAATGAAAGCACAAGTTAACGAAATAAAAGAAGGATTGCAACATTTTCACGGTTCTGAAATGTTCTATCAAATCCCATTAATACGCACCCGATTTACAAACGGATTGAAATATTTAGCCAACGTAGCAGAGTGTTTTTGGCTCATTACCGATGTTTCAGTAATCGCCAAAAGTTTGCTAAACCGAAGCCATTTTATAACAATAGATTTTAAAAGGCTATCGGAAGAGGAACAGGATTATAAAGGCTATGAAGCTGAAATAATTTACAGCGATGGAAATGGGAATATATTTGAAATACACCGATACAATTTTACCGATTTTCCTTTGGATGAACTACGGTTGTATTTTGTGGATAATACGTTGATGCTTACAAGCGAATATTAAAAAGTAAGGCTATGATTTATCTAAATTATAACAACCTCGATGACGAAACCCAACAACATCTACTTTCCGTTTCAAAAGAAGATATAGAAAGCAAATTTGGGAACGACCTTAAAGCCTACGCCAATGAACATCATATGGATTATGATAAGATATTGGACGAAGAAGCGATAAAAAATCTATATTCATATCAGTACGTTTTTAACATCTAAAATAAAAACAAGAATTAAGACCTTTGAACTTTCAGAGGTCTTTTTTTGTGCTTTACTTTTTTCAAATTTACAAGAGCCAATATTCAAAAACTCGACGTCTTAAATTTACTTTTTTATAAAAATCCTATTTTTTGGTATCAAAACTAACCATTTGGAAACAATCTGTATTTCAATATTATATCTAAATAGAATATCTTTAAAAGACTGTTAGCAGTATCAATTTAAAGTATCGTTATCCCATTTTGATTTGACTTTCGCCGATAATGATACCCATCAAAAATTAAACATATCGGAATTTTTTATTCCGAAAAAAAGCAACTGACTTTTCAGTCAGGTTGTTTGAAAAATTTTGTCCCTGCGGGACGAATTTGAGAAGCAAGAGGGTAACACGCCAAGGCGATGTTAACGATTGGTTTTTAGTTGTAATTATTTGATATTCAAATAATTACTGGTTATATAAAATAGAGAAATAACAAAGTTTTACAGTAAATCCTTTTGAAACCCCTATAAAACGGCAATTTTTTACAGTAAATGAGTTCAAATCATCAAAAGAAATACAGTTTTTCTGCCATTAGTATTAAACCTAAAGTGGCAACTCGCTTTCGGAAATTTTCCAAGAAAATTACCCGTTCACATACTGATACGTTGGAAGCAATGATGAACTTTTTCGATTTGAACGAGCTATCCCCAAATGAATCTTTGGGTGCAAATATGAAGACTTTAGAGAATAGCTTAAAAAAACGAATCAATGCACTTGTAGCTATTATTAGAGATATTGAAAAAAACCAGACCAAGCCTACCAATGCAATGTTGGAATTGCTTTTCCAAGAAAACCCAAAAGAGGAAGAACCACAAGAAGAATTATTTGAATTTGAACAACAGGAATTGATTACAGAAAATGAGGAACTGAATCATTATCGAAATCGGTACGAAGAAGTTCAACAACAATTCCATTCCGTAAAATATGATTTAGAAAAAATCATTGATAAGACCACTTATGTTAAAAGCAGTTTTGGAGGTGGCTATTTAAAACTGGATTTAAGCAAAGATGAATTTGAAAACATTAAACAAAAATTATAATGTATATCACAGTAACCAAACAGACATTAGATGGCAATTATGCACAGAGCGTTTCCGATTTTGTCGCTTATCTCGAAAAAGAAAACGATGACAAATCCATTGATGAAATGGAACATTTTTTCAATCAGTATGGCGAAGAAATATCAGGTAAGGAAGTCATTAAAGAAATTGACGGAAATACGGCTAAACTCAAAAAGACCGAACCAAAGTTTTATTCCATTACAGTCAATCCGAGTGCTTATGAATTGAAGCGATTGCAAAATCATTCCGAGGAACTGAAAAAGTACACCCGAGAATTGATGAAAGAGTACGCTAAATCTTTTAATCGGGAAATAAACGGACGAGCTGTAACCGTAGATGACATTAAATATTACGCGAAGATTGAACATCAACGTACCTATAGAGGAACGGACAAGAAAATTCAGGAGAACCAACCTTATGCCACCAAGATACTTCAAATTAAGAACGATATCCGGAAAATTAAAAGTGGCGAATTAGAAGGCAACATCAAAAAATTACAGCAAACGATGTCCCGATTGGAAAAAGAAGCACCACATCAACAAGATGGAAAACGCATTGTTAGAGGGATGCCTAAAGAAGGCTCTCAAAGCCATATCCATATTATTGTGAGCAGAAAGGATATGTCCAATAAATACAGTTTGTCCCCTGGTAGCAAGTACAAAGCTTCGGAAACCGTTTTTAATGGCAAACCTGTAAAACGTGGTTTTGATAGGGACAAATTCTTTAAGGCTTCTGAAAAAACGTTTGACACTCTATTTCAATACAAACGAAACTATGTTGAAACTTATAAGGCACGTAAAACATTCCTGAAAAATCCAAAGTTGTATTTCTCAATTCTTTCGGGATTGCCAACCAATGAAAAGGCAACTGCCTATAAAATACTTGCCAAATCTGGTGTACCCATAATGAATATTCCAACAAACAAAGTACAGTTGGCATTAAAGATAATCAACAAGTTTAAAAAAGGGATTGACCGAGCAATACAGTCGGGTTCTATTGGGATATGAGTATGTCAATACCACATATCATCCTTTTTATTGTTGTTCCGGTATTGTTTGTCAGTACAGTTTTATATGTGTTTCTTCATCAAGAAGAGCCCAAAAACGGAGATAAGAAATATCAGGTACGCTTTAAACTTCGTCGTGGAAAATTTCAAATCGAAAATATCAAGCGAGGTGCATCGATTATTGGCTCTGCGGGAAGCGGTAAAACAGAAAGTGTTATCTATAATTTTTTACAGCATTTTAGTACCCATCAATTTTGTGGTATCATACACGATTACAAGGATTTTGAACTTACCGAAATTGCCTACCCATTATTTAAAGAAAAGGATATTAAATTCTACACCATTGCCTTTGACCAAATCCATTATCGTGTAAACCCAATTGCCCCAAGATATTTGCCCAATGAGGAAAGTGTGAATGAATTATCCAAGGTACTCATTGAAAATCTTTTGGAGTTCAACGAATCCAGTACAAACAGTACCACAAAATTCTTCAGTGATGCTGTTGAAGGTTTGATGGGTGGAATGATTTGGAAACTAAAAACGTCCTATCCTCAATATTGCACCCTGCCCCATTTGATTGCTATTTTTCAATCGATGACTACCAAACAGTTGGTTACTTTTGTGAGCTCAAATATCACTTCCCGAAGTATGGCAAGTGCTTTTATCAACGGAATGGATTCTGACAAACAAACGGCAGGTGTGAAAAGCACATTGGCCAATGCCTTTAAAAAGATAGGTTCACAACAGTTGTTTATGGCTTTGTCAAAAGATGAAGTACCATTGAATATCAACAGCAAGGACAATCCTGCTGTTATCTGCATCGTGAACCATCCCAAATATGAATCAGCTTACTCGCCTATCATCGCTGCAATTATGCACACAGTCATCAAGCAAATGAGCGTGAGAGGTCAACAGTCGTCATTTTTAATGATGGAAGAAGCCCCAACCATAAAGCTGCTTAATATGCACCGCATTCCCGCAACTTTAAGAAGCTATGATATTGCCACAATTTACGTGATGCAGGATAAAATTCAGAATGATATGCTATATGGAGACAAAGCGAGTAAGGCTATTTTGAGCAATCTTTCCTATCAGTTTTTCGGCAAAGTTAATGACCCAGATACTGCAAAATATTATGAGCGTTTCTTTGAGATTGTTCGTAAGGAAACCACAAGTATAAATCGTGGACACAATCTAAATTTTGATACGAGAATTACCACAGGCGAAAAAGAAGTTTCTAAACGTAGAGCAGATGTTTTTTTCCGTTTGAAACAAGGCGAGTTTATAACTTTTGCTGATGGCAAAGATAAAAGAGTTCAATTTAAACTACAAACGATTAAAAGAGAAATACCAAATCCTCATCAACATTTTACAACCGATGAATTAAAGCTCAATTTTGAACGGATTTATAGAGAGGCAAAATCTATATTTAAGGTTAACTAAAATTAGTAAATAAAGAACAACCATAGTTTTTGCACAACCTGTGCATCGATTAATTTGTATCTTTGTGAAACTTTATGAAAATATTCTTTTCCATATCAATGTCTATTTTATTCTTTTTTCAGGGAATCAGCATAGATATGGACTTTTGTGGACCAATTAAAGAAATTTCAAGTATTATTACCCATTATCAGGACCATAAAGTTTATGGCGACTCTTTCCTTGAATATGTAGTTGAAGATTACATTGACAAAGATGCAAAAAATGAAGGGCATCATCATAACCCAGATAAGGAGAATACACCAATCCATTCTCATCAGCAATGTTGTCACCCTTTAGTGTTAATGATTGAGAACAACAATTTGGCTTTAATTAATCAATTAAAGTTTGAAGGAAAAAAACAGGTTAACTTACATAAAGTAAACTTCACTTCCAGATACCTAGAATCCCTCTTCCAACCCCCTAAAGTATAATTCAGTTTTTTTTAAGGATAACTATATCCTAACGTGATGCTTCTCTAGGCAAGCATTGCTTTATAAATGCGTTGCATCTATTCGCATCGTAAGTTTTAAACTGAATTAATACATTTTCTATGATTAACAAAATCATTTCATTTTCCATCAATAATAAATTTATTATTGGCTTATTTATAGTGGCATTGGTTGGTACGGGCATTTGGTCTATGGCCACTATAAACTTGGGTTCCGTACCCGATATAACAAACAACCAAGTACAGGTAATAACCGTGGCCCCAAACTTGGGGACAGAAGATATAGAACAATTTGTTACCTATCCCGTAGAATTGGCAATGGCAAATCTACCTGACGTTATCGAACTACGTTCGGTGTCCCGTTTTGGTCTTTCTGTAGTTACCATTGTCTTTAAGGATGAGGCTGGAACCTACCTTCCTAGGCAATTGGTACAAGAGAAATTAACCGAAGTTGCCGGAGAAATCCCTGAAGGTTTCGGCACACCTTTTATGGCACCCATAACAACAGGTCTGGGCGAAATTTTTCAATATACCTTAAAAGTGAAAGAAGGCTATGAAGACAAATATGACGCAATGGAGCTTCGTACCATCCAAGATTGGATTGTAAAACGCCAAATGGCTTTAGTGCCAGGCGTAGTCGAGGTCAATGCTTTTGGAGGTTATGTAAAACAATATGAAGTTGCCATAAATCCTGATAAACTAAAAAGTTTTGGCATTACAATGAATCAGGTTTTTGAAGCTCTTAAAGTGAACAATGCTAATACCGGTGGTGCTTACATTGAAAAAAACCACCAAGCCAATTTTATCCGTGGCGAAGGGCTGGCTCGAAGTATCGCCGATTTGGAAAACACGGTTGTGACCACTCAAAATGGAAGCCCTGTCTTGGTAAGGGACGTTGCCGAAAAAGTGGGCTACGGAAACCAAGTGCGTTATGGTGCATTTACCCAAGACGGTCACGAATCCGTAGGCGGACAGATTTTGATGCTTAAAGGCGAAAGCCCTGGTACTGTGATAGAAAATGTACAAAACCGGATTGATGAAATACAAAAATCCTTGCCGGAAGGGGTTTATATAGCACCGTTTTTAAGTCGAAGTGAATTGATAGGAAGAACCACAAGTACAGTCGAGAAAAACCTTATTGAAGGTTCGCTAATTGTGATTTTTGTTTTGGTGTTATTGTTGGGAAGCTTCCGTGGTGGTTTGATTACAGCTTCGGTAATCCCTTTATCATTGCTCTTCGCATTTATTTTGATGAAACAATTTGGGGTGTGGGCAAATTTAATGTCCTTGGGTGCAATCGACTTTGGAATCATCGTGGATGGTGCGGTAATCATTGTTGAAGGAATGGTATTCCATATCCATCAACGGATGAAAAAAACCACTACTGCCATAGGTCAGCCCGAAATGGATGAAATAGCCTACGAATCGGCAAGTACGATGATGAATTCGGCATTTTTCGGACAGCTTATTATTCTTATCGTCTTTACACCGATTCTCTTTTTAACTGGTGTGGAAGGAAAAATGTTCCGTCCAATGGCTTTTACCTTTGGATTTGCTGTTTTGGGAGCGATTATCCTTTGTCTTACTTACGTCCCAATGATTTCGTCGATGTTCTTGAAACCAGCAAAGAACCAAAACAGTTGGTTTGCCAAGTTTGAAAATAAAATTGATAGGTTCAGTGATAAAATAATGTCTGGGCTAAATAGAGGATATGTACCGTTGCTCAATTTTGCACTTCGTTTTCGGGCTGGTGTCGTTATAGGCGCAGTTACCCTACTATTAATCGCAGGATTTATCTTCAGCAATATGGGTGGCGAATTTATCCCAAAATTCGATGAGGGCGATATTGCATTCCAAGCGTTGATAAAACCAGGTAGCAGCCTTACGGAGTCCATCGAGGCTTCAAAAAAACTTCAAAATTTAATCAATGAATTTCCAGAAGTAAAAACCGTAATTTCAAGAATTGGGGTTGCCGAAATCCCAACCGACCCAATGCCTATGGACATTGCGGATAGTTATATTATTCTTGAAAAAGATAAGAGCAAATGGACTTCAGCAGACAGCAAAGAAGAACTTATCGAAAAAATACAGGAAAAAATTTCAGTTGTTCCAGGCGTAAATTTCGTGTTTACCCAACCTGTAGAACTTCGTTTTAATGAATTGCTTACAGGTGTCCGTGAGGACGTGGCCATTAAATTGTACGGAGAAGATTTGGGCGTTTTGGCAGACAAGGTACAGGAAATTGCTGCGGTCATCAGAACCGTCCCTGGCGCAGCAGATTTGAATGTAGAAGCCACCAGCGGCTTACCTCAAATGACGGTGGAATACAATCGCGCAAAAATGGCACAATACGGTGTAACCGTGGATAAATTGAATGATTATGTAAGTGCCGCCTTTGCAGGAGAAGAGGCAGGTGTAATTTTTGAAGGCGAAAAACGGTTCGATGTGGTTATCCGATTGGCAAAGGAATTTAGACAAGACATCAACAACCTTAAAAATCTTTATATCGATTTGCCAAATGGAGCGCAAGTACCATTAAAGGAAGTGGCGGAAATCAGTTATAAACCCGGACCGATGCAAATTTCAAGGGACAACACCTCCCGTCGTATTTCGGTAGGTGTCAATGTCCGTGGACGCGATGTAAAATCGATGGTCGAGGAAATACAGCAAAAATTGGAAACACAAGTAAAATTGCCACCTGGTTATTTTGTAACCTATGGAGGTTCGTTCGAAAACCTACAACGTGCTTCTGACCGATTGATGATTGTAGTGCCTATTGCACTTTTCTTAATATTCATATTGCTTTATTTTGCCTTGAGTTCGTTCTCACAATCGGTAATGATTTATATGGCAGTGCCTTTGGCGGCCATTGGTGGCGTATTTGCTTTGTGGGTTCGTGGAATGCCATTTAGTATTTCCGCAGGCGTTGGTTTTATCGTGCTCTTTGGAGTTGCGGTTTTAAACGGATTGGTACTGATAAACAAATTCAATGAACTAAAAGAAAGTGGAATGACAGACTTAAAAAAACGAATATACGAAGCAACGCACGAACGCTTACGTCCAATTTTGCTGACGGCAACCGCTGCCATTATGGGCTTTATCCCTATGGCGGTTTCTACCTCTGGTGGTGCGGAAGTGCAAAGGCCTTTGGCAACAGTGGTTATCGGTGGTTTGATTACCGCAACGTTTTTGACGCTTGTGGTCCTTCCCGTATTATACTATTGGCTGGAATCCCGAAAAGAAAAGAAGGACAATGGTGGAGATGTAAGCTATATTAAAACATCACCCAGTATCGTAACCGTATTATTGATGGTGGGAGGTTTGATGGCTTCTGGTACTTCATTTGCCCAAGACACCAATCAAGATGGTACAATCCCAACGACCTTGACCATTGATGAGGCCATTGCTATGGCTAAACAGAATTATCCATCGCTTAAGGAAAGTCAGGCATTTATTGACCGGGAAAAGGCACTAAAGGGAACGAGTTTTGACCTTGGTAGCACCCAAGTTTTCACGGGCAAAGAAGAATATGGCAATAATCTTCCTGGAGTACAAACAACCGTTGGTGTGCAACAGGGCAATATTGATTTGCTATCCGGATTTTCAAAATCGAAGTTTTATAAAGAGCGTATTGCCTTGGGAGAAAAGTTTTATGTGGCCAGTGAACAACAATTGGTGCGGAATGTGATGCAAGCGTATGACCAAATAAATTATTATAAGGCGCAGTTGCGCTTTGCAGACCAATTGGACAGTATTTATGCCAATTTTAAGACCGCTGCCCAACTTCGCTATGATACGGGAGAAACAGGCAAATTGGAATTTATTTCAGCCTCTTCCGAATTTCAACAGATTCAAGTATTAAGGCAACAGGCCTTTGATGATATTGAAATTGCCAAACGTGTCTTAAAACAATATTTGGGAACCGACGAATCCATTGAGACCATTAATGAACCATACAAAACATTGGATTTTATGGCGACATTGGATTCCACTTCGGTGGCCAATAACCCAATGTTGCAATATGCGTTGCAAAATGCCGAAGTAAGCAAGGCAAACGTAGGTGTTGAGAAATCACAATTCCTGCCGAAATTCAGCTTATCGTATGGCAGACAGGTTGTGGATGAAGTGTCAGGCTTCAACACCTATCAGGCAGGTATTAGCATTCCGTTATGGTTTTTTCCCCAGAAGTCAAGGGTAAAGGCGGCCAAGGCAGACGCAATGGTAGCAGAGAATCAATATTTGGAACAAAAGGCGGTCACGGAAAGTCGTGTGTCGCAATTGACTAAATCCCTTGAAAAAACAAAGAAGATTTTGCAATATTACGAAGAAGGCGCACTACTCTTGGCAGAAGAACAAATTACCACCGCGCAATTGGCATCTAAAGAAGGCGAAATAGATTACGTCAATTACATCACGATTCTCAACAGTGCCATCCGTATTAAACAAAACCATTTACAATACATCAATCAGTTTAACCAGCAGACCATTGATATGCAATATCAATTGGGCAATTTATAACCTTAAAAAAAGAGAAATGAAGAATATACTATTAGTAAGTACCGTATTATTTACACTTATGTTTATGAGTTGTAATGATGCCCCAAAATCTGAACTTGGCCACAACGAAGCCGAAGGCGTATCAAAAACCAATGAAGCTGGAGAAGATGCACACGGCGAGGAAGGTCACAATGAAGGAGAAGAAGAAGGTCACAGCGAGGAAGAGGGCGTTGTGGAACTCACAAAGCAACAGGCCGAAACCATTGGTTTGGAAATGAAACCTCTGGAGGAACGCAATTTAGGGAACAACATTAAGGTAACAGGAACTCTGGAACTTTTCCCACAGGACAAGGCGAACATAAGCCCTTTTGTTGGTGGAAATGTGAGTTCCATAAAGGTAATACCCGGAGATAACGTAAAGAAAGGTCAGGTGCTGGCATATATAGAACACCCGGATATCATTGCAATGCAACAGGACTATCAGGAAAAAAATGACGAACTGGTCTTTTTGAAACAGGATTTTGAACGCAAGCAGACCCTTTACGATAAAGGTGTGTCTTCGGGAAAGGAATTTCAGATGGCACAGTCAAAATTTCGTTCCACAACATCCAGTGTCAATGGTTTAAGGGCTCAATTGAGGTTGTTGGGGATTAATCCGGAAAAAGTGGCGGAAGGCCAAATATATTCCGCAGTTCCCATTACCACGCCCATAAGTGGTTACGTGGACGAAGTAATGATAAGTTTGGGAGATTATGTTGGTACACAATCCAAAATGTTCTCGATAAGTGATAATTCAAAAATTTATGTCAACTTCAAAGTCTATGAAAAGGACATAAAGCAAATCCAGAAAGGACAACAGATATATTTTTCCACGGCCTCTCACCCAGATGAACTGCTTAAGGCCACCGTTCGGTCTATAGGTAAAACCTTCAATACCGACCCAAAAGCTATAGAAGTTCTTGCCGATATAGAAAACAAGGATAAAAACCTTTTGCCAGGTATGTATGTGGAAGGGCGCATAGTGCAGGGCGAGAAAAAGGGTTTCGCCGTTCCGGAAGCCGCCATTATAAAGGAAGGCGAGCAATCCTTCATTTTCATATTGGATGAAGATGAGGAAATGGAAGTAGGCAAAATGAAATTCAAAATGATACCCGTAACGGTTGGTATTACTGATTTAGGCTTTGTTGAAGTCAATCTGCCTGCCGAAGTTTCAAAGGATGCCAAAGTTGTCATAAACGGAGCTTATAACCTGTCTTCCGAGATGGTTAAAGGCGAACTGGAACACGGACATTAATTCAATAATAATCAAAGATTTTGATTCCGAGTTTGTTTATCGTCTTAATTAGTTAGTTAAAAATTAGAAAACAGGCTCGGTTCAAAATCGATTAAAAATTTAAAAAATTCATAATATGAAGGAAATAAAAGCATTTATAAAACCGAACCGAATCCAAAGAGTCATTGAAGCACTTTCTGACAATGGATTTGAAAGTATGACCCTTTCAAATGGAGAAGGCACAGGAGCATTTAAGGCAAAAGGCGCAAGACCGTCGTTGGATTTTCGTATTACCGATAGTCCTGTAGTTAAGCTGGAATTGGTCTGTCAAAATGAGGAAGCCCAAGCTGCCATTGAAATAATTTTAAAAAATGGCAAAACGGAAGAACCTGGAGATGGTATTATCTATATAGCAAATATTGAGGATGCCTTTCAAATTAAAACTGGAGAATCCTTAAAACGGTACGACCTATAAAACACTTTGTTGTAAATGGAAAAATTAGTTCAACTTCTGGAAAGCAAAGGAATACGGCCTACAGCTATGCGCCTTATGACCTATAAGCGGTTGGCAGAGTTGAATGTTGCCATCAGCCTTGGCGACTTGGAAAAGGATTTTAAGGTCAGTGAAAGAAGCACCCTATTTAGGACTATGAAAGCGTTTGAGGAAAAAGGTATTGTGCATCAAATCGAGGATGGGACAGGAATTATAAAATACGCCCTTTGCGAAGAAAATTGTGAATGCGAGGTCGGCAACGACCTTCATTTGCACTTTCATTGCAACAATTGTAATGAAACGGTCTGTTTAACAGAACATAAAATCCCCCATATCAACTTGCCTGATGGCTATATTACCGAGGATATCAATTTGGTGGTAAAGGGCATTTGTGAGAAATGTAGCAAGTAATCATTGCTCTTCCCATATGAGGACACTATATTTAATTTTAAAGAAATGTTACAAATATTAGATATTAAGAAAGAAAATGTAATCACGACAATTGCAATTGGGACATTACATCAAAAAGATATTGAAAAAGTGCACCCCATAATACATACTATTCTAGATAAGGGTTTAAAAATCCGTTGGTATTTTGAGATGCAAGATTTTGAAGGCTGGAATATCAATGGCTTTTGGGAAGATTTAAAAATGGATGCCGCACACGAAAAAGAGTATGAAAAAATCGCAATAGTAGGTAAAGAACAATGGCAGGATTGGGTAGCCCGATTTATGAAACCTTTTACAAATGCCGAAATAAAATACTTTGATATAAAGCAAAAAAGTAATGCACAAAAATGGATTGAAATTTAGTCAAAATGGAATCGTCGATGTTGATTTAAAATTTGAAAAACAGTAATAATAATAACGAAATATTATGGGGTTTTTAAAACATTTGTTAGGAGGAAAAGGCAGAGGGGGCCATCATTCAAGGAGACATAACCACAAACACGATTATGAAAACAGAGATGATTATTCAGATTCAAGGGTTAAGATAAGATGCCCGAAATGTGATGAGAAAAATGAAGTAAGTGCGGCTTTTTGTCAAAAATGCGGTTCAGCATTGGGTAAGGGAAAATGTGACAATTGCGGGCAGGATATCCCTATGGATGCCAAATTTTGCCCTAATTGTGGCAACCGAACGTAAACAACAACGAATTATTAATTTTATAAGACAAAATCAAATATAAAAAATGGACCTTCAAACTGAACTACTGTTATTGCCACGATTAGGGTTGGCAGTTTTATTGGGGATTTTAATTGGCATCGATAGGGAAGCTGACGGCCACGACGCTGGTATCCGAACCTATGCAGCTGTATGTCTTGGAGCCGCACTTTTAACAATCATCAATACGCATATTGAGGTGGCAGACCAAACTCGGATTGTTGCAAATATCGTTTCTGGTATTGGTTTTTTGGGAGCGGGAATTATTTTTAAGGACAATTCAACCAACTCTATAGTGGGTTTGACCACGGCCGCTACAGTGTGGGCAACAGCAGGAGTAGGTATTGCTTTAGGGTTTGGGATGTACTTGTTGAGTATCACAAGCACATTACTTATCATCTTGCTGCTGGTCGCCCGAAAATTACCCTATTTCAAAAAAGTAAATAAAAATAAAAGCTAATTATAAGAAAAGGTATTTAAGCTAAAATATTGATTTGTAAAGATTATAGAAATGATATCAATTTATAAAAAACAAAGTACGGTATATATCGTGGCGCAGCATAAGCTTGACGCAAAAGACTATGAAACCCTAAACCTTGAATTGACAGACCATATAAAAACCCATCCACAGGTGTATTGGTACATTGAGATGGAAAATTTTGAAGGCTGGACCGCAAGTGCATATTGGAAGGGAATTGAATTAAATCTTCCAAGTCAAGAACATTTAAAACGGGTCGCATTAGTAGGAAGTGTTAAATGGCAAGAGCAGTTCATAGAAGTGTTGTTGCCTTTTTCCAAGGCTCATATCAAATTTTTTAAGCCCGCAGAAAAAGACAATGCCAAAGAGTGGATAGAAAAATATAGTAAAAAATGAAAAAACTACAACTAAAAATACCGGTCATCCTTCCGCAAGTTCCTAACGAAAAAGATTCTTGTGTTGAAAGGCTTATTCAAAAACTACAAGCTAAAGAGGGCATCGAAAAAGTGCACGTTGCCGATGCAAACGGAGATGATGTGCCGCAGCTCTGTTTTCATTATGACCCAGATATCATTTCCATTGACCGCATTCAATCCCTCGCCGAAAGTACTGGTGCGGAGATTACCGAAAAGTACGGGCATTTGCTCATTGAAGTTAAAGGAATCAGACACACAAGGCAGGCTCGTTCCATAGAGAAAAGCCTTTTGGCAATCAATGGAGTTTTGGAAGCTTCCGTTTCAGGCTCTGGAATGGTACGACTTGAATTTGATAAAAAGCAAACAAATTTTGATGAAATAAGTAAACAAATTGAAAAAGAAGACCATCAGATTCAGCGGAGTGCTTCAAACGAAAATGATTACACCAAAGCATCCAAAAAACAGGAGCGTTCAAAGAAGGAAGAGACTAAAGAGCAAACTTCCACAGAGGGACACGAGCACAAAGAAGGCGAGACCCACGAGGAAGGAGAAGAGCACGCCCACGGTGGGGTTTTCGGTAAAAATACGGAGCTTATTTTTTCCATTATCTGCGGGGCACTTCTCGGGATAGGCTTCGGACTTTCCTATGTTGCATCCATCCCAGATTGGGTCAGTCTTTCTTTATATATTGGTGCTTACTTTTTCGGTGGTTTTTTTACGGCCAAGGAAGCAGTACAGACCGTCGCCAAAGGTGGTTTTGAAATTGACTTCTTAATGCTTGTTGCAGCCATTGGGGCAGCCATTTTGGGAGAATGGGCAGAAGGTGCATTGTTATTATTCCTGTTTAGTTTGGGACACGCTCTTGAACATTATGCAATGGAAAAGGCCCGAAAGTCCATTGCGGCACTGGCAGATTTAGCACCAAAAACAGCATTGCTTAAAAAAGATGGTAAAACCGAAGAAGTCGGGATTGAAAAATTGGGCATTGGCGATATAATCGTGGTCAAGCCCAATAGTAAAATATCCGCAGATGGTGTTGTGGTCAACGGAAAAAGCAGCGTCAACCAGGCACCTATTACCGGGGAAAGTGTACCTGTGGACAAAATTCCCGTGGAAGATACGAGCAGGGACTATTCGGCAGACGATGATATCAAGGACGAAAATCGCGTGTTCGCTGGAACTATCAACGGTAATAACACGCTGGAAATAAAGGTAATCAAAGAAGCCAAAGACTCTACCCTGTCCCGGCTGGTCAAACTGGTCAACGAGGCGCAGACCCAGAAGTCCCCTACCCAACTGTTGACCGATAAGTTTGAAAAATACTTTGTACCATCCGTACTTATACTGGTTGGCATCCTGCTCTTTGCCTTTCTGGTCATTGATGAACCGTTTAGTGCCAGCTTTTATCGTGCAATGGCGGTATTGGTAGCTGCAAGTCCCTGTGCACTGGCCATTTCAACACCAAGTGCCGTATTGAGCGGTGTGGCAAGGGCAGCACGTGGCGGTGTTCTTATCAAAGGTGGGCGACCACTTGAGGATTTGGGGGTCATTACGGCTTTGGCTTTTGATAAAACGGGCACGCTTACCGAAGGCAAGCCCAAACTTACCGAAGTAGTACCATTAGGGGATATTGAAGAAAATGAACTGTTAAAGATAGCTGTTGCTGTTGAAAATTTGAGCGACCACCCTTTGGCCAAAGCTGTCGTAAGGGATGGGAAAGAGCGTCTGAAAGGTACTGATATTACTGATGCGTCCGATTTGGAAGCGGTTCTCGGAAAAGGTATCAAAGCGTCCTTGGGCAAGGATAAAATCTATATTGGAAACCTTGACTTGTACGAAGACCTCGATGAAGCAAAACCATCCGAAGATATATCGAATAAAGTAAAAGAACTTGAAGGTGGTGGAAATACTACGATGCTCATAAGAAGGAACAAAGAATATATAGGTATCATCGCCCTGATGGACACCCCACGGGAAGCGGCCAAGGAAACACTGAAAAAATTAAAGGAAATCGGTATCAAGCGGATGATAATGCTAACCGGGGATAATCAAAAGGTTGCCGATGCCGTTGCTAAAGAAATTGGGTTGACCGATGCCTGGGGAAGCCTGTTGCCAGAGGAAAAGGTAGATGCCATTAAAAAATTAAAAGAACAGGAATCCAAAGTCGCAATGGTAGGCGACGGTGTGAACGATGCCCCTGCAATGGCAAACAGCACCGTAGGTATCGCAATGGGTGCAGCGGGCAGTGATGTGGCCTTGGAAACTGCGGACATTGCCCTAATGGCCGATAAATTGGAAACTCTGCCCTTTGCCATAGGCTTGAGCAGGAAGGCAAAGGCCATTATCAAGCAAAACCTTTGGGTAAGCCTCGGTATTGTTGCCCTGCTCATACCATCGACCATTTTTGGGCTTGCCAATATCGGTATTGCAGTGGTCATCCACGAAGGCTCAACGTTGCTTGTGGTTTTTAATGCGTTAAGGCTTTTGGCTTATAAGAAATAGCATCAAATATATGTTTTTAAAAAAGGGTTTGCTTTTGAATTAATATTGCAATGACTAAAACGGAAAAGATACTATCAAATCACGGTATTCGCCCTACTCAAATGAGGTCGAAAATATACAAGTTCCTGAAAAGGAAACAAAGTGCCGTGTCCTTTTCCGATTTGAAAAAGGCCTTTGTTCAAAAGAGCGAAACCAATAAAACAGCAAACAGAACTACCTTTTATCGCAACCTAAAGACTTTTGAGGATAAAGGGTTGATTCATCAGATTAATGATGGGGTCGGTGTGGTAAAATATGCGATTTCTGATGAAAATGCCAAAGGTAAATACGGTAGAGATTTACATATGCACTTTCATTGTACCGAATGCAGAAAAACAATCTGTTTACCAAATAAAATATCGGAAGAAAGCCTGCCAGAAGATTATGAAGTGAACGATGTGAACTTGGTTTTGAAAGGAATATGTGAAAAATGCAGGAAAAAATAACAGGTGGGAGTTCCAGAACTCTGAACTCTTGCGCCCAATGGTCAGGTTCAGGTTTCTTCCACCTTCTTTAACTTAAAAAATATAATGGCAGAACTAAAAAAATCCTTGGGTACGCTTCGACTTACCTTTTATGGCGTTGGCACCATTGTGGGTGCAGGTATTTATACTGTGATTGGCGCGGCAGCTGGTCAGGCAGGAACAGACATTTGGTTGAGCTTTATTTTTGCGGCAGTTGCAGCCAGTATTTCTGCAATGTCCTATGCCGAATTATCATCTACCTACCCAAATGCTGGTGCGGAATTTATTTTTGTACGCAAGGCATTTCCAAAAATTGATATTCCGTCTTTTCTCACGGGTTGGACGATTGCGTTTCATAGTTCGGCCACCATTGCAGCCGTGTTACTTGCCTTTTCGGGGTATTTCAATACGTTTTTTAATATGCCCTCTCTTCTAATAAGTTATGGCATTTTATTGGTGTTGTCATTAATTAGTATTACAGGCATCACAAAATCGTCGACAGCAAATATTATTATGGTCAGCATTCAACTTTTGGGATTGTTGTTATTAATAGTATTTGGACTTTTGGAAACTGGTCCGCCCAAAGCAGAGTTTTTTAAAGTTGAATCGATTTCTGGAACTTTGGCGGCCACAGCTACACTGTTCTTTATCTATACTGGTTTTGAACATATGGCAGCTTTGGGTTCGGAAGTTAAAAACCCAGGGAAAACAATTCCCCGCGCATTTTTAATGACTATGGTAATAACTACAATAATTTATTTATTTATTGCTTTTACGGTTTTGAATATTGCAGACCCTTCCGCTTTGGCAAACGTGGATTCGCCACTTTCTCTTGCAGCTTCCAATCTCAACAATTGGTTGCCTGTGGTATTGGCTATCGCTGCACTTTTTGCTACGGCTAATGCTGCTTTTAGTGGTATCATATCCATAAGTAGGTTGCTTTTTGGGATGGCCAGTGTGGGAGAACTTCCAAAGTTTATGACCAAAACCAATGCACAGAAAGTACCGTGGGTCACTACCATTATAGTTATGGCAGCAGTTGCCGGATTTTTATTGTTGGGCGATATTAAGATTGTTGCAGGAATGTCGTCATTGGGTGCTTTGCTTGTTTTTGTTGCCGTAAATGTCGCACTTATCGTGCTTCGGTTTAAAGCACCAGAGCAAGAACGACCATTTAAAGTTCCTTTGGCTATAGGACGAGTGCCGATTTTACCCATTTTGGCGATACTTATAAGTCTATCATTGATAATCCAATTTAATTGGCAGGTTTATGCAGCGTTTGTAGGTGCTGTTATCGTGGGTATTGTGCTTGATTATTTTTTGGACAAAAAGTCAAAAGATGAAATAGACCCTGAAAAAGAAAAGGAACTTTTTAACCATTAAAATGAAGCTATGGACTGGATGTTTGAAGATTTTAAAACTGACCTAGATACCTTAAATCCTATTGTACGAGAAAAAGCCCTGTCCATAGCAAAAGAACTAATTGAAAAGAAAGATATTTCAGCAAAAGAAGCTTTATCAGAAGGCATCATAAGGGCGGAAGAATGGTTTTACGATTTAGAAGGATAATTATTAATTAAAAACTATATAAAATGTTTCAGATAATCGAATTAAAAGAAAAAAATATTGTTGCAACAAAAGCTTCGGGCAAATTGAGAAATGAAGATATAGAAAAAATCCATCCACTTATCCACGCCATACTGGACAAGGGAATGAAAGTCCGTTGGTATTTTGAGATGGAAAACTTTACAGGTTGGGATTTACCTGGTTTATGGGAAGACCTGAAAATGGACACAGCCCACGCCACGGACTATGAAAAAATAGCAATGGTAGGAGATAAAAAATGGCAGAATTGGATAACCCAATTTATGAAACCTTTTACCAACGCCGATATTAAGTATTTCAATTTAGACCAAAAGGAAGAGGCCAAAAGTTGGATTGAAAGCCAGTAAAGTTTATAACCGTAAAAGACAAACGATGAATAAAAAAAACATTCTTATTACCATTTTAATTGGGTTTGCAGTAGGTGTTTTTATCCTTCAACCTTTTGGGATAACAATTTTCACGTTTAGCAGACAGAATTATGAAATTAATTGGTGGCAATATTTAATAAATAATTTCATTGAAATTTTGAATATCAATGGGAATCAAATTTTTGAGAACACGCTGTTTGGTTTATTAGGCGCAAGTGTTGCGCTGATTTATTATTTCGGTAAAAGAGAAAAGGATACAGATAACAAGAAGCGGTAAATCGTTATGGGAAAGAGCGAAATTTCTTATTTAAATTAGTTAAGTGAAAACTTAATTAATAGCAGGCAGCTTTTATGATGCTTTTTTAAAGCAAAAAGATTAATAGCATTAAAAGCAAAAGTAGAAGCTGCTTTTTTTAATTATACAATTAAAGATGGATATTATGAATGTTAAACATTGTTTTTTAATAATCTTGTTGGTTAGTTATTATAAGGTAAACGCCCAAAAAGTTTATACCACTGAAGAAGGTCATATTATGATGATGACTTTGGTTGATGAGAAACCCATCAAGGCAGAAAGCCATAAATTGGCACTATATCTTGATTATGATTCCAAAGTGGTCAATGGTGTACTCGACCTTAAGACTTTATCAACAGATAGTCCTAAAATCAATGCCCTTTTAGAACAGCGGGAAGACCCTTTAATACTACGGTTTACTGGCACAATTCCATCACAAGATTTTTTATCAAAACGGCACGACCCAATTAATTTTAATTGGTTGGTAACGGTTACGTTCAAAGACAAAACCTATAAATCAGTCATTAAAACGACCCTTAACCATTTTGACCAAGGAACAACCACTTCTTGTTTGATAAGTGCCAGAGGGCAGGTTTTGGTTCCAAATACTGGTTTGGATTCCTTAATAGAGGGTATCGATGAAACCATAGATGTGCAGTTTGCGCAATTAGTGTTGAGATTGGAATAACTGCGAATTTAAATAAAATTATAATTTAAATAAATGAAAAAGAAAAAGCAAAATTCACAGCATATAAATGACAGCGAAAATTGTTGCATTGGCAATGATGGTAGCCATAACAGTAATGACAACGCAAGTACTTTTAAAATTTATTTGCCCGCTACATTCAGCTTTGTAATGCTGATAACTGGAATTATCGTTGATTATCTGGAGATTTTCCCGCATTTTTCCGATTGGATAAGGATTGTTTGGTATGTTATGGCCTATATTCCTGTTGGATTTCCAGTTATAATTGAAGGCTGGGAAAGTATTAAAAAAGGAGATTTCTTTACGGAATTTCTTTTGATGTCAATTGCCACAATAGGGGCATTCGCCATTGGCGAATATCCTGAAGGTGTTGCCGTGATGCTATTTTATGCCGTGGGCGAATTGTTCCAAAGTGCCGCGGTTAAAAAAGCCAAGGGAAGCATCAAGGCATTACTGGATGTACGACCTAATGAAGCCTTGGTCTATAGGAACAAAAATTATGTTTCTGTAAATCCCGAAACCGTTGCCATTGGCGAAAAAGTACAAGTTCGTGTGGGCGAAAAAATCCCTTTGGATGGTATTTTACTTTCTGAAAAAGGCTCGTTCAATACAGCGGCTTTAACGGGCGAAAGTAAACCCGATACCATTGCAAAGGGAGAAAAAGTATTTGCAGGAAGCATAAATTTGGACGGTGTAATTGAAATAGAAACCACCAAAGAATTTAAGGACAGTTCTATTGCACGAATCCTCGAAATGGTTCAGAATGCCACGGCACGTAAATCGAAAACAGAATTGTTTATTAGAAAATTTGCAAGAATTTATACGCCTATTGTTGTGTTCTTGGCGATTGGGTTAACATTTTTACCTTACTTTTTTGTGGATGAATACGTGTTTAGTGATTGGTTATACAGGGCATTGATATTCTTGGTCATTTCCTGCCCGTGTGCTTTGGTAATCTCTATTCCGTTGGGCTATTTTGGTGGATTGGGAGCAGCATCCAAAAATGGGATTCTCTTTAAGGGCGCATCCTTTTTGGACGAAATGACAAAAGTAACCACGGTTGTAATGGACAAAACCGGAACTGTGACCAAAGGTGTTTTCAAAATTAAAAATGTCGTCGTAAATAATGGGTCATTGAGCGAAGCCGAAATGATGAAATACCTGATGGCGATGGAAGAACAATCAACACATCCCATTGCCAAGGCCATAATGGAATACAAAGCTGATGGCGAAGATTTTCAGGCAACCAAAGTAACTGAAGTTGCAGGAAAAGGATTAAAGGGAACGGTCAATGGCAAAATTGTTTTAGTTGGGAATAAACCATTGATGACTTCAAATAATATTGAAGTTCCATCTGAAACCGACAACATTGTAGAATCCATTGTGATGGTTTCTATTGAAAACAAATTCGCTGGCTATGTCATCATTGCAGACGAATTGAAAGCAGATGCCCACGAAGCCATCAAACAAATTCGAGAATCCGGTATTTCCAAAATCATAATGCTTTCCGGCGATAAGGATTCCATAACCCAACAAGTGGCAAAAGAAATGGGTATTGATACTGCAAAAGGCGGTTTGTTACCAGAAGATAAGCTCAACGAAGTTGAGCATTTGAAAAAACAATTTAATACTAAAGTAGCCTTTATAGGCGATGGCATAAACGATGCGCCAGTTTTGGCAGTAAGTGATGTAGGTATTGCAATGGGTGGTTTAGGTAGCGATGTGGCCATTGAGACCGCAGATGTCATTATCCAAACAGACCAACCGAGCAAAATTGCAAAAGCTATTAAAATTGGTCGTTCAACCAGACGTATTGTATATCAAAATATTGCGCTTGCTTTTGGAGTAAAAGCTGTGGTACTTGTATTGGGTGCAGGCGGTCTGGCAACAATGTGGGAAGCTGTATTTGCGGATGTGGGCGTGGCTTTGTTGGCTATTTTAAACGCTGTAAGATTACAGAAAATGAATTGGAAATAGTATAAAGGAATGTCTCAAACTAGAAGAAATAAAAGAAACAAAAAAAATCGGAAATCATCGAATCCCGACATCACAAAAAGAGATAAGGTCAAAGGTATTCTTATGATAATCCTTATGATAATAGCCGCATTTCTGCTTTACTTTTTTGTGCTAAAAGGAAATATTCATAAGCATTAATGAATTAAGATAATATAATATTCCAAGTGGTTTGTGTGGCTACAAAAATTGAAGTGGAAATGATTGATATATAGTAAAAATGATATTCTATGTCGGAAAATAGACGGAATAGACGAAATAAAAAAAGCAATAAAGTACCCTCTTTAAAAAATAGTATTACCAAAAAAGATAAAATAATTTGGATTAGTATTCTAATCGTTGTTATTGTGTTAATCTTCTTTGTACTGTTCTTGCAATTCCTAAAGTACTTTATATCTATTTAATTAATTACAATTTTAAATGCAACGCTATTGCAGAAGATGAAGTGAAAATAATGATACCCAGAATGAATGACGACAAATTACGACGATATATTAAAAAAATTAGACAATAAATTAGATATTCTTGAAATAGAAGAACAAGATATTTTACTCAAAGCTGAAAAAGGGATTAAACTTGCAAAACAGACCCTTAAATCAGTTAGAAGTATCGTAGTTGATTATGAATTTGAAACCAAATTAGAGGAAATTCATTTCTTTAAATGTACTAAACCAAAAATTTATAGCAAACTTATTTATTACGTAAAATTATTTAACATTGAAAGTAAAAGACCCAGGGGAAGCAATAAATCGCAAGTAAAGTATTTGAACAATTATATTGAGAAACTTCAAACCTACTTTAACGACAATCTTGATTTTTACCATTATTACCGCAGGGAAGCTACTGTATTTGATGAGCAATATTTTTTAAGAGGCAAGGCAGATATTCGGTTGTTCCCAGACTCATTTCACTTTTTTGTTGATGAAGAATTTGCAACAAGCCACGATAGTACCGTGGCCACAATTTTAGCCTACGACCTTTTGATTGTACACTTAAAACGGGAAATTGATAAATTGGAGAATAATGGAAATTATGCAAGTTTAAGATTGTTACAAAGTAAAACCAAAATTACCTGGACAGCCCACAAAATATATTTAATTGAACTGATATACGCTTTGCACAGTACAGATGTCATTAATAATGGTACTGTTGACATTAAAGATATTGCCTATTTTGTTGAAAAAACATTTAAAGTGGACTTGGGCGATTATTACAGAGCTTTTCTGGAAATACGGATGCGTAAAAATGGCAGAACCAAATTTTTGGATATACTGAAAAAGCAGTTGACCAAACGGATGGATGATAGTGATAACGTAAAATAAAACACCCAAGATGCTTCAACTTGGGTGTTTCTCGTTTTGAGGAAAATCTCATTTTATTTAGTGGTTTTTAGATAGGGTATTTTTTTTGGAAAGTACCAAAACCCTATATTGTATTACATTGAAAATGAGAGAAAAAAAAACACCCAAGTAGCCATAACTTGTGAATAAAATCCATCAAACTACCCCAATTTTGTAGAACGAAAGTCAAAACAGGTCAGGGGCTATCATTTTAGATGAAAGCAAAACGGTAGTCCCTTTCTTTTAATCCGTTCTATTATGCCTACAAGTATTATTACCACAGACGACCTTCGAGATTTCAAAATGGAACTGCTCGATGATATTAAAGAACTACTCAATAGCCAATCTGGTCATATTACCAAGAGGTGGCTAAAATCCCCTGAAGAAAAAAAGCTTTTGGGAATCTCTTCTGGCACGTTACAGAATTTAAGAATTAATGGCACATTGCCCTACACCAAAGTAGGGGGTGTACTCTATTACGATTACGAAGAAATAATTAGCGTAATGGAAAATAACAAAGTTCATAACAAATTTTAAATCGTTTTGGAGCAGGTCAATTACATTAAGCACCTAAACGCTGTATTCTTACAATTCTCAAAAGACGGTCGTTTAAATCCCACGCACATAAGTTTGTACGTGGCGTTATTTCAGTTGTGGAACAACTATCACTTTCCTATGGAATTCTATATCAATCGAGAAGAAGCGATGCGGTTTTCAAAGATTGGGTCAAAAACTACTTACCATCGTTGCATCAAAGAATTAAGCCATTGGAAATACTTATTATACGAGCCCTCACACAATCCGTTTAAAGGTAGTCGAATCAAGATGTTCAATTTTGGGACAAGTGATGGACAAGCTCTGTACCCAAGTCGTACCAATATCGGGACAAGCAATGGACAAGCGGTGGTATCTATAAACAAACATATACAAACAGGAAAAAACAATACAAATGATACTAAACTTGACCAGCCAAAAAATGAAAATGAAGTCATTGATTTTTTTGAAAAAGAAAATTGGCCAGAATTGGAAGCCAAAAAGTTTTACAACCACTACCAAGGTATTGGTTGGAAAGTAGGTGGCAGAACAAAAATTGTCGATTGGCACGCCACAGCCCGCAACTGGATGTTAAAAGCGGACGAACTCAAAGAAGAAAAAACGATGGTTGCGGTTAGCCAAAATACGGACAACCTAAAGACGAGTTCCAACAAAAATTATAATGAACCCTTATGAATCCCCACAAACCACATATCATTACCGAGGGTAGCGTTCAATACACCTTGGGAGAACTGAAAGACAATCAAATGCTTTATGATTTTGATAAAATGCTCATTTATCTCAATGCCAAAGGAAAACTACTTTTTGGCAAGAAATTCAAAATTTTTGAAGAAGACCGTGATATTATATTCAAGCTCTGTAATTATTTTATCAGGGACGAAGCTAATTGCAAAAAGCTAAATATCGACATCGACAAAGGCATTTTACTTTCCGGTCCTGTTGGTTGCGGAAAGACCAGTTTAATGAAGCTGTTACGCCATATTGTGCCACATCAAAAATCGTATGAAGTTATACCCACACGGAACATTGCATTTGCCTTTAACAATATTGGTTACACCATTATTGAAAATTATGGCGATAAGAGGTTTTATTGTTTTGATGATTTAGGTGTAGAACCAACTGGAAGGCATTTTGGTAAAGATTGTAATGTAATGGGAGAAATCATTCTTTCCCGTTACGATTTATTTTTGGGCCACAAAATCAAGACACACGCAACCACAAATTTAAATGCTAAAGAATTGGAGGAACGTTACGGGAATCGAGTGCGTTCAAGAATGCGACAATTGTTCAACTTGATTGCCTTTGATAAGAGCAGTCGTGATAAAAGAGATTAACCCTGGCTTTGGTTTTCTTCCTCTAAATGAAGCAATTCGTGAATCATATCGCTTTCGTCCAAGTATTGAGCTAACCATTTTTGTCGGGACAGCCAATTGATATATTCCCTATCAGATTCCCAAATATCTTCGACAAATTCCCCTTGGTATTTACCGAAGCTGAATTTAATTCCGGAATCTTGTTCATCAACTTCAGTTTTGAACAACTTGTGGTAAGTTTCCAATAATCCTTCCTCTCTACATCTAAAATACAGCCATTGCCTTTTGTAGCCTTTATATTGCCTTCTTTTTTCAAGATATTTTACCTTTTCTACATCAGATAAAGCCTTGTATGAATTCCGTTTGGTTTTAGGTTTAAGTAACCAACCAAAGGTTATTCCCAAGGTGTTTTGGATGACGTTTAAAAAGAAAATTGCAAGTGTTCTCATTTTCTGATTTGTCAAAAATATTAATGTAATCAGTACATTAAATTTACGGAAAATGCTTGAAAAATTTAGGTTTTAAATACAAAAACGCGAAGGTTATTTTTTAGCAAAAGATTTTAAAAAAACAAAGGCTTCTTTAAAAAAAGAGAAAATTATTTCCCTCAAACTCTTTACAATCTCAATAAACAATTCTTTCATAATACATAATTTAAATAGTTATACAATCCCATTAAAATGGCCAACGCCATTGCTCCTATATTTTTAGGCTTCAAAAAATAGTCCGCTTCATCGCTATTGGTAACAAAGCCCATTTCAATGAGTATTGTAGGGCGAAATACTATATTCTCACGAAGCACTTGAAAATTTGCAAATTGGATAGCTCGTTTTTTAAAGCCCAATTTCAGGGTGCTTTCTTTCAAAATAGACAATCCCATCGCAATAGATTTTTTTAAATTTTCTTCATTAGTATTGGACTTATGTACATAAACATCCATTCCTTTTGAAGAAGGATTTGAGGCATTGCAATGTAACGAGACATATACGTGAGCGTTCAAGCTTTTAGCCAATCGACTTCTATCAGATAAAGAAATTAAAGTGTCCTTGTATCTGGTCGAATACATATCAAATTTATCATTCAAAAGGGTTTCATTTAGCCTTATAATTTCTTTGGCAATTTTCAACACTACATCCTTTTCTTGAACCTTATTTTTTCCGATTGCACCAGTATCTTTTCCACCGTGTCCAGGGTCTATAACAATCACTTTTTGTTGACCGAAAATCACACAGAAATGTAACATCAAAATCACAAAACTGACGTTTTTGGGCGTTACCCACTTCCAAAATTTTAGAGTTATCAACATAGTACTTTCCAATTTTCATAAAATTTGATACCAATTCGCATCAAATAAAAACAAATCATTTCAAAAAATATTTTATTCACAATTTACTGATTATCAGTTATTTGTATAGCAATATACACTATTTTTCAAATATCAAAATTGACGTAAAATCTAAATGACTTTGATTATGAAAAAATTACATTATGTAACCATCTTATCATTACTTATTTCAAGTACAACTTTTGCACAAATTGGAGGTATCGAAGATTCTGTAAACGATGTTTCCGATACCATCCGTACCATTTTCCCCATTATTTTGGGCGTTATCTTCTTAATTGGCTTTCTATTTAATGCCGGACATTTTTTTGGAGAAAATGCTGATTTAAAAAAAGGGATTACCCGCGTATTGGTCTTTGTATTGATTGCGGGAGCAGTAGTAGGCATCTTTACTTATCTCATTAGCATCGTAGTCTAATGAAAAGGTTTGAAGTGTATAAAAACATACGCAAGCGAGCCGTGATAATGGGTCTGCCCATATCATTGTTCGCTTTAATGATGACCGTTGTTATAGGCTCATTACTGTTCATCATCTTTTCTTTCAGCTTTATTGTTATCATTTCAGTATTTCTACTGAACGGTGTATTGTATATCGCTTTGACCCACATAACCAAGAATCCTGCTTTGATGCACATCAAAAAAGTATTCCCACAAACTATCAGCAATAAAAAAGGAAGTCGTTTATATTATGAAGAAGATTAACCTATCGGCATATCATCCCATTCTGGATATTCAAGACCATATCGTTTTTGCGAATAATGGCAACGTGGTGTTAGGCTATCAAGTAGATAATCCCGAAATCTATTCCCTTGCGGAAAAAGATTTTGAGGACATCCACGGTTCGTGGTTTCAGGCGTTTAAATCATTGCCTGTTTCAACGGTTATCCATAAACAGGACATTTATCAGAAATCGGCATATTTAGCCGAAGAACTTCCGAAAAAAAGCTTTTTGCAACGTGCCACTCACGATTACTTTAAAAATAGGGAATTCATAAAGCATTCATCTTACCTATTCTTTATCCTTCCACACAATAAAGCTTTGAACGCACCGAAGTTCGTTAACCCGTTCCGTAAAGTCGAAAAGGGCATCCACAAGCAAATGGACCACAACGTACAGGAATTTATCGCTTCGGTAAACGATGCTGTTTCTTTTGTAAACAATAGCCGAAAGATTTCATTAACACCTTTGGGCATTGATAAAATACTATCATTGACCAATGCTTATTTCAATGGGTTCAACGAGGGTTTTGATACTGATATCCAATTGAAAAAATCAAATATTGTAATTGGCGACCATCATTTTGATGTGCTGGCAGTTAATAGCGAACTGTGTTTTGGCGATGTGGTTCAGAGTAGCAAGACCAATGATAAATTCACTTCGGACGATTTTGTATTCCACCAGGGATTTATTGACGGATTGGGTCTGAATCTGAATGAAAACCATATTGTCAACCAAATTATTTATTTGGATGATAAACATAAGTGGCGAAAACTGCTTGACAAGAAAATCGAGGAACTCAAAAAGAGTTCCAATTTTGGAACACAGAACAAAGCCATCTTAAAGAAGATTGAAGAAATTGTTGCCAAAATCAATGAGGATGATAGTTCAAGAATCATTCGAGGACATCTAAATATTATATTCTGGGATAAGGATGAAGTACAATTAGAGAGAATTGCTTCAAAGATAAAAACCGAGTTCAAGGAACTGGATATAGTGCCTTATTACCCAAAAGGCGAAGAACGAAAGCAATATTTTTTAAACTCATACTGCTGTTTTGCTTCCAACTTTTCAAATGAAGATTTATTTGTAACCGATTTAAAACACGCCCTTTGCCTGTATATCAACAACACCAATTATCAGTCAGATGCCACAGGTGTCATCTTTAATGATAGGCAACATAACATTCCTGTATTAAAGGATGTTTGGGATGAAAAAAAGAAACGCATCAAAGCTCGAAACTTTGCCATTTTCGCACCTACGGGAGAGGGAAAATCTTTTTTGGCGAACAATATTCTACGGCAGTACTTCGAGGTCGGCGTCCGACTGGTTATTATTGATTTAGGTGGTTCATATTCAAAATTCGCCAAGCTCTATCCAAACGACCATATAATCCTTCGCTACGAGCAAGGAAAAAACTTGGGTATCAATCCATTTTATATCTCTGATGTCAATGATTTGACACCAGAGCGGTTAGAAGATTTAGCAATCTTCCTTTTGGAACTTTTAGCTTCAGGAAAGGAAACTACCAAAGCTGAAGAAGTGGCAGTCAAAAAAGTGCTTCGTTACTACTATCTACAGAATGTTGGTTGTACACATTCTTTGGAAAATTTATACCAGTTCGTTGATACCAAAAAGGACAGCATTTTAGAAGCCCTACACATTCAGGAACAGCATTTCAACATCTACGATTTTTTACACATTCTCTCTGAATATGTGGATGATGGCTTGTACAGCTTCCTGTTCAATGTAAGCGAAGACCAGATCTACAAAATTGAGGATAAAAGGTTGATTGTGTTTGAACTGGATGAAGTTAAGGACAATAAGGAAATCCTTTCCGTAATGTTGAAGTTGATTAAATCTGCCATTCAAAGAACCATTTGGAGAAATAAAGCCGAAAGGGGAATCATCCTATTCGACGAGTTTGCCAAACAGCTCAAATTCGGAAATGTACTCGAAAGTGTAGAATTCTACTACCAAGCCATTAGAAAACAGAATGGAGCAATTGGGATTATACTGCAATCCATAAACCAGTTGCCTACTAATTCAACATCGGCAAGTATTCTGGAAAACACACAGGTCATATACAGCCTTCGCAATGAAAAAGGCTATGCCGAATTAAAAAGCAGGCTCAACCTTTCTAGTCACGATTTAAACCAGTTAAAATCCATTCGGAACAACCTTACAGGAACAAGAAAATATACCGAAATGTTTATCAAAATTGGAAAGGAAAGCAACATTTTCCGATTGGAAGTACCACCAGAAGTCTTTGCTGCCTACTTAACTGATGGACGAGAGAGCGAAGAAATAATGAAGCTCTATGAAAAGCATAATAATATGGAGCAAGCCATTAAAATATTTATTAATTCTTAAAAACAAAAATTATGAGACAGACAATTAAAAAGCTAATGTTATCCGCACTATTTATAGTGCTAATTGGAAGTAACGCTTCGGCCCAGGGGATGCCTGTGTATGACAACACAAACTTTATCTCTTTTGTAAAATCATTGTTGGAATCCGGTAAACAGACCGCCAATTTAATGAAGACGGTAAAATTCCTTAAAACGCAAAAGGAAAATATCGATAAGGTCAACGATGTCATCAAACAACTTAAAGCGGTCAGGGAATTGGCAAGAAATAACCAACGCTTGTATGATGTGGTTCAAGATGATTTACGGGAAATACTCAATTCCCCTTTTATCAAACCAGATGAAGTAACTCGTATTTCAGGTTCTTTTGATGCCATCCTTGAAAATTCTATGGCAGGTATGGAATATATCGACCAAATCCTGTCCAGCGACAATATGAAGATGACCGATGCCGAACGAGCCGAAGTACTCAAAGAAAAGGAATTGGAATCCAAGGAAATGGTAGCGGAAATTGAGGCGAAAACCAGACGCTATCGGGAGATTATTCAATTTCGGGAAATGCAGCACAAAATCAATAATCGAGAAACCAATTACTAATGTCAGGTATTTTTTTAGGCATAGGGTTAGAATATGTGGACACTATTTTTCAAACGATAAAAAATAGTGATTTCTCGCAATACACTATTGCGGGGATGAAGACCCTTGCCATATTGTTCTTTCTCATCAACATCCTAAAAAAATACAATGAAGGCGTTGCCAACAATGAGGGCTACACTTGGGGATTAACACCTGCGGAGTTGGCCAAAAACTTTGCAATAGTAATTTTAGTGATTTTTTCCACACAGGTATTGGGTGTTTTCGACACTATTTTGGTGGCCATTGAAAACCAATATCGGGACACGGCACCCGCACTTCTTCCGTTGCAGATGCAAGATATTGACATCGAACAGGATGTAAGTGCTTGGGATGCCGCCACTAAAGCAATGGCAATGCTCTACGAAGCACTGGTTACACCTTTATATGGTTTAAAGATACTATCCTTTATTGTCGGAATATTTCTGTGGCTTTTGGATTTGTTTATCTACCCATTATTCCTTGCAGAGCGATTCTTTTTGCTGGGCATAATGCAAGCCTTTTTCCCTTTGGTCATCAGCTTGGCGGTTTTTGAAAAATTCAGGTCGTTGGCCTACAACTTTTTCAAACTTTACGCTGGTGTATATATGTTAGTGCCTGCCTTCTTTCTGGTCAATATTTTCGTGAATAATCTTTATACCGAAATCAACACCAATTTCTGGAGCGATTTATTTGGTACAGATTGGGGCAGTAATTTTTTCGCACCGCTTTTACAATTAGGGTCTATTGGATTTATTGTGCTGCTGAAATTCAAACTGTACAAACGGGCGACTTCGTTCACTTTCAGGCTCTTTGCAGGCTGATAAAGCATAAATCAATAATTAAATGAAAACACCATATAAAAACATTTATAACATCTTAAAACTCAATCGCTTTATCGTATTAACGGTTGTTATCGGAGCAGTACTCACGTGCATCATTTCCGTTTTGATGGTCATAAAACTACATAAAGAAACGGTTAACAATGCCTTTGTGGTAAATACGGATGGAAGCGTTATTCCGCTCAAACTGGTATCTCAACAGGAGAATTTAAAAGTTGAAGTCTTGGCACAATTGGAATTATTCCATACCTATTTCTATAACATAGATGCCAGCAATTATGAAAAGAATTTGGAAAAAGCCCTCTGGTTGGGCAATAGTTCAGTAGATGCTTTGTACCGACAGAAAAAAGCCGATGGTGTTTATAACCGTTTGTTGCAATATTCGCTGGTTCAAAAAGTATTGAATATCGAATCCAAAGTTGATATTCAAAACGAGCCCTACAAATTTGAAACGAAAACCATTTTTGAAATCAACCGAGGGTCGGTAACCGACACTTATGAATTGACCACAACAGGAAATTTGATTCACGTTGACAGGAACTTTCCTAATAATACCCACGGATTGTTGATTACCAACTTTTTTGAAAACACATTACGAAAATTAGAAAATTATGAAAGCCCATAAAGGATATTAAAAAACAGATACAATGAAAGTAGAAAAAAATAAAATAGTCTTTTCCATCGTGCTGGTATGCATACTGCTTTTTATAGGTGGTTATGCAATGTTAGTATTAGGAGAAGACGAAGAACCGACCATAGAGAACAATCAAATTCCCGTACCGAAACTGGAAGACGACCAAAAGGAATACGATTCCAAATTGGATGCCTTAAACGATTTAAAGGAAGTGAGGGAGACCAATGCACCAAGTATTTATGATGAACGGCTGTTGGATTCCACAGGCGTGTATGACCCTGATTTATTGGACAAGAAAAAAATGCAGATGGTAGATAGCATCTACCAGCAAGGACAGATTCGATATTCAGATAGAACGTTTGAAAATATCAATCCCAGATACAAACCATCAAAACCATCTATTAAGAAGGAAAAAGACACAACGGATGCCATTGTAGAAAAAGAAACGAATGTCGAAGCCAAAGAACGTGCTTTGGAGCATCAACTCTTTTTTGCCTCGCATCCCATTGAAAATGATGATTTGAACTCAAAGAACACCGATGAATTTATATATGTTCGGGTTGATGGCACACAGACGGTTAAAACTAATTATCGTTTACAAATGCGGTTGCTAAAGGACGCTACCGTTTACGGACAACGCTATTCCAAAAACACGCCCATTTACGGATTTGTCGATTTTAAACCCAATCGCACAATCATAGACATTGAGAACATCAATCATCAGCCAGTAAAATTGAAAGCCTATGACTTTCAAGATGGTAGCGAAGGCATTTATATCGAAAACAGTTTTAGAGCCGAAGTTACCAATGAAATCGTTGGAGATATGGTGGACGACATCAACATTACCGGTGTTCCACAAGTAAGCGGTTTCAAGAAAATTTTCCAACGCAACCATAAAAACGTAAAGGTTACAATAACCGACAATTACAAACTCATTTTAAGGCTTCCTAAAACCAAACATCAAGGTAAGCCAATAATGGGCAATTACTAAACTTATTATTATGAAGACATATATCACATTACTACTATTTATTTGTACAATGTCAATAGTTGCACAACAACCCCTCGATACCATTTATGCCAACGACAAGAAAAATGTCGCCCTATTTTTTCCCAATCCAATACGACAGGGAATTACCGGAGCTTCCCATTTTGTATTCACCTATAATCGTGAAAAAGAGCAGTATTTTGGATTGTTACAGGCGAAGCCTGGAACTGAAAGCAACCTTTTGACCGTTACAAGTGATGGTAGCGTTTATTCTTATATTCTGAAGTATTCTGAAAAACTTCCAGAACTGAATTATTTTATCAACGAAAATGAAAGCATTGGTAGCGAGCTTCCAATAAAGATTAAGCAGAAGCCCGAAGTTAAAGCGTTGAACGAATACACAAATAGAATAACCCATTTTCAAAAATTCAGCGAGTATTTATTAAAATCCAACTTTGAGCGTATTGAAACCAAACGCAAAAAAGGCATCAAAGTACAATTGCAAAAAATGGCATACGATGCTTCTGAAGTGTATTTGGTTATAGAGGTCAAGAACAAATCCGGAATCGATTTTGAAATCGACTATCTCAACGTATATAGAACCAACGGAAACAAAAAACGTAAAGCCTCTTATCAAAGATTGCAGCAAGAAGTGATATACAAACACAAAATGCCATATTCCATTACTGATGGAGAAAGTCAATGCTTTGTGTATGTAGTTCCAAAGTTTGTTTTAGGAGACAACGAAAAGTTAATGCTGGAGCTGAAGGAGCTAAAAGGGAGCAGGAAAATGATTTTGGAAACCAAAATTTAAGAGGTGTTTATCACCTCTTTTTTTATGATTAAAAAAGTACCTTTGTTATAAATATAACAAATCTATTGACAACTAAAATTAGAATGAATAACGAACAAACCGCAATACGAACAACTTATTTCAGCATAATTGGGAATACTGCTTTAGCCTTAATTAAAGGACTTGCGGGATTTTTTGGAAATTCTTATGCTTTAATTGCAGATGCGATTGAATCGACAACGGATATTTTTGCTTCATTTTTAGTTTTATTAGGTTTTAAATATGCAAAACGACCAGCGGACGAAAATCATCCCTATGGACACGGTAAAATTGAGCCATTAATTACCTTTGGAGTTGTTACATTCCTTGTTGTTTCTGCCACAATAATCGCCTATGAAAGTATTCAAAACATTCAAACACCTCATAAAATCCCGAAATCTTGGACTTTGATTGTGCTAGGTCTAATAATAGCTTGGAAAGAAATCTCATTTCAAATTGTAATTAAAAAAAGTAAACAAACAAATAGTTCATCATTAAAAGCAGATGCTTGGCATCATAGAAGTGATGCCGTAACTTCGGTAATGGCCTTTATCGGTATTTCGATAGCAATCATATATGGAAAAGGTTATGAAACAGCAGATGATTGGGCTGCATTATTCGCTTCAGCGTTTATTTTATATAATAGTTATTTAATATTACGTCCAGCTTTAGGAGAAGTTATGGACGAACAACTTTATGACGAACTGATAATTGAAATTAGAGAAAAATCAACAGAAGTTCAAGGTGTTTTAGGAACAGAGAAATGTTTTATTAGAAAATCCGGAATGAAATTCCACGTGGATTTACACGCAATTGTGAATAGTGAAATTTCGGTAAAATCTGGTCACGACATTGCTCATAAGTTAAAAGACCATTTACGAAAAGAAATACCGAATTTAGGACACGTACTAATTCATATTGAACCGAATTAATAAAAATAAATATATCAATAAAAATTGTCTATTCTGATGACCGAAGAAAAATTTAATAATCTTTCCTATCCGTTTTAAAACCAATTCGTTCCCTGTTTTGCTGGTCAATCTGCACTTTGTCTTTTTGCAATAAATAATTCAATGCCTGATGAATGTCCTTAAATTTGATATTCATTTCTTTTTCAAGTTGGGCTATATGTTCTTTAAGGTTGCTATAATCTGTAAGATGCTGCCGTAACGCTACAAATGCACGCATAATAGATATATTTACGTCAATGGCCTTGTCGCTGTTAAGTACGCTGGAAAGCATTGCTACACCTTGTTCAGTAAAGGCAAAAGGAGCAGTCGGGCTAAATTTGATATTCTCTGGAAGGTTATCACAATTTGTGATAACCTCTTTCCACTCGTCCTTTGAAAGCTGAAACATAAAATCATCTGGAAAACGTTTAAGGTTACGTCTAACGGCTTGTTTAAGCACTCTGGTTTCTACTTCATAAAGTTCTGCGAGGTCAAAATCAAGAATTACTTTGTTTCCTTGAATATTATGGATTTTATTTTTTATTATAGATAGTTCCATTGTATTTTTAATTAAGTGGGGATTATGAATTTTGAGAAACCACTTTAGAGATAGATTCATTTTCTATCTCATTGAATTGGTACCTTAATTTTTGCATATCATCACTCACTTTGCGTTCAATGACCTTTGCATAAATTTGGGTAGTGGATATTCGGGAGTGACCTAACAATTTTGAAACCGTCTCTATGGGCATCCCGTTACTCAATGTTACCGTTGTAGCAAACGTATGTCTGGCAATGTGGAAAGTAAGGTTCTTCTTAATACCGCAGACATCCGCAATTTCCTTTAAATAAGAGTTTAGTTTTTGATTTGAGATTTTAGGAAATATACTTCCTTGTGATATTGATTTACGGTTGCTCTTGTATTTTTCAACAATTTGCATCGCTTTTGGTAACAAAGGTATTCGTATAGGCTTTGTCGTCTTTTCTCGTTTGTAATAAATCCAAAGTTCGCCATCGATGCCAATACAGATATTATCCGCAGTTAAATGAATGACATCAATATAGCTTAAACTGGTATAGCAACTAAAAACAAACAAATCCTTAACCAATTCCAATCTGTGAATGTTAAATTGTTTATTTTCTATCTCTTGAAGCTCTTCGAGACTTAAAAATCCTCTTTCGTTTTTAATGAATTTAGCTTTGAAATTGATAAAAGGGTCGCGTTCTATCCAGCCTAACTTATGTGATAGATTTATCAGTTTCCTAAACCGTTCTATGTGCTTCATTACGGTATTATTGCCCATTGGTTTTTGATGGTCTTCGGGTACATAACCTCGAAGATATTTCTCGAATTTTATGATAAAGTGATAATCAAGTTCCCGTAAGTAAAGGTCTGTGGTCTTATAGAATTTCGATAAAAATTTTGAGATATAACTTTGTGTAGTGTAGTAATTTTTTTGTGTTCCCCACTTTAATTTGTTTACCATATCTTCATTATGGTAATTGATAATATCAGTAATGGAACGATTATTTTCGTCATTACCAAAGTATCGAGCCTTAACAACTTGTGCAGTAATCAATTTATGCTCGTTCATTAAATCGCGATAACATTTAAAAAGATGATTGTAAGTTTCATCCAAATAACTGTTCAAGATTCTTGATTTTTGGTTAGTTCCACGAGCCCTGTTTTTATGGACATCCCAATCAGAAACTAAAACTTTTCGTTTTAAACTGATGGTAGCCCGTTTACCATTTACCGTAATTCTTGCGTAAATTGATGCTTGGTCATTTTTTGCCCTGGAGAAGTCCGCCCAGAACAAAATACTGAAGGTGGAAGATGTTTTCATTATTTCGTCTTTTAGTTAACAATAATTCGTTGTTATCAGACGAAAGTCAAATCACTTATAAAGATACATTTATTTATCGATTAGCAGACAGTTAGCTACAAATCTGGTCAACACTTTTTGATTTTTCAAATTGTTATCCGATTTGTTGACGTTTTTAATCAAAACATATCAATTCTTATGATATTCTTAAAAACAGAAAAACCTGTAAATCATACGATTAACAGGTTTTTGTTATAGATTGATACTATAATTTGTCGGGGTGGCAGGATTCGAACCTGCGGCCTCCTGCTCCCAAAGCAGGCGCGATAACCGGGCTACGCTACACCCCGTGAACAGCAATTATATTGTTCACTGTAATTTTGGAGTTTTTTTGTCTAAACTCTATAATGCGGAGAGACAGGGACTCGAACCCTGGCGACGGTTGCCCGTCGACAGATTAGCAATCTGCTCCGTTACCACTCCGGCACCTCTCCAGTTTTTTATGAACGTGTCATCCTAAAATGCGGTTGCAAATGTAAGTCTTCAATTGTAATAACGCAAACAAAAAATAGCCTTTTTTAAAGTTAAATTTTAAAGCGGTTTAAATCAAGTATATGCTGATTAAATTGATTTAAAAAAAGAGCTCTAAATTTTAGAACAACGAATCATCTCTTTTTTTTCTTCTAGATTCGTCACAAAAAACAAATACACATCCCCGCCATCTGCAATTTTCCACTTTTTACGAAGTGCTTCAACACTCTCGGGAAAGTTTCGTATAGTTATATTGGCCTTTTTAAAATTTAGGGTTGCACGCATCTCTTTTTTGGAATAGGGTATTGTACTTTCCACTAAAAAGCGTCTTCCGGGAAAATCAATTAAATTTTTGCTGGTGTAAAGATGTGTGTTTTTATGAAGTTTGTTTAATTTCAACTTTTCCGAAACCAAATCGAAGGCACCGCTCTTTAAGATAGCCGCATTGGGTTCGTACAGATATTTTTGAAGCAAACTGTAATTTGCCGATGATTGTTCATCCCAATTAAAATCAAATGATTCAAGGCCAGATTTGGTGAAATTTACGGTTTTTATCTTTGGTTTGCCGTAAATGTCTTTTTGTAGTAACCATAGTAATTCTTTTACTTCATTATCCACAGCTACGATATGAATTTCTGAAACGCTCTGCAATTCATTTAAGCCAACAGTAATATCGAGCATTGGTGAAGTTTTAACAAGAAACTGATTGCAGTGGTTTAATATCTCTGAAATATTTCTGGGTATATTTGGCTCACAATCATTTAAGAAAAAAACCTTGCCCTTGCTATCGTGGCGTCGAGAAGGATCGGCGTATATTACGTCATATTTCTCGTTCAAAACCACTCGTAGTCCATCTTTTGGGTGGCAATGAATATTATTCTTACCTAAAATTTCAAAGTTATGCTGTGCAATTTTTGAGAGATCTTCATTTATTTCAAAATGGTGGACGGTTTCAAATTTTTCAGTGAAGAAAAAACTATCTACCCCAAAACCGCCTGTTATATCCGCAATGGTCTTACCGTGGACTAATGACGATTTGTATCGAGCCGTAATTTCCGAAGAGGTCTGCTCCAAATTCAATTTGGGCGGGAATATAATATTTGAAGTTTCAACCCAAGTGGGTAGTTTTTTTTCTATTCTTCTTCGGCTTTCAATTTGTTGGATAAGCGCTTGGACGGAAATGCTTTCAAAAGGACTTCCCGCAAAAGAGAGTTTGGAAACATCACCCTCAAAATTTCGTATAAATTGCTGTACTTCTTTATTTAAAAGCGGAGGAATAAGCAAGGGTTATAGGTTATGTGTAAGACGTTTTACGATTTTATATTCTGAAAGAAATTCTTTTGCAACCACTTTTAGGGTAGTATAGGTAGGCACGGCAAGTATCATACCTGGAATACCGAAAACGAAACCAGCGGTAAGTATAACAATAAAAATCTCTAATGGATGGGAGCGTACACTGTGCCCAAAAATAACGGGCTGTGATATAAAATTATCAAAAATTTGTGCTACGGCATATCCGCCGGTTGCAATAAATAGCAGTGGCAATAGACCGGATGAAAAATCGGCACCAAGGTTATTCGATACTATTACAAGCAACATTAAACCCCAGCCAATGATAGGGCCCAAATAGGGTACAATATTTAAAAAAGCACAAATTAAAGCTACTGCAACAGCATCACGAATATCCAGATAAAGCAGTAGTACAGAATAAAACAAAGCGAGAATAAAAATTTGAAGCAATAGCCCTATGAAATATCTTGAAAGCAGTTCCTTGATTTTTATTAGAATTCTTTTAAACTTTTGTTCGTCGCCACTTTTCGCAAAAACCAAGACAGAGCGGGCAATGAGGCTTTCATCCTTCAAAAGAAAAAAGGAAATAAATAATACTGAAAAAATCCCGATAATAGTACCGGCAATATTTCCGAAAAAAATATCTATAAAGCTGGGAATAATTTCAACATTGAGGTTTTGAACGTAAGTGGTGCGTTTTATGGCTTCTACCAATTGAAAATGATCTACGCCAAGATAATCGCTGGCTTGGATGTTCAGCTCATTTAAATCGCGCTTTACTTGTTCAAAATCTATTTGTGAAATATGCTTGCCCTGTTCAATAATTATTGGAACAAATATACTGAGCACCATCCCAATAGAACCTATAATGAGCAATAGGGTAATTACCGATGCGAAGGTATTTCCGAATTTGAGTTTTCTTTTTAAAAAGAGAACTACGGGTCGGCCAATCAGTGATAATACCAATGCCAGACCAATATAAAGAATAAGTGCCTGAATTTGGTAAAGGATCCAGAGCAAAATTATTATGCCCACCAATACCGCCAGTGCTCTTAAAATACCAAGGGTTATAGCTTTTGCAGTTTTTTTCACTTCGTAAATATACTATATTCCAAAGTAGAAAAAATCAAAGTTTTGTTAAGGGTGCTAGTTGCTAGACGACGAATAAAAGATGAGTGCGTTATGAAATCAATTTTCAAAAACATATTTAATAATATTGGCACCCATTTGCAAAGCTTTCAGCCTTACTTCCTGCGGGTCGTTGTGCACTTCGGGATTTTCCCAACCATCGCCCAAATCTGTTTCAAAAGTATAAAGTAACACTAATCTGTCTTCCACAAAAATTCCAAAGGCTTGAGGGCGTCCACCATCGTGTTCGTGAATTTTAGGCATTCCCTGAGCAAATTTATATACGTAGCTAAACATTGGAAAATTAGCGGGGAGTTCTTTCAATTCTTTGTTGGGGAATATTTTATCGATTTCTTTTCGGATGTATTCATCCATTCCGTAATTGTCATCAATGTATAGAAAACCGCCGCTCATTAAATAATTTCTGAGGTTTTGGGCTTCTTCGGCAGAGAAAAAAACATTTCCGTGACCAGTCATGTGTACAAAAGGGAAATCAAAGATATCTACACTTCCGGGAGTTACGGTCTGGGGTTTTTCCTTTATTGCTGTGTTTATATTTTGATTACAATATTTTACCAAATTGGGCAGTGCAGTTGGATTGGCATACCAATCGCCACCGCCGCCGTATTGTAATAGTGCAATTTCCTGTGCAGAAATATTTCCGAGGAAAGCCAAAAAAAAGAAAGTGAAAAGTTTTATTCGCATAGTTTTCAAAAGTACGAAATAGGAGAGATAAACCTAATAGGTATTATATTTCATTGCTAAAAGCAACGCTATGGCAAGCAACAATTGCAGCAGTTTCAGTGCGTAAACGATTTTCCCCTAAAGTGACAGGAATAAACCCATTAGCCTTTGCAAGTTCAATTTCTTCAGTAGAAAAATCGCCTTCTGGACCTATGAGAATCAATACCTTTTCCTTCGGAAGCAGTACAGATTTCAAGGATTTTTTATCGTCTTCCTCACAATGTGCTATGTATTTTGAACCATCAAAAGTCTTTTCAAAACCCATGAAATCCTTAAATGAAATAGTATCGTTTAATATTGGCAGGTAAGCTTTTAAGGATTGTTTCATAGCGCTTTGCAGAATTTTTTCGTAACGTTCTGGCTTTATTGTTTTTCGTTCACTGTGGTCACAGATTATTGGAGTTATTTCTGAAATACCAATCTCTGTAGCCTTTTCCAAAAACCATTCATAACGATCGTTTAATTTTGTAGGCGCAACTGCCAAGTGAAGTTGATAGGGCAGTGGAGGCTGTTTTTCTTTAGAAATTATCTTCACCACGCAACTCTTTGGGTTTGCACTTATAATTTCAGCTGAAAAAAAGGAGCCTTTGCCATTTGTAATTTTGAAAGAATCACCTTCCTTCATTCGCAATACTTTTACAATATGACGGCTTTCCTCTTTTTCAAAAGTTATTTCTTTTGCATCATCAGAAATATTTGGGTTGTAAAAGAGTTGCATTTATTTCAATTTTGTTTTTGCGTGCGCAACGCCCATTTCGGCCCATAGTTGAAGTTTTTCTTCCGTTTTGAAACCTTCGGTAGTTACAAAAATAAATTCCTTCATCGGCTTGCCCGTAAAACCCATTGGTTTTACAAAACGACTCTGTGTTGTCTCTGTCATTCTTACCGCCGGAATCCTTACCATAAGCCGTTCTTTGGTTTCGCCCACACACATTTTTCCTTTAAAAAGAAAACAGGTGCCGCCAAACATACGTTTTTCTTCAATGTCTTTTCCCCAAGGCTGGAGCGCGACTCTAATTCGTTGTAATATTTCTTCGGAATTGGGATTCATTTATAGTTTTAAAATTTCATCCGTGCCGAAGCTACAACATTATTTTCAGCAAAATTCTGGGATTTATATTTCAACTCGCCCACAATGGCAATCATCGCAGCATTGTCTGTACAAAACTCAAATTTGGGGATGTGGGTTTTCCAACCGTATTTTTTTTCTGCTTCCTTCAAAGCCTTGCGAATACCGCTATTGGCAGAAACACCGCCACCGATTGCAACTTCCCTAATACCTGTTTTCTTCACAGCATTTTTCAGCTTATCCATTAAGTAATCAACAATTGTAAATTGAACACTGGCACAAATGTCTTCTATGTTTTCAGAAATAAAATCGGGGTTTCGGCTCACTTCTTTTTCAACGAAATACAGCACAGAGGTCTTCAAACCACTAAAGCTAAAATCCATCGGGCCAACTTTAGGTTTTGGAAATTGGAACGCTTTTGGATTTCCCTGTTGGGCATATTTGTCAACCAAAGGGCCACCGGGATAGGGCAGACCGAGTATTTTTGCACTTTTGTCAAAAGCTTCACCCACTGCATCATCAATGGTTTGCCCAATTATTTCCATTTCAAAATAATCGGTCACTTTTACAATTTGCGTATGGCCGCCGCTAATGGTCATAGCCAAAAATGGAAAGTTGGGAGCCGTTTGCCCTTCGGCCTTGATGAAATGTGCCAAAATATGGGCTTGCATATGGTTCACGTCTATTAGCGGAATGCCTAAGCCAAGCGCCAATGATTTTGAAAATGAGGTACCTACGAGCAAGGAACCCATCAAGCCAGGTCCGCGTGTAAAAGCGATGGCAGATAACTGATTTTTATCGATATTTGCTTTGTGTAAAGCCTGATGGACTACAGGAACAATATTTTGTTGATGCGCCCGTGAGGCAAGTTCGGGTACCACGCCACCGTATTGTTCATGAATTGCCTGCGTGGCAACAACATTGCTGAGTATTTCGCCGTTGTTGATTACGGCAGCAGCAGTGTCGTCGCACGAAGATTCAATCCCTAGGATATAGCAATTTTTCTGTATCAAAGTGAAAAGGGTATATTTATTGGGTTGTAAAATTAAACATTAAAAACGTATCAAAAAACTTCGAAAAATAATAGTTCGCACCTTTGTAATCATTGTATTGCTACTAGTGCTTATAGTGATTATTTTTTCTATTCCTTCTGTGCAAACATGGGTTGCCAAAAAGGTAACCACCAATCTTAATGAAACTTACGGAACCGATATAAACATTAAAAGGTTAGGCCTTAACTGGAAAGGAGAAGTAGATATTCGGGAAGTATATATTGCAGACCACCACAACGATACGCTTATTTATAGCAAGGAAGTGCAAACTAACATTATTAGTTTTCAAAACTTAATAAAGGGTGATCTTGGCTTTGGAGATATTGCACTTGACCAAGCAAAACTCTACGTAAAAACTTATAAAGACGAAGAAACCGACAACCTTTCCATTTTTGCGAAAAAGTTTGATACCGGCAAGCCGAGTACTTCGCCTTTTTCACTTTTCAGTAACGATGTGAGTTTGACAAATAGTCGCGTTAAGATTATTGATGAAAACCTAGAAAATCCGGAAATATTTGTTTTAGATAATGTAAATGTTACTGCAAATAACTTAAAAATCAACGGCCCTGAGGTAAAAGTCAATATTGAGAATCTTTCATTGATTGCTGCACGTGGCTTTGTGATTGAAGATATGCAGACGGATTTTTCATATACTGAAACAAATATCACTTTAAATAATCTTAATTTAAAAACAACTGAGTCCCAAATTGTGGGAAATGTAGATTTGGATTATTCCAAAAATGGATTTGCAGATTTTGTTAACGATGTAGTTATTAAGGCCACATTAAAAGATTCTAAAATCGCAACAAACGATTTAAATGATTTTTATAATGAATTTGGCCCCGACCAGTTGATTTTACTGGATACCGAAATGAAAGGTACTTTAAATGATTTCACCGCTACCAATTTAAAATTTCAGACGGGTGATACAAACATACAGGGGGACTACGCTTTTCAGAATATCCTAAATTCTGAAAATGGTTATTCCATAACCGCGAACAACCATTATATCGCCACCAATTACTACGATTTAAGAAGGTTCATGCCCAGAATTTTGGGAGATGTTGTTCCTGCTGAATTGAAAGAACTTAAAAGCTTTAATCTTAGCGGAAATACTTCAATAGTAGGTGATGAGCTCAACACAAAAAGTAATTTACAGAGCGGCATAGGCCAAGCGACCCTTGACTTAAAAATAGGAAATATTACCAATATTGATAATGCATATTATAAAGGCAATGTGGTATTGAATAACTTTGACCTTGGAAAAATAGCCAAGACCACTTCCCTCGGAAAAATGACCGCCGACTTAGATTTTGATGGACGCGGGTTTAATAAAAATACCGTAAACACCGAAGTTTCGGGCACGGTTTCTTCTTTTAATTTTGAAGGGTATAATTATAAAAACATTACCGTTTCAGGAAATCTTAAAAACCCACTTTTTAATGGAGAACTTTCAATTAAAGATCCAAACCTTAAGTTAGATTTTAAAGGACTGATAGACGCATCTTCAGAAACAAACCAACTTGATTTTGAAGCAGATGTAGAATATGCAGAATTGAACAAATTAAATTTGATAACACGTGATAGCATTGCCGTTTTTACAGGAAAAGTCGTGGTTGATATGGAAGGAAAAACCATTGATGATGTTGTGGGAACCATTAATTTCAGTCAAACTTTTTATCAAAACGAACGGGATGATTTCTACTTTGATGATTTTACAATCACTTCTTCTTTTGAGGGGCCAGTTAGGACTATTGAAATAAACTCCCCCGATATTTTAAACGGAAAGATTTCTGGAGAGTTTTTAATTCAAGATATACCTAATCTCTTTCAAAATGGAATTGCAAGTATCTATACCAATTATATTCCGCAGGAAGTGACTACTAATCAATACATAGATTATGAATTTGTAGTATATAATAAAATAGTGGATGTTTTTGTGCCACAGTTGAAATTAGGAGACAATACCCGTGTGAAAGGCTCGGTTTCTTCTGACGAATCAAAGTTTGAACTCGATTTTCGCTCTCCCGAAATTCTTCTTTTCGACAATTATATAGGAAAACTAAATATTCAAGTAGACAACGATAACCCATTGTATAACACATACATAGCGGCAGACTCCGTATATACTGGGTTTTATAATATTAAAAATTTAAATGTAATTAATAAAACCTTGAACGATACTATGTACGTGCGTTCAGAGTTTGCAGGCGGCCCAAAAAAGGAAGATATTTTTAACCTTTCACTTTACCACACAATTAATCCCTCCGGCAAGTCTGTGATTGGCGTTAAAAAATCAGATATTACTTACAAAGGCAATGTTTGGTACTTGAATGAAAACAACAACCGCTTGAATAAAGTAGTTTTTGATGATAACTTCAGGGAAGTTCGCATAGATTCCTTAGAGCTTAGCCATAATGACGAATTGATACAAATGGCGGGCGTTCTTCGGGATTCTACATATAAAGATTTGAAAGTTCGTTTTAAAGACGTAAACATTGGTAATATTACTCCAGATATAGACAGCTTGCGGCTTAAAGGAAATATGAACGGTAAATTTGATTTTCTTCAGAAAAATGGAGCATATTACCCCAACAGCTCTGTTACTATAGACAATGTGGAAATCAATGAGATTCCTTTCGGAGATTTGATTTTGAAAATTGACGGTAACGAAGACCTTACCAAATACCGTATCAATACTTCATTAACAAACAACAATGTAAAATCAATAAATGCTGTGGGCGAAATAGATGTTTCGGCACAAAACCCACAAATACAGCTCAACGTTGATTTAAATCAGTTTAATATGCAGGCGTTCAGTCCGTTTGGGGCCGATGTGATTACCGATATCAGGGGATTGATAACTGGAAACGCAAAGGTTTCGGGCAATTATAAATCGCCAGATGTTTTAGGGCGTTTTACTTTGGAAAACAGCGGATTAAAAATACCCTATCTAAACACCGATTTTGACATTGAAACAGGTGCGCAAATAATTGTAACAAAAAATAAATTTGAAATTGACGGAACCCAGATAACCGATACAAAATATGAAACCATAGGCGTTTTATATGGAAATGCCACCCACAACAATTTTAGTGACTGGGAATTGGATTTACATATTGAAGCTCCTGAAAGATTGGTAGTTCTAGACACTCCGCCAGAAGAGGACGCACTGTATTACGGTACTGCATTTATAAGCGGAAGAGCCGATATTACGGGCCCTATAGATGAACTGGTAATTGACGTTGAAGCTACAACACAAGAAGGAACCACCTTTAAAATTCCAATTAGCGATACAGAATCAATTGGTGATGACTCATTTGTGCATTTCCTTTCACCCAAAGAGAAAGAAGCACGTATTAATGGAGAAACTCTTGTTAATGAAGACGTGAAAGGTTTATCGTTAAACTTTGAATTGGACATTAACAAAAATGCTGAAGTAGAAGTTGTGGTGGATCAAGAAAACAATTCAACACTAAAAGGACGCGGTGCGGGGATTCTTCTTATTGAAATAAATACAAACGGAAAGTTCCAGATGTATGGTGATTTTCAAGTTTACGAAGGAGAGTTTGATTTTAGGTATGGTGGTATCATTCAGCGAAATATTGGTGTGGTCCCTGGAGGAAACATCACTTGGGATGGAGCTCCCGAAAAGGCTAACTTAGATTTGAGCGCTGTTTATAAAACCCAGGCAAACCCATCGGTTTTATTGGATAATCCTTCTATAAATACAAAAATACCTGTTGAAGTTTATGTTGACTTAAATGGCGAACTGGCACAGCCTGAACTTAGCTTTAACATAGATTTTCCAAGGGTTAGCTCTACCTTGAAAAGTGAGTTGCAATACAAACTTCAAAATCAGGAACAAATGCAGAACCAAGCACTGTTTTTATTGGCTTCCAATTCTTTTGTGAGTGATAATTACGCAGGTTCAAACGCTTTTGCAGGAACCGTGGCCGATAGGGTTTCTGGTTTAGTAAACAACCTTTTTGCTGATCAAGATGGTAAATTCCGTGTAGGACTGGATTATTCAATTGGCAACAGAACGCCCAATCAAGAAACCTCTGATCGCTTTGGAATTACGCTTTCTACACAAATAAATGAACGTATTCTTATAAACGGAAAAGTGGGTGTACCCGTAGGCGGCGCTAACGAAACGGCAGTGGCTGGAGATGTGGAAGTGCAATGGCTAATAAACGAAGACGGAAGCTTACGGATGAAATTCTTCAACCGACAAGCAGATTTACAGTTCATAGGTGAAGATCAGATTTTTGAACAGGGTACGGGGATTTCATATTCCGTAGATTTCAATACTTTTCAAGAGCTTTACAGAAAACTTTTTAATAAAAAAGTGACCATTGACACAGAACTACCCGTAATTCCAGATGATAATAGCTTCCCTGTTGATTTTAACCCCAAGGGAACGCAAACCGAAGAAGAAGGGGAGTAGCTATTAATAATCTGCAGTAAGCTTTTTTAACAATGAAATTTGCCCTAAATGATAGTAGCAATGTTCTATCATTCCTTCAATATTGCGCTGATAAGTGCCGTATTTTTCATCTGCAAATATTTCATTTAGTTTTTCATCTGAAAAGGATTCAATGAATTTTGCGAATTTTTCAGAATTTTCAAACAAGCTTTTCCTAAGTGCATCCCAAGCCTCTGCCGAGTTAATGGGCGCAAAATCGAAACTATATTTATCGTGGATTTCCAATTTGCCATTTTCGAAGAAATCACATAAACCGGCAATATAATAATTAACGTGAAAGGTTAAAGCCGCAATTGTATTTAACGAACCCGTTTTTTGTGTAGCCTGCTGCCAATTGATATTTGAAAGAGATTCTTTAAAATTTGTATTCACAATCCATTTTCCGTCCAAAAGAACCTCTCTAAATCTTTCGGCAAGTTGAGATGAAGTTTTCATTTGCTAGCGTTTTAAAATATGGAACTATAAATTAAGTGAAGTTTTTTGCAAATATTTCTTTTTAAAGTGAAGCAATTACAGAAATTTCAACATTTACAAACTTAGGTAGGTTTGCAACTTCCACAGTTTCGCGGGCTGGGGCAGTGGCCTCATTAAAATAAGCAGCATACACCTCATTAATAGCTGAAAAATTATGCATATCACTGATAAAGATGCTTGTTTTCAGTACATTCTCAAAAGTCATTCCCGCTTCGGTTAGAATTGCTTTTAGATTTTCCATAACCAGTTTGGTTTCGGTCTTAATATCGTCAATTGCCAAATTACCCGTTTTTGGGTCTATGGCTATTTGCCCAGAAGTATAAAGCATATTTCCTTTTAAAACCGCTTGATTATAAGGGCCAATTGGGGCTGGGGCATTGGAGGTTGTGATAATTTTTTTCATAATATATGTGTATATGATTCTTTTTATTATCCAGCGACAGGCTACAACTGTTTGTCGCTTTCTCTTCGCTTATCGTATTTGATATCACTAAGTACTGAGGATTTTATTCCGATAAAGAAATACCAAGCTGTATTTATACTGCCTATGGGTGTCCAATTAAAACTCATTTGCCAACTTTCCAAATCGCGCTGGAAGCGGAACTGCGTAAGGGTAACGCCTTTGTTCTTAAAATCATAACCTGAAGATACTCCAACCGTCCATCGTGGTGCAAGCTCCATATTGGTACTAACCATAAGTGACTGGCTGGAAATTTCGTTTTGACGTTGGCTGTTTCCGTAAGTGATAGTATAGGCTAAGCGCATGTCCCAAGGTATACTGTAGTTGTACCAAGCTACATTTGTTTTATCTACCTCTTCATCGTTTTCTTTATAAATTTGCCCATCATAAATATCAGTAGCATCACCAAAAAGATCATCTGGGCGACCTCCATTTCGGAAGGTTTCATTCTCTGTTCTATCCAAATCCTTTTTGCCGCTACCATCAAAATCTTTGCTGGAAAAGGAATAATTGATACTCACATTGGCATTGGTAAGTCTGAAAAGACTTCCGCCATTGTCAATATTAAAAACATCTATTTTTTGATTGTTATTGTCGAGCGCATAAGGATCCAGTGATCCGCTAAAGTTGAAATCCAACTTTGGAACAATTGGAATACTACCGGTAAACTGCAATGGGCTCCATTTTAAAGAATCACCCGCCAGATTGTAAGCGGTTGAAAAATTTAAGTTGTTCAGTAAAGTAACTTTCTTTGGCTCCAGCGCAGTAGTGTCGCGATCGCGAACTTTTGCCTCAAATGTATTACTGAGAGCCATCCCGATACTGCTGGAATATACTTTGCTGGGTGGCCCGTAAAGTGTATTTTCAAAACGTGAATATTCTACAACTTGCGCAGCTTCATCAGCAGTTGCGGGTATAATGAATTCATCATAATACCTATCAAAAGCAGGGTTTATATTATAACTGATCGATGGACGAACCACATGGCGTACCGCTTGTATCTTGTTTTCTTTTCCAAAGTTGAAAAGTCCATAAAGCGTGGTTCCCAAACTTGTGGAAAAATTATAGGTTCGGTAACTTTCAAAACCCGAAACCGTATCTTTTACAATACCTCCCAAACCATTGTTTATGGTTTGGTCATAACGCTGCCGCGTACTTTTGAGCACCCAGGTTTCACGAAAATTGGTACCTGCGGAAGCGCTCAGGTATTTTAAAATTTTGAAATTTGTAGTTACGGGAATATTGTGTTGGGCGCCAATTTGTGCGCTGTTGAACATTTCCGACTTAAAGAAAAGCGAATCGGTAGTTTGGATTCGATTTTCTGCAGAAAGATCGTACTGAAAATTTATATTCTGGATAATACCTTTTTTAACGCCATTTTTTGGTGCAAAGGGATAAATTCTGGAAACGCTTGTATTCAGATTGGGAAGCGACATAGATATGGCTTCGGTATTTGTGTTTTGAGAATGGGTTGCCGCTACAGAAAGATTAACCTGTGGTTCGCCTTCAAAAGATTTTGAATAGGAAATAGAAGAACTTAAGGTATTTACAAGTGCGCTGGCATTGTTTGTTTGATTGATGGACTGTGAAAAATACTTACTACTACCAATATTTACCGAAGCTGAAAAACGAGAGCTGGGACTACTTTTAGTGTCTTGGGAATGTGACCATCGAATGTTGTAAATGCTAGTCTCGCTAAAATTTGGAAACCCTCTTTCTTCTTCCACAAGTTTTTCAAATCTTGCACTTACATTTCCTTTAAATTTATACCGAAGCGCATATGATGTTTCTCCCCGCAAGGCATAGCTACCGTTAGTATAATAATCTCCCAAGAGGCTCAAATCCAGATATTCACTTATAGCGAAATAGTAACCTCCATTTTGAAAAAAGAAACCCCGACTGTTGTTATCCCCAAATGAAGGGATTATAAATCCCGAAGTACGATCTTCAGTCAACGGAAAATATGCAAACGGCAAACCTACAGGCGTGGGAACGTCGGCAATGTACATATTTGTTAAACCTGTAACCACTTTCTTTTTAGGAACAAATTTGGCCTTTCTGGTATAGAAATAATATTCGGGGTCATCAATATTTTTTGAAGTGGTGAACTTTACGTTGCGCAGATATACCACTGAGTCGTTTACTTTTTTGGTAACATCTGCAATTACCCTAAATCCGTTTTGCTCGGTACGGCTATTGTAAACCAAGGCCTTTTCGGTATCAAAATTATAACGGATGGAATCGGGTTCAACCTTATTATTTGCCTGCACAAAAACGGGGCGTTGGCTGTAAACACCAGCACTGTCTATACCTTTGGCATAAACTTCGTTTTTGTTATAATCAAGAATAATTAGACCTGCATCTATCCGCATATCGCCATAGATAATGTAGGCTTTGTTATACATATACACCTTGTTTTCCTTTCGGTTGAGCAACACATAATCTTCACCATAATAGTCCACAACATCTGTTAAAGTTTCCTTTTCAGGTTTAATGGTATCAGTTTTTACAGTATCCTGTGCTTTTTCATTTACCTCGTCAATAACGGGTTTTATATTTACCGTAAGCGTATCATCCTGAGTAGTTTTTGGCAGATTTGTTTCATTCTTTGGCGGAATGTCCTGTGCATGCAGAAGAGCGCTGCAAAGTAGCAGAAATGTTAAGAAGATTGTTAAGTAATGCCTGTTTGTCTGCAATGCTTAGATGCTATTATTTTGTAGATTTGGCTCAGTATTTGAAACGGTCAAAAATAAACATATTTTTTCGGGTACGTTTTTTTAAATCATTTTTTTAAAATATCAAATATTCTTAATCGTTAACAGCTATATGAAATGCCCATTAACTATTCGCAAAACAATAAAAATGAATAAGCTAGGCATTCCATCTTCCATTTTATCAAATATTCTTGTACAGATGAAAACGAAACTTTTTTCTTTTTTCGTATTAATTATTGCAGTTTCATTTTTCCCTTTTGCAGCTTCAGCTGCCGAAAATCCCACAAAGCCATTTGTTGTTGTACTGGATGCTGGTCACGGTGGGCACGACCACGGAAACAAGGGCAATGGCTACAAGGAATCTGAAATATCTTTAAATATCGTCTTAAAAGTGGGGGCGGAACTGGAAAAGTTGCCCAATGTAAAAGTAATTTATACACGAAAAACCGATGTTTTTATTGAGCTCCGCGAACGGGCGGCAATAGCAAACAAAGCAGATGCCGATCTTTTTGTATCTGTACACTGCAACGCCCATAATTCAGACGCATATGGTGCCGAGACCTTTGTTTTGGGACTTCATAAGAGTCAAGCAAACTTTGAGGTTGCAAAAAAGGAAAACGAGGTAATCTATCTGGAGGAAAATTATCAGGAAAAATACGGCGGCTTTGATCCAAATGCGCCGGAATCATTGATAGGTATGGTGCTGATGCAGGAAGAGTATCTGGACCAAAGCATTCTATTGGCCAGTTTGGTGCAAAACAACGTTATAAACAATCTTAAAAGAAAGGATAGAAGTGTGAAACAGGCCGGTTTTTGGGTACTTCACAATACCTATATGCCCAGTGTTTTGATTGAAACGGGGTTTCTTACCAATAAAAGTGAAGGCGCTTATCTAAATTCCGCCAAGGGACAGTCGGAAATGGCCCGGGAAATTGGCAACGCCATAAAATCTTACATCAATAGTCTTTCAGTTTCAACAGAAAAGATAAAAGACCCCGAAATTGAGCAAATTCAAGTAGAAAAAACCATTGAATCAACAAAAGAAGATATTTACGAGGGAGTAACATTTAAAGTACAACTGGCCGCTACAAGTAAAAAACTTGATCCAAAACCCAGTAACTTCAAAGGACTGAAAGATGTAGCCCGTGAAAAGGAAAATGGCCTTTTTAAGTATTATTACGGCGAAACATCTGACTATAATAAAATTCAGGTTATGAAAACATTTGTGCAGCAAAAAGGATATCCTTCAGCATATATTGTCGCTTTTAAAAAAGGAAAAAAAGTTAATCTACCTGAAGTGTTAAAATCGAAAGCCAATTAGCGTGCATTCTTTATATTTATCATTTAAATTTGTTCACAAACTAAAACTATACTCTTGAGACTATCGAAAGAAGTTAAAACCGGAATCCTCGCCATAGGGGCTATATTGCTGTTAATCTTTGGTTACAGTTTTCTAAAGGGCACTAATTTGCTCGACAAGAACAGAGAATTCTATGTAAAATATGACAATGTTGAAGGCCTAGCGCAAGCTGCACCTGTTACCATAAACGGGCTTACGGTGGGTAAGGTTCAGAATATTTCCTTTGCCAATTCCAAGGGAGGACTCGTGGTAAAATTCACTGTTGAAAAGGACTTTGATTTTTCCAAGAACAGTATCGTAAAAATATACAGTACAGGGCTTATTGGCGGGAAATCATTGGGTATTTTTCCACAATACGATGTAAACAATATTGCCAAAAGCGGTGATACCCTTAGAGGCGATGTGGAAGACGGAATGCTTACGGCTGTTACGAAAGCCCTTGGACCCCTGGAGAAAAAAGTAAACAATACACTAGCGACCGTAGATACGCTATTATTGAGCATTAATGCAATTGTTGATGAACAAACCCGTCAAAACCTAAAGGAAGCAATTGCAAATTTAAATACTACTCTTAACTCGTTTGCTGGAGTTTCAGAGAATTTAAACCATATCCTCTCCAATAACACGGGTAAACTTGACAATACCTTCACCAATCTCGACAAAACCGCCGGAAACCTTTCAAAACTAACAGATTCCTTGGCACAGCTGGAAACTGGCAAATTAGTCACCGATCTTCAAAATGTAGTTGATAAAATGGATAAAATTGTAGCGGGAGTAGATAATGGGGAAGGTTCTATTGGAAAACTATTAAAAGACGACAAACTTTATCAAAATTTAGAAGGTGCTTCCAGACAGCTAGAGCAGCTCCTTCAGGACGTAAAGCTTAACCCGAAACGTTATGTGCACATTTCCGTCTTCGGCAAAAAGAACAAAGAATACGAACCGCCAGCCAATCCAGAAGAGTAAAACATGCAATACATTCCGAATATACTTTTTATAATCGCGCTTGCAGTGGGTGTTGGGTATTTCACCCTTAACATTCGCAAGTTAATACGAAACATAAAACTTGGTCACGAAGTAGATGCCTCAGACCACACTCCGGAACGATGGAGCAATGTAGTGCGCATTGCGCTGGGACAATCAAAAATGGTTGTTCGGCCAATTCCCGGGCTACTACATATAATTGTATATGTAGGTTTTATTATCATTAATATCGAAGTACTGGAAATTATTATCGATGGGATTTTCGGAACCCATAGAGTGCTTTCTACCGTCTTGCCCGCTGGACTGTATAATTTTTTAATTGCCTCTTTTGAAATTTTGGCGCTTCTCGTTTTAATAGGAGTTATTCTTTTTTGGACGCGTAGAAACATTCAAAAATTAAAGCGGTTTTGGGCAAACGAAATGAAAGGTTGGCCAAAAAATGACGCCAATTACATTCTTTATTTTGAAATGGTCTTGATGATTCTTTTTTTGACCATGAACGCGACAGACCAGCAATTGCAGGCAATGGGAGCGGCACATTACGTGGAGGCTGGTTCCTATCCCGTAAGCCAATTTTTGGTTCCTTTTTTCAGCAATCTTTCCGAAGCTACGCTAATTACCATTGAGCGCGGAGCATGGTGGCTTCATATTTTAGGGATTTTAGTTTTTCTGAATTACCTATACTTTTCAAAACATCTTCATATTATATTGGCATTTCCGAATGTTTACTTCGGAAAAGTGGTTCCAAAAGGAAAGTTTAAAAATTTGGATTCCGTTACCAATGAGGTGAAAATGATGATGGACCCAAATGTTGATCCCTTTGCGGCTCCCGCAGAAGGGGCAACCGAGGCTCCAGCTAAGTTTGGTGCCAGTGATGTAATGGATTTAAGTAGAATACAATTACTGAACGCCTATACCTGCACAGAATGTGGTCGTTGCACTAGCGAATGTCCTGCAAATATTACCGGCAAAAAACTTTCCCCGCGTAAAATAATGATGGACACCCGTGACCGTTTGGAGGAAATTGGAAAAAATATTGACAAAAACGGCGAATTCAAACCAGACGGAAAGCAACTGCTGGATGATTATATTACGCGCGAAGAACTTTGGGCATGCACCACTTGCAATGCCTGTGTTGAAGCCTGCCCCGTAAGTATCGACCCGCTGAGTATTATTATGGATATGCGTCAATATTTGGTGATGGAACAATCGGCAGCTCCAACGGAGCTAAATGTTTCCATGACAAACATTGAAAACAATGGAGCGCCTTGGCCCTACAACCAAATGGACCGTTTGAACTGGAAAGATGAGAATTGATAACATTTTAGTATGAAAAAAGAAGAAGTAGAAAAAATGCTGCACGATAAAATAGAAGAGGGTGAACACGTGAGTCCAATTCTTCCCGAAGGAATAAAAAACTACTTGATAGATATTGATGGGACCATTACTGACGACATTCCCAACGAGGAACCAGAACGTATGGCTACCTGCGAACCTTTTCCAGATGCTTTAAAAACGTTAAACAAATGGTACGACGAGGGGCACATCATCTGCTTTTTCACTTCCCGAACCGAAGCCCATCGCGAGGTAACTGAAAATTGGCTAAACAAACACGGTTTTAAATACCACACCATGTTAATGGGAAAACCGCGCGGTGGTAATTATCATTGGGTGGACAACCATTTGGTGAGAGCTACGCGATATAAGGGGAGATTTACAGATTTGGTGGAGAAAGAAGTAACAATAGAAGTATTTGAAGACTGATTATCAGTTAATAGAAAAACGTTAATAGCTAATAGGAAATCCCCGTTAACAATTAACAACGAACAATTAACAACAAAAACATGAGTGAACAACTAAAAGTCCCAACAATGGCCGAATATATGGCCCAAGGCAAACAGCCGGAAGTCTTATTTTGGGTAGGTTGTGCAGGAAGTTTTGACGACCGTGCAAAAAAAATAACAAAAGCCTTTGTAAAATTGCTGAACAAAGCAAATGTAGATTTCGCCGTTTTGGGAACCGAAGAAAGCTGTACCGGCGATCCCGCTAAGAGAGCAGGAAACGAGTTTCTGTTCCAAATGCAGGCTATGACCAATATTGAAGTTTTGAACAGTTATGAAATAAAGAAAATAGTTACCGCTTGCCCGCATTGTTTCAATACAATTAAAAACGAATATCCGGGTCTTGGTGGTAATTATGAAATTATGCACCACACCCAATTCCTAAAATCTTTAATGGAGGAGGGAAGACTTAAAGTGGAAGGGGGAAAATTTAAAGGCAAGCGTATTACCTTCCATGACCCTTGTTATTTGGGAAGAGCAAATGGCGAATACGAAGCGCCACGCGATCTACTTCAAAAACTTGAGGTGGAACTGGTTGAAATGAAACGTTGCAAATCGCGCGGACTTTGCTGTGGAGCCGGAGGAGCCCAAATGTTCAAGGAACCCGAACCAGGAAAAAAAGACATTAATGTAGAGCGCACAGAAGAAGCCCTTGAAACCGCTCCCAAAATAATTGCAGCCGCCTGCCCGTTTTGCAATACCATGATGACAGATGGTGTTAAGGCCAAAAGTGCCGAAGACAGCGTTCAAGTGTTGGACGTTGCAGAGATGATAGCAAATGCAGAAGATTTATAAATCAACTGTAATTTGTTTTCGAAGACCTGTATGTAGGTCAAATGAACTAGAAAGAAAATTCCAACATGCTTACAGATTTTAAAAACCTGCCAGATGATTCCAGGATATGGATCTATCAGGCAAATAGGAAATTAAGCGACGACGAAGTTGCCGAAATCACCAAATTATCAGAAGATTTTTTGACGAAATGGACCGCGCATGGCGCGGAACTTGAGGCTGGCGTAGAAATAAAGTACAACCGTTTTATAGTATTAGGGCTCAACCAGGCAAATGCTTCCGCATCGGGTTGCAGTATTGATGCTTCGGTACATTTTATTCAGTCACTTCAGGAAAAATTTGATGTGGATTTGCTCGATAAAATGAACGTTACCTTCTATTCGGGTGAATATATCGCGTATAAACCATTGGCCGATTTCAGAAAAATGGCAAAGGATAAATCTGTTTCAAAAAATACAGTTGTCTTTAACAATCTGGTAAACACAAAAGCCGAATATCTTGAAAACTGGGAAGTACCTGCACACGAAAGCTGGCATAATAGATTTTTATCATAAAATGACTGTTTACTTATGAAAAACTTTTTTTTCTCCTTCTTTTTTGCAGTTGTTTGCCTTTCTGCTTTTTCCCAAGATAGAAACCCATTGATTGTCAAAAAAGACTTTCAAAACCAGAAAAAATGGGTCGATAGTATCTATGATTCAATGACATTGGAAGAAAAAATGGGCCAACTGTTTATGGCAGATATTTTTTCGAGCGATCCAAAGGCAAAGACCGACAAGATTAAAGACCTCATTACAAATTATCATTTGGGAGGTATCATTTTTTCCAAAGGAGGTCCCGTACGCCAAGCCAAACTGAACAATGAATTTCAGTCTCTCGCCAAAATACCCTTAATGATAGGCATGGACGCCGAATGGGGGCTGGCCATGCGACTGGATTCTACGTATGCTTTTCCGTGGAATATGACCTTGGGGGCGATTACGGATAATAAAATTGTTGAAAAAATTGGCCGTAGAATTGGCGAACAATCCAAACGTTTGGGTGTGCACATCAACTTTGCGCCAGTGGTGGACATAAATACAAACCCAAAAAATCCAATCATCGGGAACCGCTCTTTTGGGGAGGATCGGGATAATGTAACCGAAAAATCCCTCTCTTTTATGAAGGGCATGCAAAGTGCAGGTATTCTGGGAAGCGCAAAACACTTTCCCGGCCACGGCGATACCGATATGGACAGTCACAAAACCTTGCCAACTGTAGATTTTTCAAGGGAACGATTGGATACTTTGGAGTTATATCCTTACAAAAAACTTATAAATGAAGGTTTAAACAGTGTGATGGTTGCCCATTTAAATGTTCCAGCTTTAGAAATTCAGATGAATTACCCATCGTCACTTTCCTCAAAAGTGGTTACCGATCTTCTAAAAAATGAGCTAGGTTTCAATGGTTTGATTTTTACAGATGCGCTTAATATGAAAGGTGCATCCGATTTTAAAAAACCTGGCGAAATAGAACTGGCAGCATTCCTCGCAGGAAATGATATACTTCTAATTTCCGAAGATGTGCCCAAGGCAATGGAATTTCTCATCAACTCGTACAATGAACAAGTTATTACCGAAAAGCGTTTGGCCTATTCCGTAAAGAAAATTCTTTATGCAAAATACAAAGTAGGCCTAAACAACTACAAACCCGTTAAAACCGCCTATTTGATAGACGATTTGAATTCGGTAAATGACGATACGCTTTACGAAGAAGCCATTGACAACGCATTAACGGTTATTAAAAACGATCGTGCCATTCTTCCTATAAAAGATCTTCAGGAGAAGAAAATTGCATATATAAATTTTGGTGATGATTCGGGTGAAACCTTTTTAAGTGAATTGAGAAAATATGGAAAAGTAGATTGGGTAAAGGCTAACAGCCTAGATGATTATATCCAAAAACTTAAGGCGTACAACTACGTAATTATTGGGTTTCACAAAAGCAATGAAAATCCTTGGAAAAAGTTTGAATTTACTGAAAATGAACTTGTTTGGCTATATGAAATTGCCCGGACAAACACTGTGATTTTAGATGTTTTTGCCAGACCCTACGCAATGCTTGATCTAAAAACCACGGCCAACTTTGAAGGTGTTGTCATGTCCTATCAAAACAGTGAAATCTCCCAAAAACTTTCTGCCCAACTTATCTTTGGCGCACGTGAAGCCAAAGGAAAACTTCCAGTGTCGTTAGGTGAAGATTTTCCTTTAAACACTATTTTGAAAACTAAATCGCTGCGAAGGCTTCAATACGGAACCCCAGAAAGTGTTGGTATTAACAGCTATAAACTGAATAAAATTGACTCGTTGGCTATGTTGGGAATCAGCGAGGGAATGTACCCGGGCGCTCAGGTTTTGGTTGCTAGAAAAGGAAAGGTTATTTATCAGAAAAACTTTGGACACCACGAATACACAGATAAAATTCAAGTAACAGACAGCAGCGTTTACGATTTGGCTTCACTTACTAAAATTTTGGCGTCCCTGCCTTTGATTATGCAGCTTGTGGACAAGAAGGAATTGAGCATGAATACGAAGCTTTCGGAAATGCTGCCAGAGTACAAAAACTCAAATAAGGCCAACATTACTTTAAAGGAAATGCTTTCGCACTACGCGCGTTTAAAAGCGTGGATTCCATTTTATCGGCATACCTTCAATGAAGAAAAAACCGGAATCTCTTCAAAATATTATTCAGAAATCCCCGATAAGGACTTCAACATACAGGTTGCTGAAAACCTTTATATGCGCAGGGATTATATGGATACTATTTTCAAAACCATACGTGAAAGTGACCTGAACTCGCGGCTTGAATATAAATACAGTGACCTTCCGTATTATATTTTGAAGAAATATTTGGAGCGTAAATTTGCCAAACCGATGGAACTTATTGTACAGGAAAATATTTACGAATCTTTGGGCGCAAACTATATGACCTATCTTCCGTTGGAAAAATTTTCAAAGGAAAATATTCCGCCCACCGAGCAGGACAATATTTTTAGAAACCAGAAAGTTCAGGGTTACGTACACGACCAAGGCGCTGCGATGCTTGGGGGCGTGAGCGGCCATGCGGGGCTATTCAGTAATGCGAATGATGTGGCCAAACTTATGCAAATGTACCTTTGGAAAGGTTTTTACGGTGGCGAGCGTTATTTTAATCCGGATGTTTTAGACCTTTTCAATACGTGTTATTATTGCGATAAAAACGTGCGAAGAGGCGTAGGGTTTGATAAACCCCAACTTGGAACATCGGGGCCAACATGTGGTTGTGTTTCCATGACCAGTTTTGGGCATAGTGGTTTCACGGGCACATTTGCCTGGGCAGATCCCGAAGCCGAAATTGTTTACGTATTTTTATCAAACAGGACTTTTCCCGATGCGGAAAACCGAAAATTGATACAAACTGATTTACGCAGCAAAATACAAGAAGCCATTTATGAGGCTATCGATTATTAAAGTTCAAAAAACTGTAACCTTTAATTTGAAAATAATAAAATGAAAATAGCAATAGTATGTTATCCAACCTTTGGCGGAAGTGGAGTAGTAGCCACAGAGCTGGGTTTGGCATTAGCAGAACACGGACACGAAGTTCATTTTATTACCTACAAGCAACCCGTTAGACTAGAGTTGCTTTCAAAGCACATTCACTTTCACGAGGTTTCGGTTCCTGTTTATCCACTTTTTCACTACCAACCCTACGAGCTTGCTCTCTCCAGCAAATTGGTAGATATGGTAAAACTTCATAAAATTGAAGTCTTGCACGTACATTATGCAATACCACACGCTTACGCAGGCTATATGGCGAAGAAAATGCTTGAGGAAGAAAATATCTTTATTCCTATGGTGACCACACTTCACGGAACGGATATTACTCTTGTGGGAAACCATCCATTCTACAAGCCAGCCGTCACTTTCAGCATAAACAACAGTGATGTGGTAACTTCAGTTTCTAAAAGTTTAAAAGAAGATACACTGCATCTTTTCGATATTAAAAAAGAAATACATGTAGTTCCAAACTTTATAGATATTCCGAAGAAAATTAACACATTTACCGATTGTCAGCGTGATTTAATGGCAGACAAAGACGAACGCATAATTACACATGTAAGTAATTTGCGCCAAGTGAAGCGGGTAAAGGACGTTATTGAGGTTTTTGATCGTATTCAGAAAAAAATCCCATCAAAATTAATTATAGTGGGCGAGGGGCCAGAGCGAGAGGCTTGTGAACAGCTTTGCGAGCGGAAAGGAATTGAAGAAAAAGTACTTTTTGTGGGCAATAGCAATGAAGTGGACAAAATTCTGTGTTTTACCGATCTTTTCATTCTGCCTTCGGAAAAGGAAAGTTTCGGTCTTGCTGCCTTGGAAGCAATGGCCTGTGGCGTTCCGGTAATATCGAGCAATACTGGCGGATTGCCAGAAGTAAATATCCAGGGGGTAAGTGGCTTTTTGAGCGACGTTGGCAATGTGGATGAAATGGCGGAAAATGCCTTAAAAATTTTAGCTACAGACGAAATGCTAAACAAATTTAAAAAACAGGCTATTGAATCTGCTATGGTTTATGATACCAAAAAAATCGTCCCGCTATATGAAAAATTGTACGAGGAAGCAATTGCCAAAAGAAGCGCTGCGGAGCCTCAATAATTTCTTTCAATAAATTCCATCGCATTTCCGTGCATTACGCGCTCTACTATGGCTTCAGCGTCTATCCTGTTAAAATCGTTTAACATAATTAGGTTTTTTGAAAGATAATTTTCAGCGTGGTTTAGCATTTCTTCGGCTAAATCCTTCATGTTTTCTGCTGTCCACAACCCGTTAATAGGATTTACAATTCCGTCAAAATCACTTCCAATGCTCTGTATTCCCCAACAAAAAAGCCCTTCCTTATCCAAAACCTCAGCAATGTGCTGAACTTGCCTCCACACCAATAATGCTTTTTTGCGCAACTGTTTTCTTTTGTTTGGGAAGAATATTTTACTTTCCGAAATAGCTTTGCTGCTGCCAATGCGGCGCTCATCCAACTGGATCCCGAAAATTCCATTGCTGCGTGCAATCCTAATTAATTCTTCATCATAAAAATTTATATCAATGTCACAAAACCAATCTGCATGTTCAGAAATATCAATTTTGTTCCACTGCACGATGGAGTGCTTCCCGTTGCAGGCACCGTGGCTAGCAATTACAGGAATTTTTTCTGCATTGTATTTTGTGTCAAGTAATTGATAATACGCTTTTCGGGAGGTCGTGCTTAAATGTTTCACATCGATAGGGATTCTTTTTCCTTCTGTATTGTCCAACAACAAATCAATTACTTCCACACCTAATTCTGTAATACCGGTATTCAAGCCTCGGTCTTGGTTTTTTTTCAGCATTCCTATTGAAATACTTCGCGCATGTCCGCAAAGTTCATTGTAAAAATGATGGGCAAGTGTAATGAACATTGGGCGATGCTCCCAATTTTTAATAGTCTTAATGTTTCCTATAACTTCGCTGCGGCTTGCCATATCTTTCTGCATATCCAGTCCGGTATTGAAGCTATGTCCGCCTTCTATAGTAAGTACAATATTTATAATTTTTTTTGTATCGGTTTCTGCTTCAAAATTATTTTCAATATCCTGAAAATTTCGAACCAATCTATAGGTATATATTGTTCCGTCAATATTTACAACCTGATTGTGAAGCTGCTGGTAATAATGGTATTCATCCATCAAATCGGCAAAATAATCATTGTTGCTGCGTATGTAATCCATTCGCGACTGGCTTATGCTTGCAGCAAGGTTTACCAAAACGTCCGTCACTCCTTTAATTCCTATTATTTCATTTCCGAAAAAATGTTTTTCGAAAGGATAAAGAGAAACCACTACCACTTTGGTTTTAGCCTTTGCTAAAGCCATCAAGTCTGTTTGTGTAAATTTGGTAAGGGTAACAATTCGGTTCACAAACTTTTCAAGAAAATTGGGAGGACTGTAATGCCAAATGGAGTTTTTTCTATTTGGATCCAGCGCGTTTTGTTTGGTAGGATTGTACTTAAAACTTTTACTGTACGGTTTTAGAGAAGGGTGGCAATGTAAATCTACATAATGCTTTTCCATGGTTCAATTTATTGAATTTTATAAAATTGCAATAAAATGCTAACTTATGAAACAGGATTTTTCCTGTTTTTTTATAAGGGAAATGCCCCTTTTAATGTGGGGCATTTCGTTCAAGATATATTTATATAGTTTTTCAAAATTGATATCGAGCACTTATTCCTACGTCGAAATTAACGTCATCTCGATAGTTTAAATTTACCTGCGGTCTAAAGTCGAAGGAAACCAGCAGTGGAAAATCAAAGCTGTACTCTATACCCACATCACCTGTAAAAAAAGCAAAAGCTTCCGAATCCTTGTTTCGATAATGAGGATAGTTATCATCATAATAACGATCAAAACTTTCAATTCCGGCGCCTAAACCAGGTCCAGCATACCAATTAAAGCCACCGTCAATGTTCCAAACCCATTGATAAATTGCAGTAAATTTTACATCCTCCCAATAACGTTCGCTATGCCATGCCAGCCCTAGTTCCAGGCGGTTTGCATCGCCCAATGCACGTTGATAATTAACCTCTGGGCCAAAGCCATTACTTTCACTAAGACGAATTCCAATAGCGTTTTTTGAAATCTCTTGTGCATTAGCTTGCATTCCCACACCAATAACTAGTAATATTAATAAAGCTGATTTTTTCATAATTTTTTCTTTTAGTTATAAACGTTGTAAATGTAGGAGTATTATAAAGCTACAATCGTTAACGGGATGCTAATCCCAAATGCAAAAATTACAAAGTTTTGTTAAGGAATTTTCTACATTTACAGTACCGACAATGAAAAAGCAATTCCAAGATTTTCAAAAGATATTCAATGGAGAATTTTTTACAGATTACCTCCATACATCATTATATGCCACAGATGCTTCGGTTTACCGAAAAGTACCGATGGCAGTGGCTTATCCTACTAACGAACGCGGTATCAAGCAACTTATCGCTTTTGCAGAAGAAAATGAACTGTCGCTCATTCCAAGAACAGCGGGTACATCCCTTGCGGGACAATGCGTAGGTGAAGGGATAGTGGTTGATGTGTCAAAGCATTTTACCAATATAATATCCGTCGATACAGAAAATAGAACTGTCACACTTCAGCCTGGGATTATCAGGGATGAATTGAACCGTTATCTCAAACCTTTAAATCTTTTTTTTGGCCCCAATACTTCCACCAGCAACCGTTGTATGATTGGCGGCATGGTGGGCAATAACAGTAGTGGCACCACTTCCATTCAGTACGGCGTAACGCGCGACAAGGTTTTAAAGCTGAAATCAATCCTTTCCAATGGCGAAGAAGTGATTTTTGAAAATCTTTCAAAAGAAGAATTTTTGAAAAAAACCGCACTCGATACTTTGGAAGGAAAAATTTATAAAACGCTTTATGATGAATTGATTTCCGAAGAGGCCCAACAGGAAATTTGGAAGGAATTTCCGAAACCCGAAATCCACCGAAGAAACACGGGTTATGCGGTTGATAGCTTGCTGAATACAACTGTTTTTGGTGATTTTGAGGAAGAAATAAACTTGTGCAAACTGCTCTGCGGAAGTGAGGGAACCCTTGCTTTTACTACCGAAATTACACTTCAACTGGATCCTTTACCACCACAATTCACGGCAATGGTGGCAACGCATTACAAAACCCTGGAAAGCTGTTTAAATGATGTAGTCGTGGCTATGCAGCACAATCTGTTCACTTGTGAAATGATGGACAACGTGATTTTGGATTGTACTAAAAAAAACAAAACCTACGAGCCCTACCGTTTTTTTGTAAAAGGAAACCCGAAGGCAATTCTGCTTTTGGAATTGAATAGCAATTCGGAAGAAGATTTGCAGGATCAAATAACTGCATTGTCGGGCTCACTTAAAATTTCTGGTTATAGCTATCACAGTCCCGTTTTAAGGGGTGTGGAGATTGAAATGGCTTTGGAACTACGCAAGGCAGGCTTGGGGCTTTTGGGAAATATGGTGGGCGACAGGAAGGCAGTTGCCTGCATTGAGGATACGGCAGTGGCTTTGGAAGATTTGCCAGCCTATATCGGGGAATTTTCCGCATTGATGAAAAAGTATGGTCAAGAGGCGGTTTACTATGCCCACGCTGGCGCAGGGGAGTTGCATTTGCGACCCATCCTAAATTTGAAGGAGAAGGAAGGGGTGGAGTATTTCAGAAAAATTACGACCGATGTGGCGCTTCTCTGCAAAAAATACAAAGGCTCCTTTAGCGGTGAACACGGCGATGGTATTGTACGCGCCGAATTTATTCCGTTGATGATTGGTGAAAAAAACAATACGCTTTTAAAAAGAATTAAAGCAGCTTTTGATCCGCAAAACATTTTCAATCCCGGAAAAATTGTGGATGCTTTTAAAATGGACGAGTCTCTGCGGTATGAGGTGGGAAGGGAAGAGCCGATAATCGAGACATTAATGGACTTCAGTGATTCCGAGGGAATTCTTCGTTTGGCTGAAAAATGCAATGGCAGCGGCGACTGTAGAAAAACGGCGGAAGCAGCCGGAGCCATGTGCCCCAGTTATCACGCCACCAAAAACGAAAAAGACACCACTCGGGCACGTGCCAACGCTTTGCGTGAGGTTTTGACTAATAATGAGGCTGTAAATAAGTTCAATTCAAAGGAATTAAAAGAAGTTTTTGACCTCTGCATCAGTTGTAAAGCCTGTGCCACTGAATGCCCAAGTAATGTGGATATAAGCACTGCCAAAGCTGAATTTTTGTATCAATACAATAAAGCGAATGGTATTTCATTTTCAAACAATATCTTCGGAAAAAGCACGAAACTGAACAAAATGGCTTCCAGATTTCCGAAGCTTTCCACTTGGTTTTTTACGAATGGTTTTACTTCAAAAATTATCAAAAAAACAGCAGGCGTGCATCAAAACCGTTCATTACCAAAAGTTTCGACTATAAGTTTCAGTAAAATACTTAAAAATAATGAAAATCAAAGTGTTGAAGTAAATCTTATTGAAAATATAAAACATAAAAGTGTATTGCTTTTTGTTGATGAATTCAGTAATTATTTGGATTCCGAAATAGCGTTGGATTCGTTTTTGCTTTTAACAGGTTTGGGGTATAAGGTAGAAGTGATAGATAATTTGGACAGTGGCCGAGCATTGATTTCGAAAGGCTTTTTGGAAGAAGCGAAAAAAGAAGCGAATAAAAATATATATTTTTTAAAGGATAAAGTTTCGAAGAAAGTTCCTTTGGTTGGCATTGAACCCTCAGCAATACTGTCCTTCCGCGATGAATACCTTCGTTTGGTGGATGATAAAATTTCAGCCGAAGCCATTTCAAAAAATACATTTTTGATTGAAGAATTTCTTTCGGCTGAAATACAAAACGGAACTATTTCCGCATCACAATTTACTTCCGAAGAAAGAAACATTAAAATACACGTGCATTGCCACCAAAAATCACTGAGCAACCAAAAAGTAACTTTTGATATTTTGAATTTACCCAAAAACTACAAACCTACCATTATACCTTCCGGTTGTTGTGGAATGGCGGGCAGTTTTGGCTATGAAAAAGAGCATTATGAGGTGAGCATGAAAATTGGGGAACTGAAACTTTTTCCCGCAGTACGTAAAGCGAAGGAAGACACGATTATTGCGGCAAATGGAACAAGTTGCCGCCACCAAATATGTGATGGCACGGGCAGGCAAGCGATGCATCCTATTACAATTTTAAAACTTGCTTTGAAAAATTAGATTACAACAATGAGTTAAAGGCTCTCATTGCCGCTACCATATTTTCCAATCCGTCAGTTTCTTCTTCAAGCCCTGCATCTTCCGGAATAAAAATATGCTGACGGTCATGGTAGAAATATAGATTCCAATTTTCGTTATGATATTCCAAAGCAGTGAGGTTTTCTATCCAATCACCACTGTTTAAATACTGGCAGCTACCTTTATCTGTCACAATCTTTTTTATGCATGGTTGATGGATGTGGCCACAGATTACATAATCAGACTCATTGTCAATTGCCAAATCGGTCGCGGTTTTTTCAAAATTGTCTATGAATTTAATGGCAGATTTTACACTGTTTTTGATTTTCTTAGAAAGTGAATATTTTTCGCGACCCGCTTTTTCTAATAAATAATTTATAAACCTGTTGAAAAGAATCAATAGATCATAACCCCAACCACCAAGCTTAGCAATCCATTTGGCGTGCTGTACAGATGCATCAAACACATCGCCGTGAAAAAACCAGGCTTTTTTTCCGTCCAGATTGAGTATTAATTTATCACATATTTGAATATTGCCCATTTTGGTATTGCTAAACTTTCGTAGCTTTTCATCGTGGTTTCCTGTTATATAATACACTTTTGTGCCTTTAGCGGCTAAGGACAAAATCTTTTTAATAATCAAAAGATGTGCTTTGGGAAAATAGCTTTTTCGGAACTGCCAGATATCAATAATATCGCCATTCAAAATAATTTTTTTTGGCTTTACAGAGTTTAAATAGTGAAGAAGTTCTTTGGCGTGGCAGCCGTAAGTCCCCAAATGGACATCAGATATTACAACAATTTCAACTTTTCTTTTCAATCATACATATTTACATTACAAATTTCTAGAATTCAACGAATAAATACTTTAAGTAAAAGTTATGATTAAAAGGCGAGAATGTTATTTGATGAACAGAATGTATTTTAAATATTATGAACAACGTTATTTTCATTATTCGTCCCTATCAATTACATTTGTTAAAAAGCAACCTATGGCAGGCAATTCCTTTGGAAAAATTTTTAAACTCACCACCTTTGGCGAATCGCACGGTCCCACTATCGGCGGAATTATAGACGGCTGTCCCGCAGGACTTTCACTGGATTTTGAAGCTATAAACGCAGAAATGCAACGTCGAAAACCCGGCCAATCCGCAATCGTTACCCAACGAAAGGAAGAGGACGAAGTAAAATTTCTCTCTGGCATATTTGAAGGAAAAACCACGGGAACGCCAATTGGCTTCACCATTGAAAACACAGACCAAAAAAGCAAGGATTACAGCCATATAAAGGATATTTACCGCCCTTCGCACGCAGATTATACGTACGATAAAAAATACGGAATACGTGATTATCGTGGCGGTGGACGCTCCTCTGCCCGCGAAACGGCTTGTAGGGTTGTGGCAGGTGCCATCGCAAAACAAATGCTTCAGCATATAAAAATCACCGCCTTTGTTTCTTCCGTAGGTGAAATTGAACTCAAAAAAAATTATTCCGAAGTTGATTTTTCAGAAATTGAAAAAAACCCCGTGCGTTGTCCCGATGCCGAAATGGCTTCAAAAATGGAGAGTTACATAAAATCAATCCGAAAAGAAGGAGATACCGTTGGCGGAACGGTTACTTGTGTTATCCAAAATGTACCTATTGGTCTGGGCGAGCCGGTTTTTGATAAATTGCATGCTGAGCTTGGCAAAGCAATGCTTTCAATAAATGCCGTAAAAGGTTTTGAATACGGAAGTGGTTTTTCGGGGACAAAAATGAAAGGTAGCCAGCACAATGATCAATTTAAAAAAGACGGAAGCACAAAAACCAATCACAGCGGCGGAATACAGGGAGGAATAAGCAATGGCGAAGACATTTATTTCAAGGTAGCCTTTAAGCCCGTGGCCACCATTATGCAAAAACAGGAAACCATAGACAGTAAAGGTGATAAAGCCGTGGCTGAAGGTAAGGGCCGTCACGATCCTTGCGTGGTGCCACGAGCAGTGCCCATTGTAGAGGCAATGGGTGCTTTGGTATTGGCAGATTTCTATTTATTGAATAAAATTTCAAAAATTTAAAGACATATTTTTTATGAAAAAACTCGCGCTACACTGGAAAATAATCATCGGATTGGTTTTAGGTATCATTTGGGCATTGCTTTCCAGCCAACTGGGATGGAGTGAATTTACCCTAGATTGGATAGCGCCGTTTGGAAAAATTTTCATCAATCTTTTAAAGTTGATTGCCGTACCGCTTGTTTTAGTCTCAATAATTAGTGGAGTTGCAAATATTGGCGACCCCTCGAGTTTGGGAAGAATGGGAGGGAAGACCCTTTTGGCGTATTTGATTACCACACTTTTTGCCGTAAGCATGGGGCTTCTATTGGTAAACGTTATTAAACCCGGAAAATTAATTGACGAACAGAGTAGAATAGACAATAGAATAAGTTATGAAATCTGGGCCGCTTCCGAAGGGCACGAAATTAAGGATGGAATCAATTACCTGCAGGATCCGGCTTTCTTTGAACGCGCCCAAAAAATCACCGATCTCTCAAAAGGTGAATTAAAAGATGCTTCGGTTACCGAAAAAATGCAGACCGCCGAAAAGACAAAAGAGTCCACGCCTTTGCAGCCTTTAGTGGATATTGTCCCGGAAAATTTCTTTTTTTCGCTTACTGACAATGGCCTGATGCTGCAGATTATTTTCTTCGGAATATTTTTCGGGGTGTGTTTGTTATTGATTCCGAATGAAAAATCAAAACCTGTCACAGATTTTATGGACAGCGCCATGGAAGTTTTCTTAAAAATGGTTGACTTGGTGATGCAGGCGGCGCCATTCTTTGTATTCGCGCTTTTGGCAGGCGTTGTGAGCAAAATGGCAGGGGACGATATAGGCAAAGTTTATGAAATATTTAAAGGGTTAAGTTGGTATTCACTTACTGTTTTTCTAGGATTGATGTTGATGATTTTTCTCATTTATCCATTATTGGTGAAATTATTTGTGAAGAAAATTCCCTATAAAGGCTTTTTTAAAGCAATGGCACCTGCACAGACTTTGGCTTTTTCAACTTCAAGTAGCGCGGCAACCCTGCCAGTTACCATGGAATGTGTAGAGGAAAACTTAGGAGTTGACAAAAAAATAACCAGTTTCGTGTTGCCTATTGGTGCTACTGTGAATATGGACGGAACCTGCCTTTATCAAGCAGTTGCAGTGGTTTTTCTTGCGCAACTACATATGATTGATTTAACGCTTGGACAACAGCTTACAATAGTATTAACAGCTACATTAGCATCAATAGGCTCAGCCGCTGTGCCAAGTGCGGGCTTGGTAATGCTTATAATAGTTTTGGAATCGGTTGGTTTAAATCCAGCTTGGATTGCAATCATTTTCCCTGTTGACAGAATTTTGGATATGTTCCGTACCGTAGTGAATGTTACGGGAGATGCTACAGTGTGTACAATTATTGCAAAGGGTGAAGACATGTTAAACTATGTGCCACACGATAATCCTTCAGAGACTTTTGATTTGGATTCGTAACATTTTCTCAATAGTTTCTTAAAAATAGAATAACCTTTTCAATAAAATGTAAACGTAATTTTGCCTTCCCAGGTTTACTATTAAAAATATGTTGCAAGAAATATTAATTTATTATTAAATTAGATTTCTCCCCAGAAGCATAGACCCAATCTATATTTCTGAACCCTTGCCTTCTTAGCTATGTAAATTACATAGTTATGAAAAAATCACTTTTATTCTTTGTTATTGCAGCTATTGCAACTGTATCTTATTGCCAAGTTGGCATTGGTACCACCACACCATCACCTGCGTCCATGCTTGAAGTAAGTAGCACCTCAGATGGGGGTAATACCTATAAAGGGTTTATGCCTCCACGTGTTCCTAATGTAGCTGCGCGGGATGCAATTAATGCAGGGTATTCAGATTTTGGGCTAACCATTTTTTTATTGGATTACCCTAATAATCAGGGATGTTTGCAAATGTGGGATGGTGATAGTTGGGAAATTATAAATTGTGTTGTTCTTGCCAGCCCCGTGGCCTGGATTAATGAATTTCATTACGATAATAGTGGAACCGACACTGGCGAGTTTATTGAAATAGCAGGCCCTGCAGGTTTGGATTTGAGCAGTTATTCCATTGAACTTTATAATGGAGCGAACGGTAATACTTACGGAACAACAATTAATTTAAACGGTATAATACCTAATCAATCCAATGGGATTGGAACACTTAGTTTTAATATTTCTCCAATCCAAAACGGAAACCCAGATGGATTTGCTTTAATTGATTCTGGTACCGTTCTTTACTTTTTGAGTTACGGAGGTTCTTTTATTGCAAATAATGGGACAGCTGCAGGTATGACTTCAGATGATATTGGTGTAGCCGAACCAGGTACTACGCCTATTGGTGAATCACTTCAACTTACAGGAACTGGAAATCAATACAATGATTTTACGTGGAGCAGTCCTTCGGCTGAGTCACCAGGAAACATAAATTCAGGGCAAACAATAAATTAGAAAAGTACAGAGCCGAAGCGCTGCACTTTTCAATCTTTAAATCATAGATATACTCTCTTATATTTGGGATATTTTACGGTATAGGTAAATTCCTTTTTATCAGTAGTATTGGGTTGCAGATTTAATTTCCATCTTAGAATACCTGTTTTGTCATTGTATTCCGCAGTGCCAATTGTTACATCTTCTACCTTAATTTCCTTATTTTCTGAAATGGGGATTCGGTCTTCAAGAATCAGATTGATTGGAGTTTTCTTATTGTTTTTTATTTCAATGGTATATCCTTTATCTACAATTCGGGTACCGCCCAAAAAGGACTTACTTTTAAAATTTTCCAATTTTTCACGTTTCACAATAATATTTGGGTCCATTCCTAGGGAAAGGTTTAAACTATCTGAGGTTGCTTGTGGATCTATAAATGATTTTCCAGCATAGTTTCCTTCAAAATATATATTTGCTTCGCCGGCAAGAAAGTCAAACTTCTCCCAGTTTTTAAGAGTGGCCGTGAGAAAAACATTTTCGTTAAGCTCTGGAACAGCGTAATGCTGAAAGAGAGCGGGCAATTCGAATTTATCAACCTCTATCACGGTTATTTCGGCATTGGATTTAATTGTGTATTTTTCCCTAATCTCAAAACGGGTGTTGGTAATGCCAGATTCTTTAATCATTTTAGAATTATCTTGCTGTAAATCTTCAGCTTCAATATAAGATGTTGAAGCATTTACTCCAGCCGCTTTTCCTTGTATTCTTTTAGCCAACCATTCTGGCTCATCACTTTCTGTTTTTGAGTAGCCTGTAACAACAACTTCATCCAACGCTGAACCCACAATCAATGACACATTCATTGTGCTTGCATAAATTGGCAATTTTTCAGTTTCAAAACCAACATAACTGTATGTTAATTCGCGGTAGCCCAGAACGTCTATTGTATAGTTTCCATTAAAATCAGTTTGGGTTCCCTGTGAAGTTCCGGCTATTATTACATTTACTCCCGGCAACGGCAATCCAGTATCGTCATATACCGTTCCACTAACTTTACGAATGGTTGGATTGTATTTATACGTTGTGTTGCGCACGGGTGCTTTGCTAGCATAACTTCTATTATTGAAATTGAGATATTTGGGAAGTAGTGTAGGCTTTATATTGTTCGTATTAGGATCACCTGTTGATAATACCACATTCACATTATCCCAATCTATACCGCATTGTTGATACACATTGGCTTTATAAGAAAACTCGATAGGTGAGGAGGTATTGGTAGCGCGAATATCATATAAAGGAAACCAACCAGCATTTTTAATATTGTACTTAAACTTTAAAACAAGGTTTGTGGGCTTTTGGGAATTCAGTTTTAAGATTATTTCGCCACGTTGCTCTTTTTTGGAATCATCCAGTTTCAAAAGTTCGTTTTGGTGATCGGCAATTGACTTATTTATTTCTGATAGGCTCAGTTGCTGCTTGAAAATTTCATTTTTTATCTCGGTTACACGGTTGCGATAGTAAACAGACATTTCCTTTATCATTTCCACGGAAAGATTGGTAGCATCGCTATTGATACGTTGATTTTTTTGAAGTAATTGTAATTCTTCATTGTAGCCCGCTATTTCATTCTCTATTTGGTTTTTTTGTTGCTGAAAGGTTTTCAATAGATTTTCTACAGATTGATATTCCTGTGAGCTTTCTTTCTTTTCCAAAAAATCTATATTAAAAACTATGGAAAGCACCGAAGCATCTCCCAAACCTGAAACCTGAATGCTATTTTCATCTATGTCGGGAGAAAGATTGTTAAATACAAAAGTATTCTCGCCCGATAAAAGATTTACGGAAGCGATACGCTCAATGGAAGCACCCTCCAAATAAACGGTTACTTTTTCAATTTTTGATGGCAATGGTTTTTCAGCATCCGCAAATAATGCGAAAGGAAAAAGAACAATGAAGAGTAGTACTTTTTTTTTCATGGTGATGGTTTTAATTGATTCTGAAATCAAAACTATCACGGTATTTATATTTTGAATAATTACTTTGAGGGAAAGAGGTAGTTGAGGTAGGGAAGTGGAGCTATTGATTATTAAAAAAAAAGCAGGCCCTAAAAATAGGCCTGCCTTATCAACTAAATCTAATTATGAAAAGTAATTAGTTCTTAATCAGTTTATAGGTTCCCACTTCACCATTTACGGTAACTTTCATAATGTAAGTTCCTGTGGAAAGGCTTGAAACATTCAATTCCATGGTGTTTGTGTTATTGCTCATTTCAACAACTCTTTGTCCCAACATATTGAAAACAGTCGCATTATCAATAGCAGATTGTGCTTTTAGGTTTACTACATTATTTGTAGGGTTTGGATAGAAACTAAAACCTTCAATAGCGTTTTCATCTACTCCAAGCATTGTTGCATTAATTACAATATCAGTAATTCCACCTGTGTTCAATACAAAAACATAATAGGTTTGGTTTGCCAATGTGAAAATTGAAGATGAAGTACCCGGCGCACATTGGTTTGAGTTTTGGTCAACCAAAGTCAAATCTGATTCTGTAGCGTTTTCATCTGCAGCTGTATAAAAAGTTACTGAACTTGCACCCGCTGGAGTAACAATTGTAGCATCTGCATTTCCAGCAGCATTTGTTGTGAATTTATACCAAACACCATTTGCCCCAGTTAAATCACAATCAATTGGGTTTCCGTTTTCAGTAGTCGCTGCAGGCATTGCAACCGCAGGATCTGTATAAGGAAAACCTATTTGGTCAACATCAATTGCATTCACAATCATATCATTTGGTGGTGGTACCGGCGTACAATCTACATTCAAGGTAAAGTTTCCAGTATCGTTTAAGAAACCGTGAACCAAAATATAAAATGTTGTATTTCCGTCAGATTGGAAAGATACTTCAGATTGAAGCCCGCAAGCGTCATCATTTGCTGTTTCGCAAACCAAAGCACCGCAAGTTCCAGAGTAAACTGTTAATTTACTATCGTAATCTGTTCCACCACAAAGTGAAATGGTGTAATCTGTAACTAAGCCACTGTTATCTGTGAATTCATACCAAACGCCCGGCGCTGTAATATCTACTCCGTCACAGGCTGGGGTAGTAGCGTCAAATGTTGCATTTGCAGTTGTTCCAGTAATTGTTTCGCCACACGCTATTGGCAATGCATTTTCGCATTCGTCATTCACTGCAAGTTCTTCACACGTTACTTCCAATGTAAAGTTTCCAGCACTGGAGCCAAAGCCTTCAATCATAATGTAATAAGTAGAAGTTCCATCCGAAAGAAAAGTAAGTTCAGATTGAAGTCCGCAAGAATCATCATTGACTGCAATTTCATTAGCTAATGTGCAATTTTCGAAAATTCTTACTACTGTATCAAAGTCAGTTCCTGAACATAATGAAATTGTTACAAGTTGTTCCGTTCCTGTTCCCGTAAAGCTGAAAAACTCATCATTTGCAGCGTTTCCGCCAGAATCGGTATCGTTGATGGTTTCTCCGGTAACTGTATCACCGCAAGCAACGGCTATTGCTCCACCACAACCATCATTTCCATTATTGAAAATATTATAGTGTGAAAAATAGGCATCGTAATTTCCTGTTGTTGGAATTATGTCTTCCCCTGCAAATGGATTAAAATCTGCGTCTGGACTTCTGAAGCCTCCAATGGTAAGGATTTCATTGTTATTATTAATAAACAATTGATGATTATTTTCAATATTATTGCCCCCCACGGTCCAATGATTTAGATACTCACCATTCGTGGTCATTTCCAATAGAAAATTATCAGAATTACCATTAGATGTCGTTAAAGCCTCTGCAGCACTATTATCAAAATCGGTTGTCGCGCTAAATTGACCTGTTGCGTACAGATTGCCGTTAGCGCCTTCTTTTATATCATAAAAGTTTTCAAAATTTGTGCTATCACCACCTAAAACATAACTATAATCATAATTTCCATCAGTATCAAATTTGCTTAAATAGGCATCGGAAAATCCCAGGGATACAAAGGTATTTACACCTGCGCTCGGATCTAAATCTACTGTTCCAGCAAATTCACCTCCCAAGTAAATTCCTGAAGGAAGTTTTTTTATAGTGCTCACGTAATCATTAGTAGACCCACCAAAGGATTGTCCCCAAATAAAATCACCATCGGAGGAAAGTTTTGCCATAAAAATATCATCATTTCCATTAGATGTAAATGGAGCGCTTCCTGCATTTGGATCAAGATCTACAGTATTTCTGAATCTTCCTGTAAGTAATAAGTCTTCATTTGTGTCAAATTCCATATCTATTACTTGCACTATGCCAGTAGAATCAAAAGTTTTTACCCAAACAAAATTTCCGTCAGTATCCAACTTTAGAAGAAAACCATCTGTAGAAGCACCTCCATTGGTTGAGAACAATATATGTTCAGCGATTGGATCTGGATCAAAATCTGCATAATTAAATGAACCGCCAATATAAACATTACCAGCACTGTCCACTTCAATGCTTTTTGAATCTTCATTGGCCACGGCAGCTGGATTACTTACTTGTTTTGCCCAAACAAAATCGCCATTGCTATCTAGTTTAATGATAAAACAATCCCGGCTTAAAAAAGGTGCAGGCTGTTCTAAAAGAAATACTCCTGGTCCTGGATCGGCATCAAAGGCTAAAGCCCCAGCCCCTTGGAAATATCCCGTTATGTAAAGGTTATCGTTCGCGTCTACCGCTACGTCTAGAGCAACATCGTCAGCTTGTCCACCAAAACCTTTTACCCAAATTGGATTTCCATTGTTATCGAATTTTGTTAAAAAGCCATCCGCATTTCCACCGGCCCAAGTTACGCTTGTGCTACCAACAGTAATGGTTCCCGAATAAATTCCTGCTGAATATACATTGCCTTGACTGTCCATAGCAGAACGATAGGGAATTTCAATGGAAGTATCACCAAAGGTTGTTGTACCAAAATAATCCTGTGCCGAACAAATTGCTCCCCAAAGAGAAACCGTAGCAACGAGTATCGATTTTGTAATTGTTTTCATTTTCACTTGTTTTAAATTATTAATAATTGTTTAGTTTATATTGAACTCCAACCCAATTCCACGAACACTTTCAATTGAAATATTGGGATCGTCTTGAAGGTGTTTTCGAACTCTTGTTACAAATACATCCATACTTCTGCCCGAAAAGAAATCGGTCTTTTGCCATACCTGTTGTAAAATTTCTTCCCGTTTTATCAATTGGTTTCTGTTTGAATAGAGATAATAGAGCAGACGCGCTTCCTTTTCGGTGATTTTCTGGGTTTTGTCATTAATTTTTAACTCCAGATTTGTAGCGTCAAAAGTGTATTTTCCGATGGAAATAATCTCGTTTTGTGGAAGTTCGGCACGAACGGTTTTTTGTTGTTCAGCACGGTTCATTATATTTTTTATACGAAGAATTAATTCCTCAGCTTCAAAAGGTTTTACTACATAGTCATCGGCGCCAAGTTTCAGCCCTTTTATTCTGTCTTCCTTTGTTTTACGGGCGGTTAGGAATAAAAATGGAATTTCGGGATTCATTTCTATTATTTTTTCAGCAAGCGAAAAACCGTCCATAATTGGCATCATAACATCCAGAATACAAATGTCAAATTCACCATTTTTAAAAACTTCAAAACCTTCGTTTCCGTCCTTTGCCCAAGAAACCGAAAACTTGTTTAGCTCTAAATATTGTTTCAGCATCGTTCCGAAATCCAAATCATCTTCGGCTAAAAGTATATTTTTCATATTATGGGGATTTTAATGGTGAATACTGAACCCTTGTTTCCTTCACTTTCTACTAAAATACTTCCGCCGTGCGCTTTTATAATTTGTTTTGTATAGTAAAGTCCAAGTCCCAAACCTTTGTAATTGTGGGTGTCTTTTTCGCTAATTCGATAAAATTTCTCAAAGATGAAGCGTTGGTATTTTGGGGAAATACCGATGCCGTTGTCCTTTATGGAAATGTAATGTGTGGAATCCATTTTATCAATTCCGTAACTGGCCGTCAATTCGTTTCCGCCATATTTAATGGCGTTATTTAAAAGATTTATAATTGCAGTGCTCAGATAGAATTGGTCAGCTTCGATAGGGATTCCAGTACTGTCGATATTTCTCTGAAGTTTTATTTCCGATGAAATAGAAAGTATATAATCGTCCAGCAATTCATTCATAAAAATACTGCTATTAAATGTTTCCTTTGAAAGCTGGATTTCCTGATAGCCCAAACTGCTTTGCAAAACTTGGTCTATCAATTTTTGAAGTCTTGTATTCTGGCGTTCAATAATTTGAACAGCATTATCTGCAATTTCTTTATTTCCATTGGCGTGTTCGCTCGTTAATGTTTTTGTTGCTAATGAAAGTGTGGAAAGTGGCGTTTTAAGTTCGTGTGTAATGTTATTGATGAAATCGGTTTTAATTTCAGCCAACCGTTTCTGCTTCATCAAATTTTGAATGGAATAATAAAGCAAACTCACCACAAAAAGAAAAAGCAAGCTTGAAAGGATAAGCAACCCAGAAAGTTCTTTCAGCATAATTGCGTCCCAATCCGTGATATTCATATAAATACTGGATTTAAAATTGAGCTTTATTGGACTTTGATCATCCTGCCAAGTACTGTTATTTATGAGCAAAGCTTCTTTTTGGCTAAAATTTTCACCCAAAAGAATAATGGTATCATTGGTTTCTGTGTTGTATATTTCATTCGTAACTCCCAAAGAATCAGTTAATTCAACAGAAGTTAGAATTTTTTTGAACTTCACATTATATTTCTCTTCTTCTTTGGCCAATCCATCATTAAAAAGCTGAAGAAACCCTGGATTTATTTCTGAAGTTTTATTTCGAAGAGCAGTTAGTAATGCCTTCTCTGTAAAATTTCCATTTTCATATGCATTAAGGTTTTCCAAAAAATCAGTTCTGTAAAGCCACATTACGGAATCCAGCTCCTTTGTAAGGTAAACTTTCGCAATCGCGTTGCGAGCATCGATTGTGTACGTTTTTTTTTAAGCTCGTAAGTATTATAAATAAGGTAGCCCTGAATGCTAATAAGCGCGATCAGGGTAAAAATGGAAATAGCTACTAAGCCTTTAAACTTTAATTGCATGTTGTAAATTTATTGTTTAGATGAAAAGTTAAGGAAATAAAACGAAGCGTTAACTTATCGTTAACCTAAGATATTTTTCGATTATAAAGTTTACAATTTTGATGCAATCCCACCATAGTAAGTCAACAATAAAAAGCCCCTTTCCAAAAAATGAAAAGGGGCCTGCACGTAAAGTGCCTAAAAAAGGGGAATCAAACTATTGTTTTACAATTTTAAAAGTTTCAACAGAATTGGCACCTAAAACTTTTACAAGATAAATTCCACTAGAAAGCCCAGAAACATTCAGTTCATCAGTATTGCTATTTGCAGGCTTATCAATAATAAGCTGTCCGTTAATATTGAATAGCATAATACGTTCAAAAGAATCAGACGACTTTATGTGAAGCACATCCTGTACTGGGTTAGGGTAGTAGGTATATTCCTGTTGTGTTGAATTATTTTCAACTCCTAAGATAGTTGGCTCTAATTTCAAAATATAGCCAACTCGCTGATTGTTGCCATCCCTTCCTGCACCAACAATAGTGGTTCCATCTGCTGAAATATTCAACGGAAGCGACAAAACAATGCCTTGGGTATCAATTCCAAGAGAAGTTGCATAAGTATTCAAATCTGTTACGCCGAGGGCTTCCGTCCAGATAAAACCATTTCCAAATAATGCTGGACCTTGTGGACGATAGTATCCAACAATTACACTTCCATCTGCAGAAAGTCCGGTTGTCGCACCTCTCCAACCCGGATTTAATGGAGGTCCAAGATTTTCAAGACCAGTGGTTTCACTCCATCTATAGGCTTGATAACTGTTCGTGGAACTTCCATCGCCTCCAATCCATATACCGTCATCAGAAATTGCTGATGCAGCCAATGCTCTTTCCCCTGTTGGGAAATAAATAAGCTGTTGTACACCATTGTTCCAAATGGCTGCTTGGCGGAAACCACTTTCGCTGTCCTGCCATCCTACAATCACAGAGCCATCTTCGCTTGCAGCATCGGCTCTTGTGCTTCTGTCAGTTACTGTAGAACCCAAATCTATTACACCTGTAGCTTCTGTCCAAGAAATGGCATGTGCTCTTCCTGTAGGTAACCATCCCAATCCTAAAACTGTTTCGCCATCGCCTGAAATTCCCCAAGATGAACTGGTTTGATCTCCACTCTGTCCGCCAATTCCACCAAGTGGCGTCCAAGTTTGAGAAGGAACATCATAAATAGCCATTTCTTTTAAGCTACTTGTTGGATTTAAATAAGGGCCGACAATTTTATTTCCGTTGTTAGACATTTCTACATCGCCACCAGTTCCATTTCCTGGAGGAAGGCCACCAATGTTTTGAACCCCATTCGTTTCAGTCCACATAAAGTTTTGGGAATTATCATATCCGGCAGCGGCAGAACCGTTTGCATTTACTCCTGTTACTGCAGAATCAGGTATAAGAATTAATTCACCATCAGAAGGAATAATATTTACTGAAACGTTCATATTAAACAGCAAAAAGCCTCCAGCTTCCGTGCCGCCCATAGCGTGAATGGCGATGTAATACTCACCCGAAGTTGAAGGTGTAAATGTTTCTGAAGCTGTGTAAGCTTGACTTTTTAAGTCATTTCCATCATTTTGTCCAGGGAAAGTTCCTTGTTGTAAAATGTCATTATAGGTGCCAATAATTTCACTGAAAGTCGCAGATGAATTTGGCGCATCTGTTATAACGAGTTCAAAATCTTCTGAGGCTGTATTATTGCCTAAGTTTAAGGCATTGTAATCTGTTTCGATAAGATATTCAGTTCCAGCAACCAATTCTATTTTTCTAGTGAATGCCCAATCGTCTTTTGAAGGAGTTCCTAAGTTTGGAGCTATTATTGTTAGTAAAGGATCGTTATTTCCATCACCTGTAATGTCTATTTGATCGTTATAAGCCCATTCAGGAAGAGAGTTGTCTGTATCTTCATATTCCCAACATTCCGGAGTTCCGTTACTCATGTCTTCAGTGTAAGGCACTGTTGCAGCGTTACATGTTGGTATGATCGGGTCTGTGTTTACAGCTACATCAAAAAGCAAGAAACCTCCAGCATCATTAGCCGTTCCGCCTGTAGCGTGAATTGCAACATAATATTCGCCCGAAGTATTCGGCGAAAAGGCTTCTTCAGAACGATATGCTTGTGATCTAACATCGTTTCCATTGTTTTGACCAGGGAAAACGCCTTGTTGTGAAATATCTGTATAAGTTCCTAATATTTCAATAAAAGGGGCAGATGAGCTTTGTGCATCAGTGATTACCAATTCAAAACTTTCAAAAGCTGTTGCATTTCCTAAATTAACAGCATTGTAAAGTGCGGAAACATAATATTGTGTTCCAGCATCCATTTGTATTTTCTTTGAAAATGCCCAGTCGTCCTTTTCTTCGTATTGCACGGCGGGTGGAAACAAACCGTAAAAAGGGTCGTTGGTTCCATCACCATCTATATCTGTAGAATCATTGTAGGCCCATTCGGGTAATATTCCATCAGCATCTTCATATGCCCAGCAAGCTGGGTCGCCATTACTGTAATCTTCCAAATATGGAACTGTTGCTGCTACAGAACAGTCAACAGGAACTTCTTCCACACTGGTGTTGAATAGGAAAAAGCCACCAGCATCCGCCCCGCTAGCTCCCAAAGCGTGGATAGCCACGTAATATTCTCCCGAAGCTGTGGGCGTAAAGTTTTCTGAAGCGGTATAAGCTTGTGTTTTTAGGTCGTTTCCATTATTCTGACCTGGAAATACGCCCTGTTGCAGAATGTCGTTATATGTTCCAATTACTTCACTGAAAGTTGCAGTTGAGTTTGGGGCATCTGTGATTACAAGTTCAAAGTTTTCGTTCGCAACAAAGTTACCAAGGTTAAAGGCATTGTAATCTGCGGTAATCAAATATTCGGTTCCCGCTTCCATTTGGATTTTTCGTGTAAAGGCCCAATCATTCTTGGCGGTTGCTCCCGCATTCGGCGGAATTATAACAAGGAGTGGGTCATTTGTTCCGTCTCCAGTAATATCCACACTATTGTTATAAGCCCACACTGGGTTTGCGCCGTCTGTGTTTTCATAGGTCCAACAAGCAGGATCGCCGTTGCTGAAATCTTCGCTGTACGGCACGGTGGCCGCTACGGTACAGTCCTGTGCAAATCCGGTTATCGTAAAAGCTAGAAGTGCTAGTAGTAATAAATTTTTCATTGTGAATTGTTTTTTTGATTCGGGGCTAAAGTAAAAAGATATGTTGCTCGCTTCGGTTAATGAACGGTTAACGCATAAAATATTAACAAAGAGCACTTTATATATAGATCTATAAAGTGTACCAACAATAAATTTGATTTAAGTAGTTTACTATTATTGGAAAATAGAGTAGAAGTTTTTCGAATTATTCGGACTCCCTAAAGAAATTTATCCTTCAATTCTGCAGTAGGGATCATACAGCTTTCTTTCTTCCCGAACCATTTGTAGCGATTTTTAGCAATGTAATCGTAAACCGAATTTCGTATGAATTTCGGTACAACCATAAATCCAAAAAGTAGGGGGTAGGCACCCGAAAGGTATTTGGCTATACGAAGCGCCGCCGAGGATTTTTCATAATGTTTTTCGCCATCAATAAGAATGATGGAATCTACTTTTGAAGTATCTATATTGAATTTTGAAGTCAGCTCTTGCCCAATTTCACTTTGAAGCGCAGCAAATTTGAAAACATTCTTTTTATCGCGTTTAATAATATAAGTAACCGCGTCATTGCAGAGATTGCAAACGCCGTCAAATAAGATGATTTTATAATTATTAGACATAATAACTTTTAAGAAATCCCAAAGAAAACAAATCCCAAATTCCAAATAAATCTCAATTTCAAAAAATCAACTAGTTGAAACATTTATAAGGCTTTTGTGATTTGGAATTTGTTATTTGATTCTTTTTTGTGATTTGTGATTTGTGACTTGTGATTTGTCATTTGGAATTTTCAATTCAAACTTTCTCCAGTTCTTCCAAACTAACATTCGTTGTAAACATTCCGTAATTAACGATTGCTTTATTCTTCTCAATAATATCAATCGTACCAATTGCTCTGCCATCAATCATACGAACTCTGTCGCCAATTTTAAGGGTAACTTTCGGTTTTGGCGGTGGCAATTTTTTTGCTTTTTCCTTTTCCTCTTTTTTGCGCTCGCGAATAACTTCAACTTTCTTTTCAACTTCTTTAATAACCTCCCGTTCTTTGGCTTTTACAACCTTTTTCACTTTTGGCGTAAGCTTTTTCCGTTTGCTGTTTTCAATCATCACCAGCTTCATCAACTCGTCTATCAACTGTTTTTTCTGTTTGTTGTTGAAATATTTTTCAGAAAGCACATCAACCTTTTTCCCCAAGCTGATTAGTTTTTGATTGGCATCAAACAATTCCTGATAGCTTTCCAGTTTTTCCTGTACACGGGCATTCACTTCTTCCAATTGTTTGCTTTCAATCCGTGCCTTTTGTTCTTCGGTTTTTAAAGATTCCGAAGTCTTCCGAAGGTTTGACCGCTCTTTTTGAAGATTGGCAATGGTTTTATCGAAACGCACTTTTCCGCGTTCAATCTTCTTTTTTGCTTTATTGATCAAACTATACGGAATACCATTTTTTTGAGCAACCTCAAACGTATAACTGCTTCCGGCCTCGCCCAAATGCAGATGGTACAAGGGTTCCAAAGATTTATTATCGAACTGCATATTGGCATTGATAGCGTGCGGCAGTTCATTTGCCAACAATTTTAAATTGGTATAATGGGTTGTGATTATTCCAAAAGCTTCCCGTTCGTAAAAAACCTCTAAAAATGTTTCCGCCAAAGCCCCGCCGAGTTCAGGGTCACTGCCAGTTCCAAATTCATCAATCAAAAAAAGCGTTTTGTTGTTGCACTTTTTCAGAAATTGGTTCATTTTTTTTAAACGGTAACTATATGTACTGAGGTGGTTTTCGATGGATTGGTTATCGCCAATATCGGTCAAAATCCGTTTGAAAAAACACATTTCACTTTGCGGTTCGGCAGAAATCAACAAACCGCTTTGAAGCATCACCTGCAAAAGTCCAACGGTTTTTAGTGTGATACTTTTCCCGCCTGCGTTTGGTCCTGAAATTACGATAATCCGTTTTGCCGGAACCAATTCAATGCTCTGCGGAAATGTTTTTTCTTTCCTTTTATTGTTTGAAACCAACAACAGTGGATGAAATGCTTTTTGAAGCGAAATCTTTTTTTCCGAAACGATAATGGGCAACACGCCATTTATTTTTAAAGCATATTTCGCTTTCGCATAAAGCACATCCATTGTTATCAAATATTCCTGATAGCTCGCCAAAAGTGAAGCGTGCGGACGTACAAATTCCGTCATTGCTTTTAGAATTCGCTTTATTTCTTCGTCTTCCTCATATAAAAGATTGCTGAGTTCGTTGGCATATTCCAGCGTTTCCTGTGGTTCTATATAAACAATGCTTCCCGTCTTTGAGCTTCCCAAAACGGCGCCTTTCACCTTTTTGCGGTGCATCGCTTTTACGGCAAGCACGCGGCGGTTTTCAACCACAGACTCTCGGATTTCGTCCAAATAATCACTTTGTGCGTACTGTGAAAGTGCTTTTGTAAAAGAGGAATTAATCTTTCCTTTTACAACGTTCAATCTCCTGCGAATGATACCGAGTTCTGTAGAAGCTTCGTCCTTTATTTCGCCGTATTTGTCAATACGCTTGTTTATTTCTTCGGAAATGATTGAGGTATAATTTACTTCTTCCGAAAAGGAATTGAGGTGAATATAGAATTCCTCAAATTTTTTGAAGAATTTTAAAAGAATCCGCGTGGTTTCAGAAATGGATAGAATTTTTCGGAAACCCGAAATTTCCAAACTGCTATTTTCAATTTCAAGCAAACGTAGCTCCCGAAAAATAGGGTCAAAACCGTGGTTTGGAATTCTGTTATCGCCATCAAATGAAGCTGTAAACTCTTTTACACGTTGCAATTCTGGCTCAATTTCAGTAAATTCCTGAAAAGGAGTTATTTTTAAAACCTGCTCTTTTCCCGGTTGTGTTACACTAAATTCTGCAACTTGCCGCAAAACGGTCGGAAATTCCAGGTCTTCTAAAGTTTTACTATCTATACGGGCTTTCCGTTTTATTTCCATTAATTTTACTTTTTCAGCAATCATACAAAAGTAACAATAATGCAGGTAACAATCGAGCCGGGTTGGAAGGCGATTTTAAAGAATGAATTTGAAAAACCTTATTTCAAAAATTTAGTGGAATTTGTAAAAAATGAATATTCCTTCACAAAATGTTTTCCGCCGGGAAAGCAGATTTTTTCAGCATTCAACCATACGCCTTTTAAGAAAGTGAAAGTTGTAATAATAGGACAGGACCCTTATCATGGGCCGGAACAGGCACACGGCTTGTGTTTTTCTGTCGGTGAAAATGTTGCCGTTCCACCTTCATTGAAAAATATTTTTGAAGAAATACGGACTGATATCGGTTCGCCAATTCCAAACAATGGAAATTTGGAACGGTGGGCTGACCAAGGGGTTTTGCTTTTGAACGCAACATTAACAGTTCGGGCACATCAAGCGGGAAGCCATCAAAATAAAGGATGGGAACAATTTACGGATGCTGTCATTGAAAAACTTTCAAAGGAAAGGGAAGGCTTGGTTTTTATGCTTTGGGGCGGACCCGCAAAAAAGAAAGGAGCTATGGTAGATGCCTCAAAGCATTTGGTGCTGACCAGCGGACATCCTTCCCCATTGGCCGCAAATAGAGGCTATTGGTTTGGAAACAAACACTTCAGTAAAACAAATGAGTATTTAAAGAAAAATGGTGAAGAACCAATTAATTGGTAAATTACTATTAGAATAATTAAAGAATAGAAACGGGGAGAAATTTTCTATTCTTCTTCTGGTACTTCGGGCTCTGTAGCGTCATTGCAGCTAAACTGCAATAGCAAGAAATTTGTGACTAACAACGCCCCCAAAACGATTAAAAAAGTAGTCATAATACTTGGTTTTATAATAACAAGATGCAGGTTGCACCGTGGGGTTGCGTAAATATTAAGATTTTTTTTAGAAATTATGTAAGATGCTGGTTTCCTGAATTTTATTTTCAATTAAATCCAATTCAATAAGCTTTTGCTGAATGTTTTCCAGTTCTTTTGAAGTTAATTGACGGTCGCTCCATTCAGTTAGAGAGAGCCATTCGCGGACGTCTTCTATTTTTTGACCGTAGCGCTTCGCAATCATTTCATCTATACCTTCCAGGTTCTTGAAATTTTCAGTTATTCCATTAATTACGTTTAGAATAGATTTTATAGATTCCGATTCTTTTTCTAAAACATCATTGCGGACGGCAATAACAAAACTTGGCCAGGGAGTAGGGGATTCGCCCACTAAACGGAAGGTACCGTTGTCTACATAAGGTTTGGTCATAAATTTTTCCCACATAAAATAGTCGCCGTTACCTTTTGGAAGTTCTTCCAAAGCGCCATCCAAATCCTGGATAACCTTAAATTTCAAATCACTTTTTAAATCCCATTCGTGATTTTCTGCATTCACAAAAGCCATCAAATGCGATCCCGAACCATAACGGCTTATGGCAGCTTTAGTTCCTTTTAAATCGCCCACTTCTTCATAATCGGAAGCTGCGGCAACGTGGATTCCCCAGAGCAAGGGCGATTTTACAAAAACCTGAACAATTTTTGACTCGTTTCCGTTTATAATATCACGCACCATTCCTTCAGTAAGGATAACGGCCATGTCAATTTCCTTTTCGCGCAAGGCACGGACCATTTGTCCGGTGCCTCCCGGATAATCTTTCCAACGAAGATTTATTCCTACTTTTTGAAACTCTTTAGCGCGCAGGGCTATGTACCAAGGTAAATTGAAATGTTCCGGCACACCGCCAATTAGAAAGTTTTTCATTCCGTAATTTTTCCCAATGTATATTGAATAAGCGCATCAATAGTTTTTGATGCATCTTTACTGAAAGTTCCCGAAGCACGGTTAGCGATGATCGCATTCATTGACAGCGCGTGATGGCCCAATAGTTTTGCCATTCCATACATTGTGGCAGTTTCCATCTCAAGATTTGTAATTTTCTTCTTTTTATAGCGGAAAGAGGTAAGTTTTTCATTAAGGCTTCCGTCCCGCAATGGAGCCCGAAGCACACGGCCTTGGGGCCCGTAAAAGCCAACATTGGTAATGGTGATACCTTGCTTTGTTTTTTCTGAAGTGAATTGTTGTATCAAAGCCTTATCAGCTTCCACAGCATAAGGAACAGAATTATCTGGATTCCATTGGGTGTGGTCTATAAATGCTTGCGCAAAATCGCGATTGAATATATTATCGGTTTTGGCGTAATAATGCATCACATTGTCAAGCCCAATGCCCAGAGCACTGATTAAAAAACTATCTACTTTTATATCAGGGGTCAAACCTCCCGAAGTTCCAATTCTAATAATATCAAGCGATGTGAGCTTTTTCTTTGCTTGTCGTTTTTCAAAATCGATATTTGCCAAAGCGTCCAATTCATTGAATACAATGTCAATATTATCAGGACCAATTCCAGTAGAAATAACGCTAATTCGTTTTCCTTTGTAGGTTCCCGTATGAGTTTTGAACTCACGGTGCTCGGCAGTAGTTTCAATGGAATCAAAATATTTTGAAACCATTTCAACGCGGTCAGGATCTCCCACGGTTATTATCGTTTTCGCCAATTGGGACGGGTCGAGGTTTAAATGATAGATTTTACCTTCGGAGGTGAGTATAAGCTCAGATTCTTCTATTTTCATTGTTAAAAATTTTATCCGCCAACTCGTTTCACCTTAAAGCCTTTATCTTTCAAAAACTGCATAATTTTATCGCGGTAATCGCCTTGTATAATGATTTGTTCATTCTTAAAACTTCCGCCAACGCTCAATAATTGTTTTAGTTCCTTCGCAAGTATTTTAAAATCTGAATCGTCGCCAGTGTAACCTTCTATAATTGTAATTGGTTTCCCTTTGCGTTTTTCATATTTACATATCAAGGGATCGTCTTGCATCCAAACTGTAGATTTCTCTTCGTTTTCAGGACTATTCGATGGTTCGTGGTCGGGAAAAAGGTTTTTTAGTTGGTCTTCTAAAGATTTCAAAATTATAGGTTTCAGGGTTAACTGCTTACTGCCACTGGCAATTGCTTATTTTTTAATCAGTCCTATCTCCACCAAACGTTGGTGCAAAAATTCACCAGCGGTAATGTCATCATAGGCTTTCGGGTGTTCTTTATCAACGCATTCTTCTAAGCAGTTCAATTTCATATCGCTACGTGGGTGCATGAAAAAGGGAATGGAATAACGAGGACTTCCCCATTCTTCACGCGGGGGATTCACTACACGGTGAATAGTTGACCGCAGCTTGTTATTAGTATGCCTTTCCAGCATATCGCCTACATTAATAACAAGTTCATCTTCATTGGGAATTGCATCAATCCATTCGCCATCCTTTCGTAAAACTTGCAGACCACCAGCAGAGGCGCCCATCAACAATGTAATTAAATTTATATCTCCGTGGGCTCCCGCACGCACAGCACCTTTTGGCTCTTCGGTGATGGGAGGGTAGTGGATTGGGCGAAGAATACTGTTTCCGTTTGTGGCCCAATGGTCAAAATAAAATTCATCCAACCCGATATAAAGTGCGAGTGCACGAAGTACATAAATACCTGTTTTTTCAAGCATTCTGTATGCTTCCATTCCAGTGTGGTTAAAATCGGGCAATTCTTTAACCTGAATATTTTTTGGATATTCTTCCTCAAGATTTGCATCTGCGGCAGGTTCTTGTCCAAAGTGCCAAAACTCTTTTAAATCGCCCTCCTTTTTGCCCTTTGCGTGTTCTTTTCCGAAAGAGATATATCCGCGCTGACCGCCCAGACCTTCAATTTCATATTTTTCCTTTACTTCCAACGGGAGCGCAAAAAAGTTTTTCACTTCCTTATAAAGTTCATCAACTAAATCATCGCTTAAAAAATGATTCTTCAGCGAAACGAAGCCAATATCCTCGTAAGCAGTACCTATTTCATCTACAAATTTCTTTTTTCTTTTTGGATCTTCTGAAAGGAAGTCTGCTAAATCTACGCTTGGTATATTATTCATCACAATTAATTTTAAGCTACAAAGATACCAAAATGTGAAAGTTTTTCCACAGCTAAATTTTGCTATAATAATCCGTATTAGAAATGCTTTTTTTCTACTTTTGAATCTTCAAATAATAAACATGAAAGCTGAAACCACCCCACATATTTTCTTTGATTATAATCGAAAAGACCTTGACGATAAAACTTTATTGAAACTCTATCGCGGCATGCTTAAGCCTCGGATGATAGAAGAAAAAATGTTGATTCTTCTGCGGCAGGGAAAGGTTTCAAAATGGTTCAGCGGCATAGGGCAGGAGGCTATTTCAGTGGGAATTACAGCTGTATTGGACAAGGATGAATACATTCTGCCAATGCATAGAAATTTAGCGGTATTCACGATGCGCGACATTCCTTTGAATCGCTTGTTTTCACAATGGCAGGGGAAAGCGAACGGTTTTACCAAAGGCCGAGATAGAAGTTTTCATTTTGGTACGCAGGAATTTCATATTGTGGGAATGATTTCACATTTGGGGCCGCAATTTGGCGTCGCCGATGGAATAGCACTGGCAAACAAACTTAAAAAGAACAATAAAGTCTGTGCAGTATTTACTGGCGAAGGCGGAACAAGCGAAGGCGATATTCACGAGGCGCTGAACGTAGCTTCCGTTTGGCAACTTCCAGTTTTATTCTGTGTTGAAAATAACGGCTATGGTTTGTCAACCCCAACTAATGAGCAATATAATTGTGAACATATTGCAGACCGCGGGAAAGGTTACGGAATGGAATCTCATATTATTGAGGGCAACGATATTTTGGAAGTTTATACAAAACTAAAAGGTTTAGTGGAAAGTATGCGTACAAATCCGCGTCCGATTCTTTTGGAATTTAAAACCTTTAGAATGCGCGGCCATGAAGAAGCAAGTGGTACAAAATACGTGCCTACTAACTTGATTGACGAATGGGGCTTGCGTGATCCGCTTTTAAATTTCGAAACATATTTATTGAATGAAGGAGTTCTTTCCGAAGAAAAAATACAGACTTTTAAAAATGAATTTAAACAAGAAATAGATGAAAATCTTGATATAGCCTTTGCAGAGCCAAAGATAGAATTTAACGAAACAGATGAGTTAAATGATGTTTACAAACAAATTGATTATAAAGAAATTAAGGCAAATTCAATCAAAGAGAATATCCGTTTGATTGATGCCATTTCCCAAGGTTTGAAGCAATCCATGGAGCATCATGACAACCTTGTTATAATGGGCCAGGATGTAGCTGAATATGGAGGTGTTTTTAAAATTACCGAAGGTTTTGTGGAGCAATTTGGCAAAGAACGCGTTCGAAATACACCTATCTGTGAGTCTGCAATTGTCTCAGCGGCAATGGGACTTTCCATTAATGGATTTAAGGCTGTTGTTGAGATGCAGTTTGCCGATTTTGTTACATCGGGTTTTAATCCAATTATAAATTATCTCGCAAAAAGCCATTACCGTTGGAATGAGAAAGCTGACGTAGTTGTACGAATGCCTTGCGGAGCGGGAGTAGGAGCTGGTCCATTTCACAGCCAAACCAACGAAGCCTGGTTTACACATACGCCTGGTTTAAAAGTAGTTTATCCAGCATTTCCTTACGACGCCAAAGGATTATTGGCAACAAGTATTGAAGACCCCAACCCAGTTATGTTTTTTGAGCACAAAGCGCTCTATAGAAGTATACGGCAAGATGTGCCGACAGATTATTATACATTACCGCTCGGTAAGGCTTCACTTTTAAAAGAAGGAAAAGACGTTACTATTATCACTTATGGGGCAGGAGTGCACTGGGCATTGGAAACGCTGGATCAAAATCCAGACATTCATGCAGATCTTATTGATTTAAGGACGCTGGTTCCTTTAGACACCGAAGCAATATATACCTCTGTAAAGAAAACTGGCAAGGCCATAATTTTGCAAGAAGATTCTATGTTTGGAGGAATTGCTTCAGACATTTCTGCGTTGGTAACAGAAAATTGTTTTGAGTATTTAGATGCTCCTATCAAACGTGTTGCAAGCCTAGAAACACCTATTCCTTTTGCAGCAAATTTAGAATCCGGCTATCTTCCTAAAGAAAAATTTAAAGAAATCCTACAACAATTATTGTCTTACTAATAATTTAACATTCCTTGTTAAACTTTAGATAAAGGCGGTCGAAACGTTAAAATTGTTATTTACTTTAGTAGCATACTAATCATTAAAACTACTTATTATGTTACGTTGGATCGTTATTTTTCTAGTTATTGCAATTATTGCAGCAATTTTTGGATTTGGTGGCATTGCAGAAGGTGCTGCTGATATTGCAAAAATCATCTTTTACATTTTTCTAGTGCTTTTAGTACTGTCATTACTTTCAAGATTATTCAGAAGATAATCACAACCTAAACAATTCAAAACTAATTTAAACTTTATGAAAAAATTCCTCATTTTGGTTGTTATTGCAGCCACGACTTTCGCTTGCGGTACACCAAAGACCGTTCAAGAATCTCGAAAAGTAATCAAAGGATATTGGTCTTTGGACAATATAACCTATGACTCTTCAGGAACCTTTAATGTAACTTTATTCAATGATACATCAGTAGAATGTATGGAAGGAAGTTCTTGGAGGTTTATACCAAACAATAATACAGGTAATTACAATATAGATAACTCTAATTGCCCAACCGGTGAACGCAATTTCATCTTTACTATTCAGGAAATAGACCCTACATCGGGCTTGTATGATTTCCTATTAAAACCAACCAATGCCAAAGGCAAATCAGAAACAAATGCTGGTTATAGATTACGTTTGGCCCAACTAAATGATTCGTCTATGCGCTGGGAGCAAACTGTAAGTTTGGATGGCAAGCCATTTAAAATAAATATGAACTTTTCTAAAATTCAAGATTAAAAATTATGAAGACATTTTTTAAACAAACCGCATTGATTGCTTTAGCTTTTACATTTGTTATCAGTTTAGCAAGTTGTGAAGCTACAAGAAATGCCAATAACAAACAAAAAGGTGCCGTAATTGGTGCAACTGGAGGAGCAATTCTTGGTGCAATTATAGGAAATAACGTTGGAAAAGGTGGAAACGGAGAACTCGGCGCTGTAATTGGCGGTGTTGTTGGTGGTGGTGCCGGAGTACTTATTGGTGCCAAAATGGACAAACAAGCCCAAAAAATTGAGCAAGAAATTCCCGGTGCCCAAGTAGAAAGAGTTGACGACGGTATAGTTGTTACTTTTGACGAAAATAGTGGTGTTTATTTTGATACTGCCAAGTATAATATAAATTCCGCATCACAGGCTACACTGGACAAGTTATCAAACATTCTTAAGGAATACCCAGATACTAATGTGTTGGTTGTGGGGCATACCGACAGCGTAGGTGCTGACGAAATGAACATGACTCTTTCTAAGAATAGGGCACAGGCCGTTACTAATTATTTTACACAAAATAAAGGATTAAGTCCTTCAAGATTTACCACAAATTGGTATGGTGAAACAGCTCCTGTTGCAGATAATTCAACTGCAGAAGGTCGCGCAAAAAACCGCCGTGTTAACCTTGCTATCATTCCAAACGAAAAAATGAAGCAAGATGCACAAAATCAGGCAGGCGAATAAAAATTATATTCAATTTTATAAATCCCGCACCATTTTTGGGCGGGATTTTTTTTAGTTTTAAAACAAAATGATACACAACCACAAATGGAACGTTATTGTAATTGGAGGAGGGCTTGCAGGTCTTACCACAGCCTTGCATCTTGCCTCAAATAATTTTTCAGTTTGTTTGGTTGAAAGGAGCGAATATCCCAACCATAAAGTGTGTGGCGAATATGTTAGTAACGAAGTATTGCCCTATTTAAAATCCCTCGGAATTGATCCATTTACAGTAGGAGCAAAACAGATTTCCAAATTTAAAATAACTGATACGAACGGGAACCCCATAACAGCCACCTTACCACTCGGTGGTTTTGGAATTAGCCGTTATACGTTTGACAATTTGCTTTATGAAGCTTTAAAAAATAAAGCTAAAATAATTTTTGACACTGTTGAAAAAATAATTTTTGAAGAAAATCAATTTCGTGTTACTACTCAAAACAAATCAGTACTATTGGCAGATTTTGTCGTGGGCGCTTTCGGGAAAAGATCAAATATTGATACTTTTCTAAACCGAAAATTTATGCAGAAGAGTTCGCCTTGGCTAGGCGTAAAGACTCATTACTATTATGATTTTCCCGATGATACTGTTGCCCTGCACAACTTTAATGGAGGTTATTGTGGTTTGAGCAAGACTGAAACGGGAGCTGTAAATGCTTGTTATTTGGCAACGTTCAAGTCTTTTAAAAAATATGGCGATATTGATGCTTTTCAAAAACAGGAACTTTCAAAAAACCCTTTTTTAGATAAATTTTTCAGTGGTGCAAAGCCCCTTTTCGATAGACCATTGACCATTAGCCAAATATCTTTTCAAGAAAAAAAACCTGTTGAAAACCATATATTTATGGTTGGCGACAGCGCAGGACTTATACATCCACTTTGCGGCAACGGGATGGCAATGGCTATTAAGAGTGCACAGATTTTTTCAGAAATGTTTATCCAACTATTTCAAAAAGAAGAATTTGATAGAACGACCATGGAACGGCAATATGCAAGTCAATGGCATAATGAATTTGATGAAAGATTAAAGGCTGGAAAGTTAATTCAGGGAGTATTATTGAATCCATATTTAGCGAAAGCGGGTTTCGCAATGGTAAAAACATTTCCGTCCCTAGTTCCAAAACTCATTCAAAAAACACACGGCAATCCAACAAAATGATAACTTTCAGCAATAAATATAGATCTGGCCAAACAGAAATAATGGACGACTTGGATTTTCAAGGAGTTGAAATGAAAAATTTATTGAAAGATCTAAAAGTTGTCAACAAATGGCTAGGCGGAAACACGATTACAATTGATGGAATAAAAAAATTGCTACAAAACCACTCCAAGGCTGAGAAGGTAACAATTTTGGATATTGGTTGTGGCGATGGTGAATTGCTTCGGAAATGCACTGACTTTGGAAATCCAAATAATTTCAATTTTGATTGTATTGGTTTGGATTTTAACGAAAACATCCTAGCCTATGCAAAAGAGAGTAGTACAAGTTACCCAAATATAAAATTTCAAAAAGTTGATGTTTTTTTGGAAGAAAATTTAATTCCAAATTGCGATATTGCAGTATGCACTTTGTTTTTGCACCATTTCAATAATAAAGAGATTGAAGGCCTATTAAAAAAACTTATGCATAAAGTAACCATTGGCGCAGTAATAAACGATCTGCACCGAAATAAACAAGCTTTCAACCTTTTTAAAATTGTAAGTACCTTGTTTTTAAAAACTAAAACCGCAAGACATGATGGCCTGGTCTCCATTGCAAAAGGTTTCAAAAAGGATGAATTAGAAAAAATATCAGAACAAATCCCAAATCAAAAGAGTATAATTCAATGGCGCTGGGCTTACCGATACCAATGGATACTCAAAAAGAATTTATGAGCGTAAAGATAACCACGGTGGCAAAAAAATTGCCCCAACATAGCCGAAAAACTGAAGAAGTAATTCCTTTTGTAAAACAATGGATGTACCAGCAAGAAAGCCGCTTTCAACGAAAAGTAGTTAAAATTTTTGAAAGTGCCGGCGTCGATAAACGTTATTCCATTATGGATCCTGTTGAGGTATTTACAAATACAAGCTTTGAAGAGCGCAACGCTATTTACGCTCGCGAAATCACAAAATTGGGTAAACAATGTCTTCAAAATGCACTTGACAAAGCTAGTTGGAGATCTACTGACATAGATTTTATAATAACCGTGAGCTGCACGGGAATTATGATTCCTTCCGTAGATGCCTATTTGATTAATGAACTGAAGATGAGGCAAGACATTGTACGCCTTCCCGTAACCGAAATGGGCTGTGCTGCGGGGATTTCAGGAATTATGTATGCAAACAACTTTTTAAAAGCCAATCCTGGCAAACGCGCTGCGGTTATCGCTTTGGAAGCACCTACGGCTACATTTCAATTAGAGGATTTTTCAATGGTGAATATTGTTAGCGCCGCAATTTTTGGTGATGGTGCTGCTTGTGTTTTAATGTCTTCACACGAAGAAGACGATGGCCCCGAAATACTTGCAGATGAAATGTACCACTTTTATGATGCTACAGATATGATGGGCTTTAAGCTTGTAAACACAGGCCTTCAGATGATACTCGACAAAACTGTGCCGGAAAAAATTGCCGAACATTTTCCAGCTATTGTACATCCTTTTTTGAAGAAGAACAACTTAAAGATCGAAGACATCGACCATCTCATATTTCATCCGGGGGGCAGAAAAATTGTTGAAACTGTTGAGGATTTATTCGGAAGTCTCGGGAAAAACATTGATGATACCAAAGAAGTACTTAAATTGTACGGCAATATGAGCAGCGCAACCGTGTTATATGTTTTGGAGCGTTTTATGGACAAAGACCTCCCTAAAGGCGATCTGGGTCTGATGCTCAGTTTTGGCCCCGGGTTTTCGGCGCAACGTGTATTGTTGAAATTTTAATTATGGGCGAATTTAAAAATCAATGGGCATTGATACTTGGAGGCAGTAGCGGTTTGGGTCTTGCCACCGCAAAAAAACTCGCTTCCGAAGGAATGAATATTTGTATAGTCCATCGTGATCGCAAGAGCAACTTGAAAGAATTTGAAAATGAAGTGAGGCAGATGAAATCTTTAGGAATTTCTGTGAAAACTTTCAATAAAGATGCTTTAAAGGAAGACGTTAGGGAAGAAATTATTAAAGACCTTCCCGCACAAAGTGTAAAGATTCTACTTCACAGCATTGCAAAGGGCAGTTTAAAAAAGATGGATGCCCCGAAAGATGAATTATTGACAAAACAAGACTTGGAAATAACCATTCACGCTATGGCAACAAGTTGGTATGAATGGACCCAAACATTGATTGAGCATAAAAGCTTTGCCAAAGGAGCACGAAATATTGCTTTTACCAGTGAAGGAAGTGCAAGGGTTTGGCCAGGTTATGCTGGAGTTTCTGCTGCTAAATCAGTGCTGGAGGCTTTGATGCGCAATATGGCCGTAGAATTGGCTCCTTTGAAAATTACAACAAATTGCATCCAAGCAGGAACTACTGAAACACCTTCTTTTTTAGTAATTCCCGGGAGTGAAAAACTAGCAGAAATGGCGAAACTCCGCAACCCGCAGAACAGACTTACAAATCCTGGAGATGTTGCAAATGCTGTCTATCTGCTCTGCAAAAAAGAAGCCGATTGGATAAATGGAACAGTATTAAAAGTAGATGGAGGGGAAAGTTTGAGATAAAATTTAACAATGGAGTATCAACATATCATAAATCAACTTCCGTATTCCGAACCTTTTTTGTTTGTGGACGAAGTGCTTTCGGTTTCAGACGAAGATATTTCGGGTACATATACTTTTAAAAAAAACTTATTTTTCTACGAAGGGCATTTTAAAAACAACCCTGTAACACCTGGCGTAATACTTACGGAATGTATGGCACAGATTGGACTGGTATGTTTGGGTATCTTTCTGTTAAAGGATGAAACTTCTTCTGAAAAAATAAATTTAGCTTTGAGCAGTACCGAAATTGATTTCTATTGTCCAGTTGTTCCGGGAGAAAAAGTAAAAGTTTTCTCCGTTAAGGAATATTTCAGGTTCAATAAATTAAAATGCAAGGTAAAAATGCTGAATGCAAAAGATGAAATAGTTGCAAAAGGCACCATAAGTGGAATGATTGTGAATAGAGATTTAAAATGAAGAAACGAGTTGTAATTACGGGACTTGGAGTTGTTTCGCCAAATGGTGTTGGTATTTCGGCTTTTTCTGAAGCATTAAAAAAAGGGGTTTCGGGCATTGAGTTCTTGCCAGAATTGCGCGACCTTAATTTTTCATGCCAATTAGGCGCAAGCCCGAAAATTTCCGAAGAAAAAAAACGTAAATACCTTTCAGACCTTCAACTTCGTAATTTCAACAGCAATGGTATTTTATACGGGGTAATTGCGGGAATGGACGCATTAAAAGATGCAAAAATAACTCCTGCTAAACCTGATGAGGAACCACTTTGGGACCTTGGCATAATCTTCGGCACCGGTATAAGCGGTGTAGATAAATTTCGCGAAGCAATTCATAAAATCGATAATAAAAACGTGCGCAGATTGGGCAGCACTTCAGTAGCACAAACCATGACGAGCGGTGTGAGCGCATATCTTGGAGGATTGATAGGCGCAGGAAATATGGTGACTGCAAACTCTTCTGCCTGCGCTACAGGAACAGAAGCTCTTTTAATGGGCTATGAACATATTGCCTCCGGAAACGCCGAATTTATGCTTTGTGGGAGTACCAGTGATTCCGGCCCTTATATCTGGGGTGGTTTTGACGCCATGAAAGTTACCACCTATAAATACAACGATGCCCCAACAGAAGTTGCGGGCCCAATGAGTGCAGACGCTAGCGGTTTTGTACCAGGAAGCGGGGCAGGGGCATATTTGCTTGAATCATTGAAAAGTGCCCAAAAAAGAGGCGCAACCATTTATGCCGAAGTCCTTGGCGGAGCAGTAAATAATGGCGGCCAGAGAGGCGGTGGAAGTATGACTGCACCCAATAGTTTGGCAATCCAAAAATGCATAAAAAATGCCTTGGAAGACTCAAATACAGAAGCTTCGGAAATCGATTATATAAACGGGCACCTTACTGCTACCATTAAAGATCCCGATGAAATTGAAAACTGGAGCATCGCGCTCAATAAAAAAGGAGAACACTTTCCTTACATAAATTCATTAAAAGGAATGGTCGGTCATTGTTTGGCAGCAAGCGGAAGTATAGAAATTGTTTCTGCAATTCTTCAACTGCACGAAGGTTTCATTTTTCCCAATGTAAATTGTGAAAATCTGCATCCAAAAATAGCTTCTTTGATTTCTTCTGAAAAAATTTCGATGAAAATGCAAAAAACATCGTTACAAACCATTGCTAAGGCCAGCTTTGGTTTTGGTGATGTAAACGCATGTGCTATCTTTAAAAAAATTTAAAGCACATGACTTCGGAAGAAATATACACAAAGCTTGAACCTATTATCAAGACTTATTTGCCCGAGGATGTATCTGCGAAAGAAATAAGTCGCAAAAGTGATCTCACTCGCGAACTGAATATAAATTCTGCTCATTTGGTAGATATAATTTTGGACATAGAAGATGTTTTCAACATTGAGTTTAAAAACGAAGATATGGAACAGCTTCGGAATGTAAACGATGCTATTCTGCTCATAAAGCAAAAAACTTTAGCCGTATAATTTCTGAAAAAATCCTTATCAGTTTGTTAACCTCTTAGTTATAAGCCGTTAAAGACCGTTAAAGTAATTGGGATAGGGTTCTTTTATTATTAATTTGATAAAAAATCATTTAATAATTAAAGACAATGAAAAAGATAGTTTCTATTTTAATTTTATTACTTAGTATTTCTGCATTTTCCCAAGACCCAGTTTTTCAGAAGTCCTATGCAAATGCAGAAGAAGAGGCCATTAAAATAACCAACAGTTATGACCTAGAACTCTCTCTAACCGAAAAACAGGAATTATTATTTCAGCAAAAAGTTGAAGAATTTTTAATTCGTAAATCGAAAATAGAAGATGGGTTTTCCGGGAAGAAAAAACTTGATCTTTTATACCAAATGCAACAAGAAGAAACAGCAGAAATGAATGATATTTTAACTAGGCCACAATTGGTGGTTTACAAAAAAATCAAACCCAGTATACAGCCACTGGAAACGGTAGAAAAGAAATAATTACTTATTCTTTTCAATAAAGTTTTCCTTACTTGTGGTACGCTCAATATCTGGTTGTGTATCATTTGACGGACTTTGCTCAAGCCCTGCAGAATCCACTTCAAAAAATTCCATAATCTCTGGTGGATTATCAATTTGCTTGGTGCGATTGCCTTTAATTGCAATCGGCTTTGAGATTACGGAATCATTTTTTTGAATAATTTTTAGCCAGTCATTGGAATCAAATTCGGAGGTACTTTCCACATCTATTTCCAATTGTCTTTTATCAACCAAATCTCCAATCTTTACGCCCAGTGCATCGGCAATTTCAGCCCATTGGGTATCAGATACTTTAGTTTTTGCTAAATCTATAGCTAAATATTTTTCATCAATTCCCGTTAGGTAGCTCAACGTATGAGTGCCCACACGGGTATTGCTACTATATATAAGTGTTAATTGTCTATCATCTCTTGCTATTATTCCCATTTCTTTCATCATTAATGTGCTTTCAATTTTTCTTTTCTTTTTTGCAGTTGCGAACGAAGCTCCGTAATTACTTTGGCTACCGAAGCTTCAAATGATGCGGTAGATGTTTCCGCAAATATGGTAGGCCCGGGCATGCTTAAGCGCACGCTACAAATTTTTCCGATTTCTGGATTGGATGTATTCTCCTTTTTAAAGTATACATCGGCGCCTACAATTGAGTCATATTTATTTTCAAGTTTGGTTAATTTTTCAGCTACAAAAGCTTCCAATCTTGGGCTCGCTGCCACCTCGTGATACTCGAAATTGATATTCATATTTTTCGGTTTTGATTATAAATTTAAAGATACAATAGCAGAAATCCTTTCCAAACTTTTTAATAGGATTTTGTGAAATTAATCTTCTAATGCAGGAGGATTGGGGTCTGGAATAACTATTGAAGCAATAATACCAGAGGCCAAAGACACACCTATTACAGTAAGTGACAGCCATTCTGGAATTTCAACATTGTGTGAAATGATCATTTTTACACCCACAAATGCAAGTATAACCACAAGACTATAATTAATATATCTGAATTTGGTAAGCATTCTGGAAATCAGGAAATACATAGACCGAAGTCCCAAAATCGCTAAAATATTTGAACTGAATACAATAAAAGGATCTGCCGTAATTGCAAGAATTGCAGGTATACTGTCCAATGCAAAAAGTATATCGGTCAGCTCAATTATAATCAGTGCTACGAATAGGGGAGTGGCGGCGCGAACACCCATACGCTTTATAAAAAACTTATCGCCGTCCATTTTATAGCTTACTGGAAATAGTTTTTTTAGAAATCGAAACATTTTCGATTTCTTCGGGTCAAACTCCGACTCTTTATGCGTTAGCATCCTGAAGGCGGTGAATAACAGAAAAGCTCCAAACACATAAATTATCCAATCAAACTTATTGATAAGCGCTACACCGAAAAAGATCATCAACGCCCTAAAAACGATAGCTCCCAATATTCCATAAAATAATACTTCGTGTTGGTATTTCTGCGGAATAGCGAAAGAGGAAAAGATAACGGCAATAACAAAAACATTATCAATACTCAAGGAAAGCTCTATCAAATAGCCCGTAATATATTTAAGCACCGCAACGTCTGGAGCCAAGTTGGTAGGATTTTCCACCAATCCATCCTTAAAAAGCCAATAAATTATTCCTGAGAAACCAAGCGCCAATGTTACCCAAACGGTAGTCCAAATAGCAGCTTCCTTGGTTTTGATTACGTGTGGAGTTCGGTTGAAAACACCCAAATCCAACGCTAAAAATAAAATGATAAATGCGATAAAAATTCCCCAGACGATCATTAACTAAAATTTTGAGCAAAAATAATAGCAATTAAAGTCTAAATATGATATGAAAATGTTAATACTGAAATAGGGCGTTAAAAGTTTTTTAAAAACTTTTTATGCCGATGGAAAGCTATTACATTTAAAAGAAAAAATGGAAGAAGCAGTTGCAGTTAACAAAATTACCCCATTGGATTTCCACATTCTGGACAGCATAAAAAATAGATGGAGCCCCAGAATGTTTTCAAAGGAGCCTCTTACTGAAACAGAAGTCAAAAAATTATTGGAAGCAGGCCGTTGGGCTCCAAGTGCCTCAAACATTCAACCGTGGAGGGTAATTTGGGGAATACAGGGCACCGAAATGTACGATAGAATTTTTAACTGTTTGGATGAATTTAACCAGACTTGGGCAGGTAATGCCCAACTACTGTGGATAAACGCCTTCAAGAAAACAATGGAGAAGAATGACAAGGAAAATTTTCACGCCTTGCACGACTTGGGATTGTTCATGGGCAATGTAATCCACCAGGCAAACACTATGGGCATTGCTGTGCACCAGATGGCTGGGGTGCAGTTCAAAAAAGCACATTCTGAATTTGAGTTTACAGATGATTACCATGTGGCAACTGCAGTAGCCTTCGGCTATTTTGGTGGAAATCCGGATGAATTGCCAGACAATTTAAAAAAGCAGGAACTCAAGGAAATGCGTGAACGAAAGCCACAGAAAGATTTTGCCTTTAATGGAAATTTTTCAGCATAAAAACAAATAAACAAAATGTTATGAACGATAAAAAAAAACATGCAGATTTTCAGGATGAATATAGAAAATCATCGAATTTCGGAAAATTTCAGCAAGAGGAAAACCTTAAAATTAAAGGAGATGGCGAATTGAAGGTTGAGAAAGACGCTGAAATGAAAAACAAATCGGAAGGAAAGAAGATTTCACAAACACTGAAAGAAATAAATTCAGAAGAAGAATAAGACATTAAAACAAAATAGTCATGAAAATAGGAATTATAGGAAGTGGAAACATAGGAGGAAACCTTGGTAAACATTGGGCCAAAGCTGGCCACGAAGTATTGTTTACTTCCCGCCATCCCGAACAATTGAACCAATTGGTAAAAGAAGCAGGAGGGAAGTCAAAAGCCGTAAGCCTCGACGAGGCTTGGGAAGCCAATGCAGATGTGTATCTGTTGGCAGTTCCATTCAAGGCAATAGATAAATTATCTGAACTCTATGCCGGGGAATACGGCAATAAGGTAATTATTGATGCAACAAATCCCTATCCGGAACGCGATGGCGAGATGGCGCAGGAAGTTCGCGACAGCAACCGAAATGCATCTGAATATACCGCTATGAAATTTGGAACAGCCAAAACCGCCAAGGCATTCAATACCATTTATGCAGAACATTTAAAAGATCAAGCTTTCAGAAATACCGATAAATTGGCAATTCCTTTTGCTGCGCAGGATGAAGATAGTAAAAAAGCTACCAAACAGCTTATTGAGGATATTGGTTTTGATGCTGTATATGTAGGCGGGCTGGAAGACACACATATAATGGACCCAGACCAAAAAATCTATGGAAAATCAACCAATAGGCAACATTTGGAAGAAATGATGCGAAAATAACACCATCCATATATAAATTAAAGTTTCGTTTTCTGATGTTGTAAATAATTCTATCTTCGGAAAACGATTTTTTTTATGAACACACCCTATGCCAGAGGAAAAATACGATAAATCACAAGAGCAGCAGCACATTGACGATGAATTGGAAAATTCGAAAGCTTCTGAGGCCGATTCAGCAAAATCGCACGGAGAGATTCTGAAACAGCAAATTATAGAAGGGCAGGAGACCTATGATAAAAGTCCAGTGAGTATTTTGCTGAGTTCCTTGACCGCCGGTTTGGAAATAGGTTTCAGCTACTTATTGATTTGTACCTTGTTTTTCTTTTTGGAAGGAAAGATTTCCGAAGATAGCATCATTAAAAGCCTTTCACTGGTATATCCCATTGGGTTTATAATGATTATCCTTGGGCAATCCATTCTTTTTACGGAACAGACTTCGTTACTAACACTTCCGGTTCTCAACAAAAAACGTAGCCTCGGCAGCTTATTGAGGCTTTGGGGATTGGTTATTTTGGGTAATTTAATTGGGGGCTATTTAATAGCTTTCTTAATGGTCTGGATTGGGCCAAAGCTGGGGATTTTTGAATTAAATACCATTGAAAAAATTGCAGTACACGTTACCGATTATCACGGCAGCGTTATACTTGTGAGTGCTATACTCGCGGGCTGGTTGATGGGGCTGCTCTCCTGGTTGGTAGCCGCCTCCAAAGATACATTAAGCCGTATATTGATTATTTATATAATCACCGCCGTACTTGCATTTACGGGACTTCACCACAGTATTGTTGGCAATGTGGAAGTGTTTGCCGGACTAATAAGTTCCCCAAAAATTATTTTTGTGGAGTACCTTTCCTTTATAGCATTGGCACTATTGGGCAATGCCCTGGGAGGTGCCTTCTTCGTTGCACTTCTAAAATACCGTGCGTTTGTTTACGATGTGAAAGGTTGATATAGTTCTTCTGGGTGAAATAGAAAAAAATAAAAATCCCTCCGAAGAGGGATTTTTTTAATGTTTTAATTTAGCGAATGGTAACTATAATTAACCTGGGTTAATATTAGCTCCTGGTTTTGGCTTAACCTTTGGCTTCGGTTTTGGCTTAGCAGCCTGGGGTTTTTTCTTGGGCTTGTTGCCATCATCTTTGGGCGGCATATCTGGTGGTGTTGGCATAATTGAAAGGGTTTTAGTTAGACAATATATAAATATAATCATTTAATGGATACCTTTTATTTTTTTATCCTTAAATCCTCGAAACTTTTTGAATTTAAGTAACTTAGCAAGACTAACCAGACTGTATGAAATTAAAATCCTTTTTTAAGCAGTGCCATGAAAAGGAAGTCTTTAAAATGTTGTCCATTTATATAGTATCTGCATGGGTAATTTTGCAGGTACTTTCCATTACTTGGCAACCTTTGGGGCTTCCCCAGAAATCTGTTGCTTTCTTAATTATCGTACTGCTGCTTTGTTTTCCCCTTTATATATTTTTTCTATGGAAATTTCGTGTTGCGCCGCTACATAAAACGGAAACGGAAATTGACGAAAAGGAGAAGAAGAAAAGAACCGCTTTTCAAAAAATGTATTTCTCTTCCTTGGGCATCATTACTTCTTTATGCGTAATTGCTGTTTTTCTAATAGTTAATAGGAATTTTTCACAAACAGATTCCAACATCCTTCCCAAAGTAGTAAAAAGCGATAAGATTGCAGTGCTCAAGTTTGGAAACAATACGGGCGACCCACAATATGATATAGTAAGCAAAATGGCTGCTGACTGGATTATCCACGGTATAACCGAAAACAACGTGGCGCAAGTAATAACGCAAGATCAGGTAGATGAATACCGAAGTATTTTAAAGGGAAAGAATATCGAGGAAAATGAAAGCACCATTGTTAAGGAATACTTAAAGCCAAGTAAAATTATTTCCGGAAATTTTTTCCTGAAGAACGGAAACCTTCTTTTTCAGGGAATGCTTACTGACGGAAAGACCAACAAAACCAATATTTCTTTTAAACCCACAGAGTGTGCGGCCGAAAATCCTTTGAATTGTATTGAAGAACTTAATGAATCCATAACAGGCTATTTCATAACGGAAGATCAGAAAAAGCTGATGTTGCAGGATGCGCCTCCAAAATATGACGCCTATAAATTTTTGCTTGAAGCAAAATATAGCAATGACAATGAAGAATATATCAATTTATTAAACAAAGCCATTACTGCAGATTCTACCTATTTTGAACCGAAGGTTTTGCGCGTTGCCCACTATTACAATCTTGGTGAATACAAAACTGCAGATTCATTATTAAAGCAAATAAAGCCAGATTCCTATAGAAACAAAAGACAGTTGAACCTCTTAAATATGTATGAAGCCTTACTGAAAGGAGAGAACCGAACCGTTTATAGAACTATTTTAAAGGAATATGAAATAGCACCTTTCGACCTGCAAACCAATAAAACTGCCATGGTGATTGCGCTTCAATATGTGAATCGGCCACAGGATGTGGATGCCATTTACAAAACGGTGGCTATGGACAGCATGAACCTTCAAAATTGTGCAGATTGTACCATACGTATCTACGTAAAAGCCTATGCCGATATTGAACTGGGTAAATACAGTTCGGCGATACAGCTTATGGAGAACACCCAGAAAGAGGTGGAGGCAAAGCTGTTGAACAGGCCTTTGGTAATTGCTTATATAAGGGCTGGAAAAGAGGAGAAATTGGATCAATTTTTCCGAAAAATAAATATCGTTTCAAGCCCAGCCGAGGCTCAAGAACTTTATCTGCAAGCGGGAAAGGAGTATTTGTTGAAAGGTGAAAAGGAGAAAGCCGTTGAATACTTCAATAAAATAATAAATACTGAAAAGGAAACGGTAGTCTCAAAAATGCTGGCCGATGCTTTTTTCTATAAAGAAGAATATGAAAAAGCACAGCGTATTTTAAAAGAAGTGTATTCACAGGAGCCGGAAAACAGTGATGTTTTGGTGAAATTGGCCATTAGCAACCAAAAGATTGGAAAAGTAGCTGATGCTGAAAAAAACCTAAACACTTTGGAAAATTTACGGGCAGACCACCAGTTTGGGGAAATAGATTACGCCCTTGGTCAATATTACGCCGCAACAGATAATGAAACAGAACTATACAAACATTTGCTAAAAGCCGCAGCCAATGGACATTTGTACCATTGGAAATTTTTTAAAAACGATCCCCAATTCATAGATTACAATAAAACAAAAGCGTTTGAGGAGGTTATGGACTTTTGGAAATAACCCTTAAACCTTTATAAAACCATATTGCAATGGCAAAACTCAAAAACGCACACGCACTATTGATTGGGGTAGGTGCCGATTTACCCGAAACCGTAACCGATGCCAAGGCGTTGTACAAAATATTGAGCGATAAGGAACACGGCAGTTATTACAAGAAAAACATAAAAAAACTTACCGGAAAGAAAGCAACGCGCCTAGGCATCCTCAAAGCCTTTGATGATCTGTTGGAACGAACCGATGAAGATTCCTCTGTACTGCTATTTTATTCAGGGCATGGTGGTATGTATAGCGATAATACCTTCATAAAGGATGAAGCCAAAAAGAAGCCTGAGGCCGAGAACCAAAAATATTTCCACCTGTGCCCCAATGATTATGACCCCAATAACTACAAAAACACGTGGATAAAGGCAGAAGAGATAAAATACAAGATTTCACAATTGAAATCCAGAAGGTTGATATTCTTTTTGGACTGCTGCCACGCTGCGGGAATGACGGCTGGGGTTTCGGGCTTAAATTCTCAGCCCCGGCGTACCAATGCAGATGGTCTAGCCCAAAATTTGGACGATGGCCGTGGCATGACCATAGTTTCTGCTTGCCGGGCAGAGCAGTTGAGTGTTATTTTGGACGGTGACAAAAACAGCCTTTTCACCAAATGTATGATTGAAGTATTACGCGGAGACGCCAAATATGATGCAAGTGATCCCTTTGTACGCATATTTGAGGTAGTACAGTACATATTTAAAAAGGTGCCAGAGATATATCCAGATCAAAACCCATACGCGAACCTTCAAGTATTTGAGGATTTTGTGGTGAGCTTTGCTTCAAAATTAATAGATGAAAATGCAGATGAAGCTGAAATTGAAGCTTTAGCAGAAGCTTCTAATACTCCTAAAAAAGAACCTGTTACAAAATTTAGGGAAACAGAAAACAGTAATAGTGCCATTCTGTTTGTGCATGGCTTTTCCGGGGATGCAGAAAACACCTTTTCGGAAGCACCAAAACTGTTGATGGCCAATGAAGATATGGACGGTTGGGATATGTTTCCGTTAGGTTATAGCGGCAACATAGTGCCCGAAATGGGTAAGAATATCTGGGCTTGCGCAAGTGATATAAAGCGTAATTCAGACTTTTTGCTTACTTCAATAAAAAATAAGTTTTCCAAGTATAAGCGTATCGCCATTGTTGCACACGATTTGGGAGGCATAGTAGCACAGCAGGCTTTACTGGAACTTGAAAAGCATGATTTGGACAGAATAAGCCATGTGCTTTTCTTTGGAACACCCAGTAATGGTTTGCCCGAAATTGAGCTAAAAAACTTTTTTACATATAGCGCCGAGGAAAAGGAGCTGAAGGAGGGGAGTCCCTATATGCAAAGGCTTAGAAATGCTTGGAATGGAAAATTTCAACACAAATATCCCTTTAAATTTAAGACCATTGCCGCCACAGAGGATGCGTATGTACCCATGAGCTCTAGCTTGGAGCCATTTCCGAAGGAGTTTCAAGAGGTTGTGGAAGCGGATCACTTTTCCTTGGTGCAGATTGACGACATAAATGACGATAGTTATCAGTTATTGCTGAATAGCTTAATGAACAAGAGTTTCCTCAATACATTTTCAAATAAGGAAGAAATAAATATTGCTTTAGGAGAATACAATGCTGTAATAAATTCGTTGTTACCCAACTTGAAAACCCTTGACAGCAAAGGCTTGGAGCGATTGATGTACGCCTTGGAAGGCGCCGGGAGAGAGGATGAGGTAACAAAAATATTGGAGGAGCATCCACTGGCAAAAGATAATTCCAAATTGTTGGGTATTTTAGGAGAACGCTACAAACGCCAATACCTTAACAGTTCAAGTACAGAAGATTTAAAGAAGGCTTTAAAACATTATGTTGAAGCTCTTAAAATAGCTGAAGAAAAACAAGATTATTCCCAAATCTATTTTCACGCCATAAATCTAGCATTTTTAAACCTGCAGCAAGAAGATAAAGCAGCAATGGTAAGCTATGCAGATCAAGCATTTGAAGCCACCGAAAAAGATCCGTTTCCGAGTTTGTGGAAATTGGCGACGCTTGGGGAGTTATTTCTTTACAAGGGAGATTTTGAAAAATCTAAGGACCATTATACAAAAGCGGCATCGATGGCCGACCTGCGCCAAAAAATTTCCATACACGCTAATGCCTATAATGCATACGTAAGCTTAATGCAGACTGATAATCCTACTGATCCATTTATTAAGTTCTTAAAGCTTCAATTTTTAACGTAGTAAATATTTTAGGGGAAAGTAGTTTGAGAATTCACTGTTGGGCTATAAGTATAAACAAATGGGTATGTTTCAAAATATTCTATTTTACATAATATAAATTATAGAACGCATAAAGCAAATAGCTCATACCGCGTATTTTACATAAAATCAGATATTGCTTCACGCCGTAAGCTATATCGTCAGCTTTTAAGCAACCAAGGTTATTTGCGGTTCATACCAACCCCATATTTTATCATATCAGATTTATAACCTTTAAAGAAATCGTCAACAATAATGTAAAAGCCTATTTGTTGTTCCTAAAATTCACAGCTAATATAATTTGTCGGTATATAAAATTACTCTCTGTTAAATCTAAATATATTATCAACTAAATTCTCATCAGTTCTTGTTCCATAAGGATCAATAGCAATGTAATTGGGAATTTCGCTTACTATTAACTTAACTTCAGTGATTTCTTTATTGATTTGATTTGACTCATAATACAATACGGAGCTACCCTCTTTAACTAATGATGGATGCGTTGTAAAGGCTCCAATTTTAATAGGTTCGTTTATTCCTATTTGGATTATTTCTCCATTATTTATCGTTTCAAAACGCTTCGCTTTTACGGTTGCAGTAATTTCATAAGTACCATTTTCTAAGGCTACATAAGAACTCTTCACAATGCTTAAGTCATACGTTATTACTTTTTTAAACCAGTCGTCAATTAAATGATGCTGCTCTTTTGGTGTAACGTCATAAACCAAATCCAAAAATTCAATAGTATTTGCTTCCAAAGTATTACTGTTACGATATTTATCGCTTATTGTTTTTAAAACATGGTTTACTTTTTCTTCGCTGATAAGGTCTCGCAATGCGAGCATAACGTTTAATGTTTTTCCATAAGAAATATAACCTTGACCAAGTACTTTATAAACTGGTGGTTCTAGCTCACTTGCAAAAGATCTTCCTGAAAAATAACGACTTCTAGCATTTTCACTCAATTCATAAACAGCACGTTTGCCATACATTTTTTCCATGACAACGGCTTCGGTATATTTTGCAAACCCTTCTACAAAAATAGACCCACCTGCTACTGGTTTTGCAGATAGCGTATGTCCCCAATATTGATGTGCTACTTCATGGATGGTCCTTTTAGCAACCAAATTGAAAGTTTCTTCGTTTCTAACATCTGCTAAATATAATCGGTCTTCAACCATACTTATCACTCCTGGATGTGCAAAGCCTCCAAATGACCAATGTGAAGGAATTTCTGCTATTCTAACATAATCGAAAGCATAGTCTCCAAAGTTTTCCTCACAATAATCTATGGTTTTTTTGGTGCTGTTTTCAATGTCTTCAATGTTAAATGAATGAGCTTCATCGAAATACTGCTCAATAGAAATGCCTTTGTAATCCACTTTTTTAGCTTTATAGTTTGCTGAAAAATAAGCGATCATTGGAATGACTTTATTCTTAGTTTTATAGTGAAAGTAATTTCTATTATTTTCTGACCATTGTTTTACCAAGTTACCAGAACTCATTGCCGTTTGGTTGATACTTGTAGATACAATAGTTTCAAAGTTTATTTTTTCATTGTTAAAATCTTCAAGAGCAATATGTTCATCTGAAATGATTTCTTCTTCACGCTTTGGCAAATTTCTCTTTTTCCGTTCTACTTTGTCAGTAATTTCTAATCCAGAGCTATAGCCCAATAGAGGTTCGAAATCTCTGTGTGTTATATAAGTACCATTATTTACAATGGTTTTGTCTTCTTCATAACCTTTAAGTTCATGTTTTAATTCAAAAATATAGCGTACAGTATCGTTGGGCTGTAACGGTTTTTCAAATTGAAATATATAAATACCATAGACACTATTATGTGTTAATAAATTTGCATTTTCAATAGCGATGGCTTCTAAAGGAAGACGCTCCGTGACAAATACTTTTGACAAGGGCTGGTCACTTCCGTTTTTCAACATATAATCTGCTTTTATGGTATAGCGTCTACTTTCAGGAAAAATAGCAACTTCTGTTTTTCTGGATATGGCATACGGTCGCTCTAAATCTTCATACTGTTTGAATTTTTTTTCATATTGTTCTCTAAATTCTAAATTGTCATCTGTTGTTACATAATCTGAAATGATATTCAAATTATAAAAAACCACACTTCCGAAGCTTATAAATACTATGATTAATAATGAAAAAGATACTTTTTGAAAATTTGAAAAACCACTTTTAAGTGATTTTAGTTTGGTCGGAAAATTAGACACTACGCCTCTATTCCAAATTTTAAAAGAGACGAATACCAGCAACAATCCAAAAGATAACCAATAGATTGCCAAATGGTTAAATAGGTTTAATGCACCATAAAAACCATTCATATTAGTATAAGAAATTCTAGGCATGAACCCAAGACTTGTTAAAGGGTGTTCAAGTCCAATTGCATCAGATTTTAAACTTAACAGCACAAACAAACCAAAAACACCCATACCTAAGTATTTGCTTTTTGCCAAACTGTTAATAAATAAACCAATCATACTAAATACAGCAAGTTGCAATCCGTAATGATAATATAAGGATGCATATTGGCTAAACTCAAAATTTGTGTAGTTTAAGCGTACCTGAAACAGGATGCACATTATAATTCCAGTGGTAATTAAAATAACTGGTAACAATAAAATGGCAAAGAACTTAGAGAGAAAGAACACACTATTTTTTGTCGGTACGGCATCAACAATTAAGTTGAAGTTCAAGCTGCGCTCTTTCCAAACAATTTCGGAACAATAAAAAATAATTAAAATGAGGCTAAAAAGCGTTAACGGGTTTACAATTAAACTTATGAGTTGATTTGTAAATGGATATTGACTCACGCCATATTCTCCACCACTAATAACTGTGCTATATAATTCTGAAAACACAATAGCTAACCACATAATTAATACGGCAATAAATGGCAAACTTTTAAACACACTTTTCAATTCTATCTTGAGCAAAGAGAAAAATGCTAGATACTGTGCTTTAAAATTATGTATTGTCTGTAAAGGTTTATACGCTATTAATAGGTTATTTTGGCTCTTTACTTTTTTGGTTTTATTTACTTTTTTAGAGATTTTTCTAAAAGAGAACAATCTGTAAGTACCAAATAAAATAGCCAAACCTACAACTATCCAAACTAATCTATTCCATAAAAACAATCCGGAAAAAGATAGTAATTGTGAGTTTTTTTGAAAAGGTGTCCAGTATTGTGTTTGTTCAAAAAAAGCAGCAATACCAAATGGATCTGCAACTGCAGCAATAGCCATACTTTCTGGTGATGCTGGAACGGCTTGTGCCAATAATGGCGAATTTAGAAAGAGGGAACTTACAAAATATAACATATAAACAAAAACGGCACTTACATAGGTTGCAATACTATTTTTTGTTAAGGTACAAACAGAAAATATGATGGCAGAACATATAAATATGTTAGGCACTACTATATATAACCAAGGTTGTACATAAGTTAGCAATTGAAATTTGCCTAAACGCTCTGCATCTAAATCAGAAAAATAGTTTCCGAAGATATAGCCTAATATAAATGGTGTAAAAGCCAAGACACTAAAAATAAAGGTACCTATAAACCGACTCCAGAAGTAATGTGCCTTTTGTATTGAAGAACTGTAAATGAGCGATTCCATATTATATTGCTTATCTCTAAGCATAGCACTAATGGCAAAGAACATGATGATAAAAACACTTCCTAAAGTAAACAAACTTGTGTGGAAATATACTTGATATACAGAATTATAATTAACACCTGTTGGTGCAAACCCTTGTCTACCAACAAAAACACCCAAGCATAAAAATAGAACAGCGAACATTGGAAATGCACGTTGTTTAAACTGATAAAAAACTTCAAATTTTAATAATTTTGTAAACATAACTTATTGCATTTTTACTGAATTATTAAAAAGCATAGCGAAATAAAAATCTTCCAAATTTGGTGTAATAGCTTCAAAACTATCTTCAGGTATATAATCTGATAGCACTCTAATTTGTGTATCACCTGCAACTAATTTTGTTGAGATGACATCGAATGTTTTTTTATACACTTCAATGTCCTTTTTAGGTACCATCTTTGTCCATATTTTACCTTCAATACTCGCCACTAAATCTTTCGGATTTCCCTCAGAAATAATTTCACCATTAGATAATATGGCCATTTTCGGGCATAAGTTTCTAACATCTTCTACAATGTGTGTGGATAAAATAACAATAACGTTCTCCCCTATTTCACTCAATAGGTTTAAAAAGCGATTGCTTTCTTCTGGATCTAAGCCTGCTGTTGGCTCATCAACAATAATTACTTGCGGATTTCCTAATAAGGCTTGTGCAATCCCAAAACGTTGACGCATACCACCAGAAAATGTATACACTGATTTTTTTCTGTGTTGATACAAATTAACCTGTTGCAACAATGCTGTTACTTGCTCTTTACGTTGCTTTGTATCTAATATTCCTTTTAAAACTGCTAAATGATTTAACAATTTTTCGCACGAAATCTTTGGATACACACCAAACTCTTGTGGTAAATAGCCTAAATGTTTTCTTATATTTTCTGGTTTTTTAATGATATCAGAACCATTAAAGAAAATACTTCCAGAAGAAGGCTCTTGTAAGGATGCAATGGTTCGCATTAAGGAAGACTTACCAGCTCCATTGGCTCCTAACAAACCAAACATTCCGTTGGTAATTTCTAAATTAATGTCGTTCAATGCCCTGACACCATTAGGATAGGTCTTGCTTAAATTATTGATTTGTAACGTATTCATAACTGTTGATTTTTAATTGATGTACTGTTTTAGTTTTAATTTGTGACAAACATAAATTGAAGAAAGCCTCCTTTATAATTTATATGATGTATAACATTATTATAAAGTCATATGTAATGAAAAACAGCATCAATTCTGTTCATGCAAAAAACAATAGCGTTGAATTGCATTTTACTAGTGTCTATCAACTTTCTTGTTAATGCAGGATTACATACATACTTTTGTTCTATGGTTGAGTACATCAAAAAATACAGAGCCTTTTTAATTGCACTAATTATCATACCCATATTTTATATGTTGGATTATTTTGGTGTTATAAATGTTCCAGATGATGATCCAATTGAAGTTATATTAATCACCCTGTTTTGGTGCTTGGCGATTGCGTTGCCTATTCATAATTACAACTATTTAAAGCGTAAAGGTGTTACCATTCTTAAGGTTATAGTGCTGATTGTTGTTTTTATCGTAGCATTAGGTGTGGATACTTTAATGGATATGCCAGATAACCCAGTGACTTTTATACTACTAATGGGGTTTTGGATAGGTGTTGTGTATTTGCTGATTCCTTCATTCATAAAAAAGTATTGGAAACTTATTGTACTTATCTATTTACCGTTATTTATTTATTTTCTTTATTTAAGGCTGTTTTCTGGTGGTTTAGAAGCCTATTTAGAAATTAAGAAAGATTATCCATTCTACGTGTTCTTTTTACCCATTCCAGTTTTATTTTTCGTTTGGGTTTATGAACAGTGGAAATGGTTTAGAGATTTAAAAGCTGAAAAATCTAAAACTGAACTTTCCCTTTTAAGAACGCAGATAAATCCTCATTTTTTCTTTAACACCTTAAATAATCTGTATGCATTAACAGTTAAAAACTCGGAGAAAGCACCAGAAGTAATTTTAAAGTTATCGGATATGATGCGATATACCATTTATGAAGGTGAAAAGGACATGGTAAAAATTAAGGACGAAATAGAATATTTAAATAATTACATTGAATTACATAAAATACGATATAAAAAGTCTGTAGAGATTACATTTAACCATGATGTGGATACAAGTTTAACTATTGCTCCTTTACTGTATATTATTCTTTTAGAAAATGCCTTCAAACATGGCATTGAAACTTTAGCTGAAAACGCTTTTATACATATTAACTTAAATGAAGAAACAGATTTCATTGTTTTTTCAATTGAAAATAATTTTGATCCTAATGAAATAAGCATATCAAACGGAATAGGATTACAAAATTTAAAAAGAAGACTATCTTTATTATATAAAAATAAACATGAATTAAAAGTGGATGTATCAAATAACCTATATAAAACAACCTTAAAGATTGCTAAACATGCTTAAGTTTATAATTATTGATGATGAACCGTTGGCTCATGAAATAATTGAAGAGTTTTGTAGCATGTTACCACATTTACAATTAGAAAAAAATTGCTACAGCGCTATGGAAGCCATGCAGTACTTAAATGAAAATACTGTCGATTTTATTTTTTTGGATATTAATATGCCTAAATTAAAAGGTTTAGATTTTTTAAAAACATTATCAAATCCTCCAAAAACCATAGTTACAACGGCTTATAAAGAGCATGCAATTGAAGGTTTTGAGTTAAACGTTGTAGATTATATTTTAAAGCCTTTTAGTTTTGACCGTTTAGTGAAAGCTGTAAATAAAGTTTCTGAAACACAATTGTCCAAAACAGTCTCAAAAGAATTTACCCCTGAAACCTTCACGCGATTCTTTATAAAAGGTGATAAAAAGCATCATCAAATAGATTTGAAAGATCTCCTTTATATAGAAGCTTACGGAAACTACACCAAACTATTTTTAAAGAATGAAATGATTATTAGCCACGAAAAAATATCGTATTTTGAATCTATTTTAAATAACGATAATTTTTTAAGAGTTCATAAATCGTTTCTTGTTGTTGTAGATAAAATTAAATTTATAGAAGGTAATCGTATTTTAATAGACGATTATAAAATTCCTATAGGACAAACATACAAAAGCAATGTAAATAAGCTATATAACAGTTAATTACCATTCCACACATGTTACGCTTTCCTCCTATGGTTCGACTACGCTCACCACAGGCCAGTCGCATAAAAAGTGTTCTATTAACATTGCAGAAGAAAATTTTAGAATAAATTTTGTCAAGACACTATAGTAACAACTTCCGCTTTTAACCAAACCGACGAAGGAGATTCGCAAACACCTAATTATCAAATAGAAATGAAGCGAGTAAACCTCAAGTTTCATAACGAGAGAAGAATATATTAATAAGGTTTAAAAAGAATAACTAGAATAATAAATATACCTATTAATGTAAAGTGTAAAGTATTTATAGCGTATTTATAGCGTATTTATAGCGTATATATAGTATGTTTATAGTATGTATATAGCGTAAATAACATATTTCATATTTATAGCTATCCCATTATAATTTCATTTTTGCAATAAAACTATAGCACATCCATACTAGCGGAAATGTTCAATAGATTGTCACCCTGTGCTCACAATAACGGTTGATAGCATTCACCAAAAAGTAAATTACACCGTTGCGCTATAGATTACCGGCATTTTTCCTTTCCATTTAGCCCATAAATCGGAATCATCGATTAAACGGGCCATAAAGTGGGCCACATTTATCCGGCTTACTTTGCCTGCATTAAAAATGGCGCTTCGTGTTGGAGAAGGATAAATTTTATAATCCGTTACCATTTCCTCATTTATCAAACCATCGGGTCGCACTGCTGTCCATTCAACATAGGGATTATTTTGCCCAATTTCAATACGCAAATAATCCGCCGCTTTTTCGTTGTCAACATGCGGCGGCAGCAACAAGCGAAGCAACCCAATAACACATTTTTGGGCGAAGGAAATAGATTCGTCTAAATCGCGATTGCGGTTTCCTGTGGTGTTCATCAAAACAAATTTCACTGCCCTTTGCGGTTTATTGAATTTTATCGCATCGCATAACCGTCGCGTAACATCCGTTACCAATTTTCTAGGTTGTCCATAAATACCTTTCCAGGTTAGATTGTGCCCAAGACAAGACGCCACGGCATCACAATCCTTTACTATTTCGCGCATTTCGGCATCACTTAAATCCAAAACACTGGCAGTTATTATTTGAAGATTATCATTTGTTTTCCAAGCGTCAGGAAGTTTTTCGGGAGATCGTACAATTATTTTCACCCTGTGGTTTAGCATTAAAAGTTGTTCCACTAATTTACTGCCCGTGGCACCACTTGCTCCTACTACTAAAATTGTCATATTGCATTATTTGGATGGTTACTCTATTTATAGGACGAACTACTTCGGTAATTGTTTCTTATTTTAATATAGCTGTATGTATTTAATAAGCAGCTATTTATCTATTAATGATTAAATATAAATAATTATTTAGAAAAAGAAATTCGGCTTCGTTATTAATAGCTTGTTTAATAAAATATAATCAATAAATCATACATTTTTCCGAAGTATATCCAAAGCCGTGAAAAAAGAAGAAAGACTAAAGAAACCAAAAAGAAGTCATTATAACAGAATAGACAACAGACAACAGACAACAGAATACAGACTACCGCCCCACGCCTAACTCCTCCGAAGCACCTCCAGCGGTGAGCTCCGTAAAACCTCTCGAATATTGCTCAACCCAATCCCCAAAACCAAAAGTGATATCCCTGGCAAGAAAATCAGGAACGGAATAAGCGAAGGCATAAAGGGTTCTTCAAATACAAATACTGCCAATAGCAAGCTGCTAAGTAACGCCAAAAGGATACCCAAAAGACTCCCCAAGATTCCCAAAAACAGATACTCCAGGGCGGTAATAGCGATTATTTTTTTGTTTTTTGCACCCAGAGTGCGCAGTAGCACACTTTCCTTTATGCGCTGGTATTTGCTGGTTCGCACGGAGCCTATCAACACTATTATCCCGGTTAGAATACTGAAAAACGCCATAAAGTTGATGATCCAACTTACCTTGTCCAATATATCTTCTATTACAGTAAACATCTGTCTTAGATCTATCACAGACACATTGGGGAATTTCTTCACCAAGTCACGTTGCAACTTGGCCGAACTTTCCTCTGTTGGCGCATAGGTTGACAATACATTAAATTGTGGCGCATTTTCCAAGACTCCTTTTGGGTAAACGATAGAGAAATTGGGTTGCAAGGTAGTCCAATCCACTTTTCGAATGCTGCTAACAACCGTTTCCATAAGCACCCCCTGCACATTGAAAACCAGTGCATCGCCTAGCGTTACATTGGCATCTTCGGCTAGGTTTTCGGAAATAGAGATTTGGATTTTATCACCCTGTTTGTGCTCAGCAACCCACTCCCCTGCTACAATTTCCTCAGACTTTGTAAGGGCACTGCGATAAGTGGTTCTAAATTCGTGGTTTAAAAGCCAGCCTTTTATTTGGGCTGTAGTATCGGCTCGTAAACTGCTTACCAACTCATTTTTAATGCTGTGCATCCGCATGGTAACCAGCGGAATATTATTCAATACATTCAGATCATTTGCTTTAAAGGTATTCATCACCTCTGTTACTTGGTCTGGTTGCACATCCAAAGTTATCAAGTTTGCACTTTCTGAGGTTTGGCCGATGGTTGCTTTATCCAGCAAAATATCCTTTGTGAAATATAGCGTACTGATTAAAAAAGTTCCCAAACCAATGGCTACCAATAGCACTATGGTTTGATTGTTAGGCCGAAATAAATTCAGTAAACTTTGCCGTGTGGTAAACCGTGCGCCTTTTGGAAAATAGGTTTTAACCAATTTCATGGTTCCACTTGCAATACCTGCTAGCACTCCGAAGGTTACAAGAATACCGCCAATAAAGGCTAATGCAAATAACCAATCTTTCAGCAACCAATAGGAAAAGGCGTAAAGAAATAAAACAACTACAGCAATAACGCCATAGGTGGCTTTTTTTGATTGTTTTGAGGATTCCCCGCTAAAGCGCAGCACTTCCAATGGCGAAACGTACCAAGTTCGCAATAACGGTAGCAAGGCAAATAAAACCGACATCACTAAGCCCAAGAGAACGCCCATGATTATAGGTTGGGCAGAAATGCTAATGGTTATATCGAAGGGTAAAAACTCTTTTAATACAAAAGGGAAAAGTTCCTGCAGCCCCACTCCTATCGCAGTCCCGATGATACCTCCTAAGATGCCTATTCCTGCAATCTGAATCAGAAATATTAAAAAGCTTTGTTTTCTGGATGCACCCAAACATTTTAAGACGGCAATTGCCTTTACTTTTTCCTTAATATAGATATTAACCGAGCTGGCAATTCCTACGCAGCCCAGCAAAAGTGCAATAAAAGCAGTTAAGTTAAGAAAGGAACTAACATTGTCATACCTGCGCCCCAATCTGCTGCTGGTGCTAGTGTGCGTATCCAAATCTGTATTTTCTGCCTCGAGCATCGGTTGCAAACTGTCTTCAAGTGCCACCAGATCTACATTGGGTTGTTTGTAATAATATTGGTATTCCTTCCTGCTTCCAAACTGTAATAATTCGGTATCGGCCACAAGCCTATATGGAATTATAACCAAAGGCGCTACTGAACTGGAGACGGCATTATTACCGGGAATAGCATTTAATGCGCCAGCGATGGGCAGGGTTATTTCACCTATTTTTATTGAATCGCCAGCTTGAAGGTTGTATTGCAACATCAAGGTAGCATCTACCAAAGCACTGCCTAAAGCTTGATAGGAAGTAGCGGCGCCAACAGGTTGTGTTTTAAGCTCTCCATAAAAAGGAAAATCCCCCTGCAAACCACGCACACGTACTAATTTAGTGCCATTGTTTTTGGGGAAAGCCACCATCGACACAAAGTTTACTTCCGAAGCATCTGGGTTTAATGAATCAATAATTGCTTGTGCGCGTTCGTTGGGAAGCTGATCACTATCAATCGTAAAATCGGCCCCCATCAACGATTTTGATTGTCGTTGGATATTATCGGTAAGGTTTTGGCTGAATAACTGTATGGAAACCACGGCAGCAATCCCCAAAATAATGGACGCCATAAACAGTAGCAATCGCGCTCTGCTCGCCTTTGCATCGCGCCAAGCCATCTTAAAAAGCCAAGCGTTGTTTAAGTTTGATTGTAACTGAGGTTTGTTCAAATTGTTGCAGTTGTTTCATTCGTTAAAATCTTACCACCTTTCAATCTTAAAATTTGCTGTGTTCTTACTGCTAAATCCAAATCGTGGGTTATGATCACAAGCGTGGTACCTGCCTGTTCATTGAGTTCAAAAAGCAACTGTATTACCTTCTCTCCTGTTTCTTCGTCAAGATTTCCGGTAGGTTCGTCTGCAAATAAAATTGAAGGCTTGTTGGAAAATGCCCTTGCCACCGCTACCCTTTGTTGTTCGCCCCCAGACAGTTGTGATGGATAGTGGTGAACGCGATCTGCCAAACCCACTTTTTCTAATAGTTCCTTTGCTCTGCTATCAGCATTTTTTGCGCCTTGCAGTTCCAAAGGCACGCTTACATTTTCAAGCGCCGTTAAGGTTGGCAATAATTGAAAGTCCTGAAAAATAAACCCAACTTCCTCATTGCGCAGTTGTGCGCGTTCATCCTCGTTGAGGCTGCTTAAATTATGTCCGCATAATTCCACCGTCCCAGCACTGGGGGTGTCTAAGCCTGCAGCTAAACCTAATAAAGTTGTCTTTCCACTTCCAGAGGGCCCAACGATAGAGAATGTTTGTCCTTTTTTCACTTCAAACGAAACATTTTGAAGAACCGTTAATTGCTTCGAACCGTTTTTATAAGTTTTCTCCAGCCCGTTAATCTTTAATATCTTTGTCATTTAAATTTTATAATATTTCTCGATCTTATGCCGAAGCCCAAAATTACGCAAACCCTTTTAGATACAATAGTTTCCAAGTCTCAGAACCTCTTAAAGTTTTGTTATTTCTTGACTGTTTTTATAGTGCTATCCTGCGGAAATAACACAAAAACGAAAGCCGTTGTAGATACAAACGAAAATACCACTACCGAAACCGAAGCTTCAGCAACCACTACAAACAAAACCATCCTCTTCTTTGGGGACAGCATTACTGCTGGCTATGGCCTGGATGATACCAACGATGCGTTTCCGGGAATTATTCAGACTAAAGTTGACTCCTTGGGCTTGAATTATGAAGTCGTAAACTCTGGGGTTAGCGGGGAAACTTCCGCCGGTGGCAGAAGCAGAATTGATTGGATCCTCAATCAGGACATAGATATATTTGTTTTGGAACTAGGCGCAAACGATGGACTACGTGGAGTTCCAATTTCTGAAACCAAAGCTAATCTACAGGCAATTATAGATGCTGTTAAAACAAAAAGCCCAGATACAAAGATTGTTTTGGCAGGAATGCAATTGCCACCCAATATGGGGCAAGATTATACCACGCAGTTTCGCGCTATTTTTTCTGATTTGGCTATGGAAAATAATATTGCCTTCATTCCCTTTATTTTAAAGGATGTAGGGGGTGTTAAGGAATTAAACCAGAATGACGGGATACATCCCACTGCCGAAGGACATAAAATTGTTGCCAATACTGTTTGGGAGGTGTTGGAGCCTGTGTTGTAGTTGCCATAGTGTATAGCAAGTATAGACTCAATCAATAAATTTTAACCACAGAGGAACAGTGGACATAGAGAAATCAATGAGCAATAAGTTCACCGTTTTGCGTTTCACACTTCAGGATTCAGGACTCACGACTCACAATTCAACAATTCACTTCACAACCATTTCTTTCTCTTAAAATACCAAAGCAGACCAAAAAACACAAGAATCATTGCGGCCCAAAGGTAGTAATAGCCATACCTTAAGTGTAGTTCGGGCATATGCTCAAAGTTCATCCCATAAATACCGGCCATAAAGGTTAAAGGAATAAAAATAGAAGCCATGATGGTAAGCACCTTCATCACTTCGTTCATTTTGTTGCTGATGGTAGTCATGTACATATCCATCAAGCCCCAGATCATATCGCGGTATATTTCAACACTTTCGTTTACTTGGATAATGTGGTCATAAAGATCACGTATATATTTGTTGGTGCGTTCTTCAATGAGGGGGCTTTCTATTTTTTCCAATCGGTTTATTACTTCACGCAATGGTAAAACTGCTTTTCTAATTTTTAGGATTTCTTTTTTAAGTTCTTGGATTTCCTCAGTCATGTTTTCATCATCCTTATCATCAAAAAGATTGTCTTCAAGTATTTCCACTTTATTGCTCAAAAATTCAACTACCGTAAAGTAATTGTCAACAACGGCATCAAGTATGGCAAACATCAAATAATCAGAACCATAGCCTCTAATTCTCCCTTTTCCGTGTTCCAGCCTATCTCTCAAGTCGCCAAAGACATCCCCTTCTGCTTCTTGGAAAGTGATTACATAATCACTCCCAACTACCATACTTATATGCTCGTTTGTTAGATGCTCATTTTCATCATAGTGCAGCATTTTAAAAACGATAAACAAATACTCCTCATATTCATCAATTTTTGGGCGTTGATTAGTGGTAACAATATCTTCCTGGATTAGCGGGTGCAATTCAAAATGGTTACCAAGGGTAACAATATCATCGGTGTTGCTGAGACCGTTTACATTAATCCACGTTATGTTGCTGGAATCTTCATATGTAAATGCTTCTTGTATATTGTTGGTCTCAAAGCGGTCATAATGCTCTTTGGAATAATCAATAATGTCCAGTTCCGTAACCGTAGTGGTTTTTTTACCGGTATAGGTTACCGTTCCCGGAGAAAGGTTTCTTGCTCTTTTGGGTTGAATTTTGGTGGTTTGCGGTTTTTTTCTTCTTCGTGCGGCCATAAAAAACGTTGATTATTTTTTAAAGGTAGGAAAAAGTAAAAAGATTATTCCACTTTATGGCGTTGCCGAAGTGTTTTCTCCACATCGCTCAACGTAAAACCCTTTGCCTGAAGCAAAATCATATTATGAAAAAGCAGGTCGGCGCTTTCATCAAGAAAAAGATTATCGTTGCTATCTTTTGATTCAATGACAACTTCCACTGCCTCTTCGCCTACTTTTTGGGCAATTTTATTGATACCTTTTCGGAAAAGGGATGCAATGTAAGAATCTTCATTTTCCGAATTATCCTTTCTGTTTTGAATGATGCTTTCCAAATCTGAAAGAAAGCCAAAACTCGAAACATTATATTCGTTCCAGCAGGTGTCGGTTCCTTTGTGACAAACGGGCCCCACAGGGTTCACTTTTATTAATAGTGCATCTTTATCACAATCAACAGCAATGGAAACAAGCTCCAGAAAATTGCCACTCTCCTCCCCTTTGGTCCAAAGTCTCTGTTTGCTTCGGCTGAAAAAAGTAACCTTTTTTAATTGGTTGGTTTTCAAAAATGCTTCTTCGTCCATATAGCCAAGCATAAGCACTTTGCTGGTATTTGTGTCTTGGATTATGGCCGGTACAAGGCCATCGCTGTATTTTTTAAAATCTATTACCATCTAATTTATAATCTAACAGGAATTTCCTGGGTTTTTAATTCTTTTTTCAAATTGTTTATAGTTATTTCCTTAAAGTGGAATACGCTTGCAGCCAAAGCTGCGTCTGCTTTTCCCTCAATAAAAGTATCTGTAAAGTGCTGAATGGTTCCCGCTCCGCCTGAGGCAATTATTGGAATGTTCAGCTCTGTTGAAAGTTTTGCCAAAGCTTCGTTAGCGAAACCGTTTTTCGTTCCATCGTGGTCCATGGACGTAAAAAGAATTTCACCAGCACCGCGCAGTTCCACTTCCTTTGCCCACTCAAACAGATCCAGATCTGTTGGCACCTTTCCTCCCACTAAATGCACTTTCCAATTGCCGTCAATCTGTTTTGCATCAATGGCCACCACAACGCACTGCGAGCCAAATTTTGAAGCCAGTTCATTGATCAACTGTGGATTTTTCACTGCAGAAGAATTCACCGAAACCTTATCGGCACCATTGTTTAAAAGGATTTCCACGTCTTCAACGGAAGAAATTCCTCCACCAACAGTAAAGGGAATATCGATGGTTTCTGCAACCTTTAACACCAATTCGGCCAAGGTTTTCCTGCGCTCCTCAGTTGCCGAAATATCCAGAAAAACAAGTTCGTCAGCTCCGTTTTCAGAATAGAATTTTGCCAATTCTATCGGATCGCCGGCGTCGCGCAAATCTAAGAAGTTGACTCCTTTAACGGTTCGGCCATTTTTGATATCGAGACACGGTATAATTCTTTTAGTTAGCATTTAAAATGTAGTTTTCAAGTTGTTTTAAAGATATTCTATTCTCATAAATGGCTTTTCCAATTATCACACCTTCGCAACCAATTTCGGCGAGCTTTGGGAGTTCTTCAAAAGTTGAGATACCTCCCGAAGCAATTAGCTTCGTAGGTCTCGACTGCGCTCGACCTGACACTGTAATTTCTTTTAAAATTTTATGATACAAATCAAACGATGGGCCTTCTAACATCCCGTCTTTACTGATATCGGTACAGATTACATATTCAATTCCGTTCTCAACATATTGCTGTATAAAAGGAATTAACTCTAAATCTGAATCTTCCATCCACCCACCGATTGCTACCTTTTCATTCTTTGCATCGGCGCCTAAAATAATTTTATCACTTCCGAATTTTTGCAGCCAATTTTTAAAAATTTCAGGTTTTTTTACGGCAATACTCCCGGCGGTAATTTGGCTGGCACCACATTCAAAGGCAATCCGCAAATCCTCATCAGTTTTTAGTCCGCCGCCAAAATCAATTTTTAAAGTTGTTTTTGAAGCTATTTCTTCCAAAATTTTATGGTTTACAATATGCTTGCTTTTGGCGCCATCCAAATCCACCAAGTGCAGGTACTTTATTCCGTGGGCCTCAAATTGTTTCGCAACTTCCAAAGGGTTTTCATTATAAATTTTCTTTGTGCCGTAATCACCTTTTGCCAATCGCACGCACTTGCCGTCTATGATGTCTATTGCTGGTATTATTCGCATAATATATTTCCCGCGAAGGCGGGAATCTCGTTTATAAGTTTAAAAAATTCTTTAAAATTTGTGCTCCGGCTGTACTGCTTTTCTCAGGGTGAAACTGAACGCCATAAAAATTATCCTTTTGTATTGCCGATGAATACTGAATTCCGTATTCGGAAGTTGCAATAGTTTCTTTACATAAAGGCGCATAATAGCTATGCACCAAATACATAAATTCGTTTTCTGAAATACCTTCAAACAAGCCGGATTTTAAATTTGAAATTTGATTCCACCCTATTTGTGGCACTTTCACTTCATTTGAAAAACGTTTCACTTCAACGTCAAAAATCCCCAAGCCTTTCGTATTTCCTTCTTCCGAAGAATTACATAACAACTGCATTCCTAAACAGATGCCCAAAACGGGTTGTTTTAATGTGGGAATTACTTGGTCCAAACCTGAAGTTTTCAGTTTTTGCATCGCGCTACTCGCCTCGCCCACTCCCGGAAAAATCACTTTATCTGCTTGGCGGATTTCAGCTTCATCATTACTCAAAATTGCTTCTACACCCAATCTTTTCAAAGCAAATTTGATGCTTTGGATGTTGCCTGCGCCATAATTAATAATTACCAGGCTCCCAGCGCCCAATGGGGGAGAGACTTTTAATTTTTTGTTTGTTTCTGCATTCATAATAGTTCCCCCTCCGGGGGTTAGGGGGCTTTTATAGCAAGCCTTTTGTTGATGGTAAAATCATTTTCTCGGCATCGCGTTTCACCGCCATTTTTATGGCTTTTGCAAAAGCTTTGAATATAGCTTCAATCTTGTGGTGTTCGTTAGTGCCTTCGGCTTTAATATTGAGGTTTGCCTTGGCGCCATCGGTAAAGCTTTTAAAGAAATGCTGAAACATTTCGGTTGGCATTTTTCCAATCATTTCACGTTTAAAATCTGCATTCCAAACCAGCCAATTCCTACCGCCGAAGTCAATGGCAACCTGCGCCAAACAGTCGTCCATTGGCAAACAGAAGCCGTAACGCTCCATCCCCAATTTATCGCCGAGGGCTTGGTTGAAAACTTCACCCAAGGCAATGGCGGTGTCCTCAATAGTGTGGTGTTCGTCAACTTCCAAATCGCCTTTTACGGTGATTTCCAAATCCATTTGCCCGTGGCGCGCCAATTGATCCAACATATGGTCAAAAAAAGCAACGCCAGTGTTTATAGTGCTCTTACCCGTGCCATCCAAATTCAGTTTAATGGAAATATCGGTCTCATTGGTTTTTCGTTGGATTTCCGAAACGCGTTGTTTCAGTTTTAAAAACTCATAAATCTGTTGCCAGTCTTTGGTTTCCAAAGCAATGTATTGCTGAAGTTCTTCGGCATTCAAAGAAATTTCAGCAGTACCCAAATTCGTGTTGTCGTTAATATAAATTCCTTTGGAACCCAAGTTTTTGGCAAGCTCGATATCCGTTAACCTATCGCCGATTACAAATGAATTTTTAAGGTCATATTCTTCGGAAAAATACTTTTTAAGTAATCCTATCTCCGGTTTGCGCGTGTCAGCATTTTCGTATGGAAACGTGCGATCAATTAAAACTTCATTGAAAGTAACACCCTCGTTTTCAAACGCTTTCAATATAAAATTATGCACGGGCCAAAAGGTTTCTTCGGGGAAAGAGTTGGTTCCCAAACCGTCTTGGTTGGTTATCATCACCAATTCGAAATCGAGTACCTTTGCGATTTTTCCGAGATAAGTAAACACTTTTGGGTAAAAAATCATTTTATCAAAGGCGTCAATCTGCTCGTCCACGGTTTCTTTTATGATGGTGCCGTCGCGGTCTATAAACAGTACGCGTTTCTTCATTATTTTAATGTTTTTAGTGTTCTGATTAATTCTTTGTTTTCTGAAGCTGTACCAATGGTTATTCGTAGCGTGTTTTCGCAAAGCGGCTGTGAACTTCTGTTGCGAACTACAATTCCGTTTTTCAATAATTGTGTGTAGCGTTTTTCAGCATCATCTACTTTTATTAGAATAAAATTTGCATCGGTCGGAAAAATTTTTTCAATAAATTTAACTTGAAGTAAAGCTTTGAGTAATAACTCCTTTTCTTCTTTCAACGAAGACAAGTCATTTTTTATCTTTCCTGTATTTCGAAGTTGTTCGATAGCGCTTTGCTGTGTAAGTTCATTAATGTTATACGGTGGTTTTATTTTGTTTAAAACCGAAATTATTTCCGCGGAAGCAAAGCATAATCCCAAACGGATTCCCGCCAATCCGTATGCTTTTGAAAGGGTTTGGGTAATTATTAAATTTGGAAATTCATCCAGTTTATAAATCCAACTTTCCGCGTTTGCGAAATCTATGTAAGCTTCATCGACCACTACCAAACCATTATAATTTTTGAGAAGCCACTCTATTTTTTCCGCAGCAATTAAATTTCCCGTGGGATTGTTGGGAGAGCAGATAAATAGAAGTTTGGTACGCATATCTGCAGTTCTCGAAATTTCGTCCAAATCGGGCTGAAAATCTGCATCGAGAAAAACTTCCCTATTTTCAATATCGTTCAAATCTGCCAAAACACTGTACATACCGTAAGTTGGCGGCAAGGTAATTATGTTGTCTCTGGCGGGTTCACAGAATGCTCTAAAAATCAGGTCGAGTACTTCATCGCTGCCATTTCCCAAAAGAATTTGATTGGTGGCGATACTTTTTTGTTTTGAAAGTATGCCCTTAAGTTGCCGTTGTTGCGGATCGGGATAGCGATTTACGTTAGTCTCAAACGGATTTTCATTGGCATCGAGAAAAATCATTTCGCTATCGAAATTTTTGAATTCATCGCGGGCCGAGCTGTATGGCTTCATTTTGGCTACGTTTGGGCGGATGAGAGATTGTATATCTATTTTGTTCGTCATATTTGTACAAGTTAAGGTTTCGACTGGGCTCGACCGGACAATTTTTCTAAACTTTTTAAGCGTAATGTCACAGCGTTTTTGTGCGCTTGCAGGCCTTCCGCTTCCGCCATTGTTTCTATGGCATTGCCAATGTTTTGAATTCCTTTTTCTGAGATTTTCTGAAAAGTCATACTTTTCATAAAACTGTCCAGATTTACGCCGCTATATTGCTTTGCATACCCGTTGGTCGGTAAAGTGTGATTGGTGCCAGAAGCATAATCACCGGCGCTTTCGGGGGTGAAATTGCCTATAAAAACAGACCCGGCATTTTGAATACTTTCAATAAAAAAATCTTCTTCCTTTGAAACCACAATAAAGTGTTCCGGGGCGTATTCATTGATAAGATTGATAGCTTCCGAATTGCTTTCGATCAAAATCAATTGTGAATTTGCAATAGCTTTCTCTGCAATAGCTTTTCGTGGCAACTGTTGAAGTTGTTCTTCAACCTCCTTTTCCACTGAATTCAAAAGCTTTTCCGAAGTTGTAACCAAAACAACTTGGCTATCCGCCCCGTGTTCGGCTTGCGACAATAAATCTGATGCTACAAATGAAGCATTCGCTGTGTCATCGGCAAACACTAGTAATTCCGAAGGTCCCGCGGGCATATCTATTGCCACGCCGTGTTTGGTGGCGATTTGTTTTGCAACGGTTACAAACTGGTTTCCAGGGCCGAAAATTTTATAAACCGAAGGAACGCTTTCGGTGCCAAAAGTCATTGCGCCAATGGCTTGAATACCGCCAATTTTAAAAATTTTGGTTACCCCACAAAGAGTTGCGGTATATAAAATAGCCGGATTAATTTTGCCGTTTTTATCGGGCGGCGTACATAAAATAATTTCTTTGCAACCCGCAATATTTGCCGGAATAGCAAGCATTAATACAGTAGAAAACAGCGGAGCTGTGCCTCCGGGAATGTAAAGCCCCACTTTTTGGATGGCTCTTTTTTCCTGCCAACAAACCACGCCTTCGGTAGTTTCTACAGTAATGCGTTCCGTTTTTTGTGCGCTGTGGAATTTTTCGATGTTTGCTTTTGCAAGATTGATGGCGTTTTTCAATTCTTCAGAGGTTTCCTTTTCCGCAGTTTCAATTTCGTTTTTTGAAACCAATAGACTTTCAATAGAAATTCCATCAAAAAGTTGAGTGTATTTTTTTACGGCAGTATCACCTTTCAATTTTATTTCTGAAAATATTTGGTTTACCGTAGTTTCCACATCGGCGATGGTTTGGGTGGGGCGTTTTAAAAGTTCGCTCCAGCTTTCGGGTTTTGGATTGTATATTTTTTTCATCTTACAAAATCATTTTTTCAATAGGGCAAACTAATATTCCTTCGGCGCCAGCTTGTTTCAGTTCTTCAATTACTTCCCAAAAAACATCGCGATTCACTACGGAATGAATGCTGCTCCAGCCTTCTTCTGCCAGTGGCAACACGGTTGGACTTTTCATTCCGGGCAAAATTTTGATGATTTCATCAATCTTATCATTCGGCGCATTTAATAGCACATAGCGCGAATCGCGGCCTTGCAGGACTGACTGTATTCTAAAGCGGATTTTATCCAGAATTTTGTTTGCATTTTCTGAAATATTTGGGGAGACCGCGAGCACGGCTTCACTTTTTAAAATGACTTCAACTTCCTTTAAATTGTTTTTAAAAAGCGTGCTGCCGCTACTCACAATATCGCAAATGGCATCTGCCAGACCAATATTTGGTGCTATTTCCACACTGCCATTAATAATGTGAAGCTCTGCCTCTACCCCCACTTCCGCCAAATAATTACGGGTAGTTTCGGGATAACTGGTGGCAATTCGCTTCCCATTTAAATCGGCAATTGAGGTGTATTTAAATGCCTTCGGAACTGCGAGAGAAACCCTGCATTTTGAAAAACCCAAGCGACTGGCAATGGAAATTTCTTCGTCTTTTTCAACCAAAAGATTTTCACCTATAATGGCACAGTCCACTACACCATCCTTTAAATACTGCGGAATATCGCCGTTGCGCAGGTAATAGATTTCCAAAGGAAAATTGCTTGCAGATGTTTTTAATTGGTCGCGGCCGTTGTCTATATAAATACCACAATCCTTTAGCAATGCAAGGGATTCATCGTGAAGTCGCCCTGATTTTTGTACCGCTATTTTTAGTTTTTTCATAAAATTCTGTTCAGTTTTAGGAATAAAAAAACCCGTTTGATTGCTCAAACGGGTTTTGAATATTGTTGGGTTTACACAATAGCCATATCACCTCGCGAGCGCGTGGAGAGAAATATGGTGATGATGTAAAAATGAATTGTTCATAATTGTGATGGCAAATCTAAATAAAAAGATTGTTTATTAAACTGTGAATATAAAATTTTAACGCTTTATTATATTTCGGTACAATTTATTTACTTTCACCCAAGCAATTTTAAACAGCCGAAAACCATTCCTATTTATGCATTTAGAGACACTTGACTGGATAATTATAGTTTCATTTTTTATTGTTTTTATCGCAATTGGGCTGCTTGTGGCCAAAAAATCTGGAAAAGACTCCAAATCTTTTTTCTTATCCAATAGAAATATGCCGTGGTGGCTGCTTGGTGTAAGTATGGTTGCAACTACGTTTGCCGCCGATACACCCAATTTTGTTGCTGGCGTTATTCGGGAAGACGGAGTGTTCGGAAACTGGATTTGGTGGAGTTTTCTGCTAACGGGAATGCTTACCGTTTTTTTCTATGCCAAATTATGGCGAAGAAGCGGAATAACAACAGATTTGGAGTTTTATGAATTGCGCTACAGCGGAAAAAGCGCCGCATTTTTAAGAGGTTTTAGAGCAATTTATCTGGGTGTGTTCTTTAATATCGTCATTATGGCGAATGTTTGTTTGGCAGCAATTAAAATTGGGCATGTAATGTTTGGCCTGTCTTCGTATGAAGTTTTATTGATTGCTTCGCCCGTTGTGGTAATTTATTCGGCGTTTGGAGGTTTAAAAGGTGTTTTACTTACAGATTTCGTACAATTTATAATTGCCATGGTGGGCAGTATTTGGGCAACTATTTTTATAGTAAATATGCCTGAAATTGGTGGAATTGAAAACCTGCTTTCTACCCCTACCGTTACAGCCAAAACCGCGATGCTGCCAGATTTTTCAAAACCTGAATTATTAATTCCGCTGCTTATCGTTCCGCTTGCCGTACAGTGGTGGAGCGTTTGGTATCCCGGCGCAGAGCCCGGGGGGGG